>Ga0098048_1000168_pt1 | contig 33124 bp, 25 predicted proteins | sample 13_taG_FD_75052 | JGI IMG/M metagenome (GOLD analysis project Ga0098048, IMG submission 75052) | Marine viral communities from the Subarctic Pacific Ocean - 13_ETSP_OMZ_AT15268 metaG | ecosystem: Environmental > Aquatic > Marine > Oceanic | place: Pacific Ocean | collected 2015-01-16 | reverse complement strand
TATTTTCTGGAGTATAAGCTTTACTAAAAGCATCTCCTATACTACCAAATAATTTTTGAAAATCTTCTGCATTAGAAAAATAATCAGCTCCTCCACCTGCACCAGCTTCATACTGACCAGCGTATGGGTCGTTAAGATTTATTGGACTTTTTTTTTTAGAATTTCTTTTTTGTTTTCTTTTAAACTTTTTGTATTCAGGAGTGTTTCTGTAATTAGGATCTTCATAGTCAAAATCTCCTTGTTCAGGATTTACATAACGAGATTTTCTTTCAATAGGATTCTCAGCATCATCAGTTTTTCTTAATCTTATTTGACCTTTATCTTTATCATACATGAATTCACCTCTTTCCATTTCCATTTCTCTTTTATTTTCTTCAGGAGTAATAGGTTTTTCAAATTTAGTACCTTTCATTTTATGAGTTCTATCCATATAACCTTTTTCCCATTTAGCCCAAGCTGCGTCATGACCTAAACTATCTGTTTTAGTTTCATTTCTATTAATACCACTTTCACTAAAAGGTTTATCAATTTTATCATAAGTTAATTTAGTATTATCTGAATATACAGGGCGGTTAGATAACACTCCATCTTCAGGATCAACATTAACACCATGCTTAGGACTGAAAAACGGTTTGCCGTATTTATTAGCTTCACCGTGTAGACTGTCTTTAGTTTTCTGGTTTAATTGCATAAATGCTTTTTTATCAGCGGGATCATAGCCAAATCTTTTATTAACATCATGATTTTCACCACGACTTTCTCCATATTCATTTCTACTAACACCAAGCATGTTTAATGCTGATTTATTTGGTCTAATACCACTTCTACCAGTTGTTACCTGGTCTAAAGTTTTTTCTGCTTTAAAACTTTTTCTATGGTGTTTTCTAGTTCCTTCTGTTAAACCTTCTAATTGATTTAAAGTTTTACTTAGCTTTTTCTTTTTCCTAGCTATTTCCTGTGGTAATAATTTTCTATCAGGTGATCTCATTTTAAATTGTTTTATATTTTGTTTTGTTGTATTCGTCTTTATATGCTTTAAGACATCTATTTCTGTTATCTTCTTCTGAAACATATGATATGTGTATCCAGTTAGGATTCATGTCCGTACCAAACTCCCAAATCATTTGATCAAAATCTAAATTTTCTTTTATCCACGCGTACATTTCTGCGTTTGTTTTGCAACCATACACGTCATCAATATCAATTGCTTGACCTTTACAGTGTTGACTAGAAGCAACTCCACCGATTGCTGTGTTAAGTTCAGGAGATCTAAAAAATGAATTAACTTTTATTGGACCGCCTGCCCATTCTCTTAATGGTTCAAATACTTTTTCACCTAATAACTTCATGTTTTCTACTTGTGTAGGATTAGGTGTGTTATCTATACCTTTACGCTTAGCTGTATTTGAATGTATTGCTTCAGCATAAGTTATATGTTTACTTATGTTTTCCATATTATTAATTTTCATTAAACACTGCGTAAGCATAAACCTTACGTTTCTTACCAACAGGTATTGTGGCTATTAATTCTTTTCTGTCTTTTGACTCTTCTTCTTGTGGATAATATTTAGGATTTTTACTGTTTAATTTTCTTTTTTTCATTAGCATTTCCATCTTTTTCTAGCAGCTTTACCTCTTTCACCAGTCCAACCTTTTGATCTTGCGCAAAATGATTTTCTACGTTTAGCAGCTTTACTACCTGGTTTTACATCACCTGTTACAGCTGTTTGTAAATTACTACCTGGGTTTTCTTTTTTATAAGCTTTAACACCTTTCTCAGTCATACCAGCTCCTTCTTCCGCGCTTCTAAAATTTCTACCCTTACCTTTAGTTGTTTTAGCAACTCTACTAAATGGATTGTTTTGTATGTAAGCCATAATTATATTTTTTTACAATCATTTACAGTTTCACCAGTACCACTTGGTGATTTTTTAGTTCCTACTTTTTTATAACCTTTCCAACATTTTGAATTTTTAGAATTTGCACCTTTAAAATTTAATGGAGATTTCATCATAAAAGGACTTGAAAATTTACTCATAATTTAAAATTTACTTGCGTTATTAATTTCATTTATAGACTCTTGTATTTCTTTTAAATCAGCAGGTAACAAGAGATCTAACCCTGCTTTAAAAACTATTTCTTTAACTCCATCTTTAAATATTATAAGTGTTGGAGCCATACGTACTCTGTATTTCTTTTTAGCTACAGGAGCTTTAGCTATATCTACTCTATAGTAAGTTACATCTTTTAGTTTGTCCCAATCAGCAAAACAATTAGCTTCATTAAACTTGGCCCAAAACTCTATAACAACTGGTTTTGTTTTATCATCACCAAATGCTTCGTTTGTGTTAATAGCTTTTTCAAAATTACTATCATCTATCCAATATTTCTCAGGAACATCTTGTTGACTAAAACACAAAAATGGTGTTAAAAGTAAAATTAAGTATTTCATTATCTATTTTTTTGAATGTCATATAATCTTTCATCGATCTTACTAAGATCTTCTAGTATCTTGTCTACATCTTCTTGCGTATCCATGATTGTTTGGCGAATCAACTCGTCTTTTAAATCATATTCTACTCTATCTATTACTGGTTCAGGTTTTTCCATAGCTAAAGCTATATCAGCTTGTAGTGTAAACCACATGGTAGCTAAAGATATTACAAACCCTATTATTATTCCTATAGTTTTAAGATCAAGTGTTACCTTGGTATCTTCTCCAATTTGTGGTGCTTTCATTTTTTAACAGTTATTGCTTGCTATTTGTTCTCTTAAAACGCTTATTGTTTCTTGTACTGTGTCTATACCTTTTTCTCCTTGGCAGCTTAAACTACCTTTACATTCGGCTTTTATTTGTGCTAATCTAGCTGTTTGCTTTTCCAGCTGTGATTTAAGACTAGAGCATTTACTGCTATCTTGTTTTCTAAAAGGACTATTAAATTGTTTATACATCTATTTAAGTGTTATGTTCAGACCAACTGAACTGTTATATATTTTACTATCCCAAAACTTAGTGTATTCTCCTTCAAAAAACACACCAATATTTTTGCTTAATTTCCATCCAAATTGCACGCCGGTTTGATAATCACTCCATTGTTGTTTTTCAGCATCTTCTACCAATCCACCTAAACCCCAATTGTTTCTGTTGTGGTAACTAAAAGCCTCATCACCTTTTACATACTTGTGGTATGGTAATAAATAAGAACCATAAGCGTGAAGCCAAAAGTTATTTTTGTAATGGTAGTAATCAAAACCGAGCACTGGCGATACAACACCAAAAGCATCAATATCTTCCCATATTTCATCGTTGTAACGATTCATTAGCTCAGTAAATACTGTTTGTCTAAACTGTAAATCTGTATAAGCTACAGTTTCACCTTGCTCATCTATCCAATACCAATCAGATACTGTTTCTCCTGTATAAGAATCTTCATATGTGTAATATATGTCATCATATCCATAGTAAAAACCTAATGTATACCATGGGTTTAAAGCTTGACCGTTTTCATTTGTTTCGTTCAACCATATCTCAACAGGATTGTAACCATAAGGTCTTTCATGTGTACGATATATAACACCAGCAGATAAACTAAACTTTTTACCAATAGGTAATTTAGCTCTTACCTCTGCAGATTTATAATCAAAGTTAATTTTACCTTGTTTTCTACTTTCTATTTTAGCAATATGATATTTACCACTGTGTTTTAAGAAATATCTGTGATTTTTAAATACATCATCTCTTGATCTTTCTTTTTCAGTATGAAATACATATTCAAAACCTTTAACAGCTGAGTTAGGAGCCGTCATAGACACGTTAGATTCAGTACCATCGTAGTATTGTTTACCTTTAATCTCGTAATCGAACCTAGCAATCTTACGAATACCAAAACCATAGCGATAATCATAGTCATAATAATCAGTACCATCAACCACGACGGGTACATCGTATAAGCTACCGTTAGGATTTGTTCTTACAAAATAGCTTGGTGCGTTTTCTTTTGAGTTTTGAATATCTCCAGACACATACACTGTACTATATTTTAGAAAGTCTTTAAATAGTTTCTTTTTTTCTTGACCGTTAGCAGATACCGCAATAACCACCGCAAATAGCGCAAATAGTATTTTTTTCATTTTTCATTATTTGTATTTTTTAAACATTAATTTATATAACAGCTTATTCCAAGCTTCCTGTAGTTTATCTACGAATTTAATAAATCTTTTTTTCATGTGTTATTTTTTAATCCAGTATTCAATTGTAGGGCTTTTAGCAAACTCAGTAGGTCTTTGAACCGTTATAGCTCCTTCTACTTTTTTTCTAACTTTCTTATAGCCGTCTTTTTTAAGTTTTTTAATTTCTATTTGATATTTTTCTTTTCTTTTTTCATAAGCAGCTTCTTTGTTTGCTTTTTCATCTTTAGATTCCACACCATAATATGGTAAACCAAGCTCCCAAGAAGAGTAACCTAATAACAAAGCTACTTTCTGCCAGTTATCAGATTGATCACTCATAGCGTTACGTAGGTTGTTTAACTTCATTAAAGCTCTATCCATTGGAATATTAGCCATAGCTGATATAACCTGTGCGCTAGCTAATAAAGCTGGGTTATCAATATCAACTCCTATTTCTTTCATTTCTTTTCTGTTCCATGAAAAAGTATTAGCAGCAGATTGAAGTTTACGTAACTTAGAATCTATAGGTGGAGCAATATCAAATAAATCACTTATAGCTTTATCAAACTGTGGTGATCTTTTACCTGATTCTTCAGCTATAGTTATTAAAGTGTTTTTTAACGCGTCAGCAGCTGCACCTGTAATACCTAAACCTCTAAGGTTAGAACTAGTCATACCATTTATAAGATTGAACATTTTATTACCTTTCTCTTCAAGCTCATCGTCATCTCCTTCAAACATTTCTGTAAATAACGCTTGCTGTAATGAGTTAAACATAATATTTTGAGCAACACCATAATAAGCTAATTTAGAAACATTTGTTTTCCAATCACCTCTACCATTCATTAAATCTTGAGCAGCTCTTTTTTGTAACCTACCATATTGCATAGGTGTGTTAGCAAAAGCTAATATTATTCTACCAGCGTTAGAAGATTGTTGTTGACTAATTTTACTTGGATCAGCTGATTGTTGAGTCTCTTCAGATATTTCATAAAAATCATCAAATGCTTTTTGCTGTGCCTCTGTTTCAGAAAAACCTTCTTTTAAATAAGTGTTTAATCTATTTCTATAAAAAGTTGCACCACCGGAAGCTATTGCGAAACTATCAGCATATCTTGTAAATACAAAACCTTTGTTAAGCATGTAAGCAGTCGCTGCTTTAAATTTATTTTTAGAATCTTTAACAGCATCAGCAATTTCAGACTCAGTTACGTTTATTTTTAAACCATCTCTTCTTTGAACTAAATAATCAGAGTTCATTAACGTCATAAAATCAGACCAGTATTGTTTTTGGTTTGCAAAAGCTTTACCAGCTGCTACTACATTATTATCACCCCAATTTATAAAATTTACCGAAGATAACGTTTGTAAAGCTGCAGATCTTGTATTTAAGAACATAACATTACCAACACTATTATTAATCCAATCAAGCACATTGTCAGTAACTGGGTTACCACTTGGTAATCTATTTTTACCACTTTTCATTCTAGCTAAAGTACTTTTTAAAGCGCTTACATAACTAGGACCATACGCGGCTTCTAACTTAGACATGTTTTCTTTAGAAAATATAACATCTACGTTGTTTTGCCACTGAGTTAAAGATTCAGATCTATTTATAGAGTTTATACCACCTATTATATCTGTAGCTACATTACCAGAAACCCAATGCTCTCCAGGTTCTGGATAACCTCTGTTTTTTTGCAAAGTAATTATACCTTGAGAAAAACCTACTAGATCTGCATTTTCCATTACAAATTCATTTAATCTTTTTTGATCTGTTTTAGATAAACCCGGTATGTCATACCCTGCTTCAGACCACATATAAACTCTCATAGCATCACCTATTGTGTATCCAGAAATACCTGATTGTTCATTTAATGTTTTAGGAACATTTTTAAATTGTTTCTTTAAAGCTCTATAATCGTTACTCATAGAAACCATGTTCATATTTGTTTCAGAAACAGCTTTATTATATGGATCTATTAAATGTTTTTTGTAAAAATCAAACTGAGCTTCACCTTCTTGACCAGAAGCTAGTGTTGTATATAATAAACCTTTAAAATCTTCAGCTGAATAAGGCATTATAACGTCTAAAAATTTTCTACTAGCTTTTTTACCCATTAATTTACCTTTAGCCTCAGAAAATGTTTTTTGAGCTCCAATACCTGTAGATGTTTCTAAAAATCTATTAAATGTAACATTAATTTCATCATCACTTAATGCTGCTTTAGACAATTGCACATCTGATTTAACATCAGCTATATCTAATATTCTTTTTACTTCGTCTACGTTTTTTATTTGATCATCAGTAAAATACCAATCATTATATCCTTGACCTGTTTTGTCTAATACCCATCTACCTTTTGCGGCAGCTGTTCCATCAGCTAAACCTACTATATTTTCAATAGGTAAATCTAATCCTTGAGCTTTTAAAAATAATTGTATAGCTTCTGCTGCTTTAGGATCTCTAGCTGTTAATATGTAAACTTCACTAGTTCCATATTTTTCAGCAATATCTTTTATTCTTTGAAGCATTGGGCCAGGTTTACCATCTACAACCTCATTAAACTGATCAAAATTAAACTCAGCACCTTGTTCTTGTAAACTACCATATTGCTTAGCAAAATCAGAAGCGTTTAATTCACCTGTTGTTCCATCAGGTAATGTGTAAACAACTTTTGAATTACTTAAAGCAACCGTATCGTCAAAATCAGCTACAGTTATACCTTTCTTTTCAGCTTCAGGATCACTAGCTATTCTAACCGTGTTATCCATGTCGCTCATAACCTCTACTTGTAATTCATTTGTAGAGTATTCATAACCTGTTGTGTCTGTTGTTAAAGCTGCTAAACCATTTTTATTAATAACTGAATTGTTATGATCGTATATAGCCTCTGCGTCTCTTTCAAAATCTCTTAACGCTTCTTCGCCAATAGTACGTTTCATTTCATCGTAAACAGTTTCTTTTAAACCACTGCTTAATGTATAGGTGTTCTTAGCTATTTCTAAGTTTCTACCCATTCTAAATATTAAAGATGTATTGGTTTTACCTTGTTGATCTATAATATCAAACTTATCTTTGTAACCATATATACCATTGTATTGGCTTAAAACGTCAGCGCTTTTTTCTGTTTTACCCCATTGGTTTGATAATACCAAAGAAGCAATGTTTTTATTAAACTCGTTAGCACTCATCAAGTGTTCAAATTTAACTGTACCCTCTTCTCCCTTTTCTGGCATGTAAAAGTAGTTTGGATCCGCGTATAATCTTACACCTGATGTAAGTTGTGAACTAGTTGATAATAATTTTAATACATGATTTGCTCTTGTTGTAAACTCTGGGCTACCTGGATCCGCCGCGTACAAATAATCTTGCATTGAAGATATTTGTAAACTTAAAAACTCAAGTTGCGCTTTTCCTCCTTCTGAACTAAAATTATCTAATATTATTTTTTTTCTTTCATCAAGAGTTAAATCTGGATCGCTAAGTGATTTAAAAGCTTTCTTAAAATTATAATCATATGTTGTGGAAAGTGCTTTGTAATCTAAGTTTTTCCATCTATTGTAGTTCTCTTCACTTAAATATCCATATTTTGATTTTTTGTAATCTTCATAAGTTTTAAATTCAGTAGTAAAAGCTTTAGTTAAAGCGGTCATGTACTTAGCTGGTGGTCTACCATCTTTACCAACTTTCAAGTTAGCGTTTTCATTTCCAACAACTCTATTAGCTCCGTAAGAACCAAGCATACCCAACATGAGTCTTGTATTTTTACTTAAAAAATCAGTGTTTATAGGTATTCCAAAAGCCATGTCTACGTTTTGAGCCATGTAATTTTTCTGAGCATCAGGATCGTTTCTAAAATCTTCAGCACTTAATTTCCAAGTTCCATTTTCTAACCCTAAAGCAATATTAGGATCTATATCAGCAAGATTAGGAATAATTTCATTTTTTAAAGCATTTTTAAAATTAGCAGATTTTTGCTTTCCTTCCTCTGTTTTATTAGCCATTAAAGCTTCGTAATAATCTTTAATTATATAACCTGATTTTGGGTATTTTTTTAGAAAAACATCTATATCTTTATCGGGTGTGTTATTAAACTCACTCATTAAATCTATGGTTTGTTGCGGGCTTATAAATTGAAAAGGGTTATCTTCTGTTTCCGACCTTAACATAGTTGTTAAATCCATTACCGTGTTGTATTGAATTCCTTCAGCTAAATCTTCTATTCCAAATCTTTCACCTAAATCTTTAAGCTCTACACTTAATGCTGCTAAACTTTTTGATCCACCAGTTTTAAGATAAAACCTACCCTGATCAGTAATACCAGGCATGTTTCCTATTATTTCGTTAGAAACATTTGAATTAACTACCTGCATTAAAGCTTTTATTATTTGACCATCAGCTTTAGGATTAAAAGTTCCATCAGCTTTAATACCAAAAGCAGCTAAAAATTCTGACCTTGAAATATCTTTACGTAATGTCCAAGGTACTAAATTACCTTGTCTTTCTCCTTTTGTATAAAACTTGTTTAATAAAGTGTTAGGAATACCTGTTGATATACCTAATTCTTGAGAAAACCCTTCCGGCATTAAGCTTAAAAGCTTGTCAGCATCTCTATTTATAATCATTCTAGCTGATCTAGCAACTTCGGTGTTTAAATTTTTTCCTTTAATTGCTAAAAATTCTGTTGGAACATTAAAATAAGCAGCAACTTCTTCTGTGGCTAAACCTAATAGATTCACTTTTCTATAAGTTAAATCATTTATATCTATGTTTTGATCTTTTATTCTCTGCCTAACGTTTTCTACAGTTAGCTTAGATAAATCTTCACCTAACATTTTAGTAGGAGATATTTTCTTTGTAGTTAATACTTCGTCTGCATCAGGATCAGCCCATGAAGCCGTATCGGTTTCACCTTCATTTACTCCTGTTATATCAACAGTAAACTGTTCTTGTATACCAGATCTTTTAGCAGCACTCATAGCTCTTAAAAAACCTCTGTTAACTATAAATTTTTCTAAATCTTGTTTCGCAGGGTCAAATTCATTAACGACCATTAGATTCATGTCATTTATTAACAATTGTTTAAACTCATCTCTAGTAACCCCTGCTTTAAGGTTAGATGGTATAGGGTCGTAAAGAGCTTTAGCTCTGTTTTCAGCAATAGCGTTAACAGTAGGACTTATTAAATCAATAATTTTATTTTCTGCATTAGTTATAAAAGCGGGTTTAACATTTAATCCCTCTGTATCTTCAGCGGTGTTATTTATTATATCTAAATAAGCTTCTACTTCGTTCTGAGCATCTAAAGATATTTTTTTATCTCCTATCGCTGCTTTAGCTGTTTTATTATCTACTTCACCTTTTGAATTTAATTTTGATTCTTCATTTTTTATTAAATCATTTATTAAATCACCTGTAATTGTTCCTTTTAATGCTTGAAACATTTGAGAAGTAGTTTCCCCTTTATCTACAGCTTTCTGTGTATTTATTATGAAATCTCTAACATCTTCAGCTGTATTAAACTCTAATTTTTCAGCTTGTTTTTCATCAAAAACCCCTAACTTAAGAAGCAAAGCCCCTATAGTATTTTCATAAAGATCACCAATTTTATCCAAAGCAGTTTTACCTGATATTTCACCTTCTCTTAAACCCTCGGCAAATAAAGCTATTACTTCTTCGTAGTAATCTTTAGCCTTATATTTCATATCTTTTGCTTTTTGAGACGGTTTAAACTCTCCGTTTTCATCTATATAACCATACTTATTTAGTCTTCTTTGAAAATTACTATCTTTTAAAACTTTTGGATCTGTTTTAGCTATAAGGTCCAGTATAGATGTTGCTAAAGTTTTAGCAACTTCAGGGTTTGATTCAAATGTTTTACGTAATAAAGCATGGCCAATAAACTCATGATCTAAACCACCTTTTCTAAAACTTGATAAAATCTTTTTAGGATCTGCTAATACAATCATTTCATCACCTTTAAAAAGTATTTTAGCATCTGTGCCTTCTGAATCAAAATCTTTTTCTTTCCAACCTTCTTTTATAAGCTGATCTATTTTAGCAGTATCGTTTGGATCAACTCTTTGTATTATGTTTTTAAGCTCTGGGTTATCAAAAAGAACTTCATACGCTAACTCTCCTTCACGTATAGCATCTCTAACTAAAGCTGCTTTGTTAATTCCTTTTAATTTTAATTTTGTATTTTCAATTTCTATTTCATTTTTTTCATTAAGAGAAGGATCTGTATTTTTTGATTTCTTTTCAAGCCTATTTTTTTCTATTAATAGTTCTAAAGCTTCTTCCCTCAACTCAGGATCAGCAATAGATTCATTCATACCGTCCCAACCCGCTTTAACTTCTTTAATAGCTTGTACTTTATCGTTGTACTCTTTTTTCTCTTGTTCAGAATAGTTATTATACTCATCACCATCTATAAACTTATAAGCTTCTTCTAACTGTGCGTTTAAATAAGCTTGAGCGTCTTCGTTTGTTCTTAAGTTACTACTTATATATTTACTTATATCAGTTATATTTTGAATTGAAGCTTTTGAAATACTTGCGCCACCCATAGTATATAAACCAGCCACATACCCTGTGAATCCTGATTCAAATAAATTTGTTTCTTTATCTTCTGTGTTAGCTACAACCATATCTTGAAGCACTTCAGTAATAGATTCTGTAAGAGCCACGGCGTTTACTTTAGTACCGTTTAACAAAGCGTTGTTAAGAGCTTGTTTATAATTTTTTTTCATTATAGCACTACCAACACTTTTTATTGGTTGATGAAGAACTTTTAAACCTTTTAACCAAGGAACAGCCTCTAAACCACCATAAGCAGTTCCTGTTAAGTTAGAATTAAAACTTATCTTATTCATTAATTTTTCATCTTCAAGAATCTCCATTCTTAATTTAATCTTTTCTTGCTCAGACAAAGAATTCCAATCTCTGCCATAAGCTTTAGATTTTTTTAAAGCTTGTTTTTCTACTAAATTAAAATAAGTTTCTTGAGCCTGGGTTATACCTGGACCAAAACCTAATGTTACAATTGAATAAACCATTTGAGGTCCTTGCTCTGTTAAAAGATTACCTATTTCAGCGCTAGGAACAAGGCTAAGTTTATCATAATCAAATTCAGTTAAATCTTGAATAACTTTTTCTTCTTTAAATATCTCTTTAAAATCCTCTAAAGCAGATAAATTATTAATTACAATAGACTCTTTCATCATGTCTTTATATTCTTTAAAAGTCATTGTAGAATATTTAGCATGGTCACTAGGAACACCAGTATCATTTTGCCATATTTCTCTGCCTTTTTCACCACATGGTATTATAGTTGGAGCAGATTTATAAGCAGTCATGTTTTTTGATTTAGCACCGGCTGATCTACCAGTTCTCATAAAAGATTCAAACACCCCTTCAGCTATACAAACTTTTTCATTATCAGGCGTAGGTTCTTTATAACCCGCGTTTTTAGATTCAATTAACATTTCTTCTGTTATAGGTAAACCATTTTTTGCCGCGTGTATAAGTTTAGGATCATGATATTGTATTTCTAAAGCATCAGTAAAAGCTTTTTTAAAATTGTTTTGCCTATCTAAATCGTTAAGAACGTCTTTTTTACTTTTTTTGTTAGCTATATCTCTTAATGTTTTTTCTGCACCTCTTCCTAAACTCCAAGTATCTGTAAAAGGCCAATCAATAGCAAATTGCCAACCCATTGAGTATTTAGATACTCCAAGTTCTTTAGCATCATGCTCTAGTCTTTGATTAAATTTTTGTTCTACTTCATTTATAACTTTTGTATACAAAGGATCTTTTGCCAACTCCTTCATTATTAAGCTACCTTGAAGTTGACTTCCTGCTTGAAAAAATTTATAATAATTATCTATATCTCCTCCCATGCAGTTTTCTTTGTCGATTTCTCCTGTCTCAGCGTTAATACAAGAATTGTTTATACCGTAAAAATCTTGTAAAGCTGTTAATTCAGAGGTTATAGTTTTATAAAGTTCAGTTCCAGGATCAAGTAAATCCTCGTTAATTATTTTAATTTTACCCTGTATATAGTCATTATTTTTAAAAAAACTTTGCATTAATTTACTTCTTACTTCAGCAAACTTTAAAGGATCTTCGATGTCAAAGACTTGCATACGCCTACCAGAAGTACCAATAGCAAGTCCACCACCCGTCATTTGTTCCGCGCCTAAAGGCTGTCTAGTTTCTCTATTTTCCCATGGAACAACCAGTACATCTTCTTCAGTTAAAGTTGTAAGATTTGAATTATTTGCATTAGTTAAAACGCTATTAAAAACTTCATCAATAGTCATTAAATCATTGGTGCTAGTAGAATCATTTTCATTACCATTGTTTACAATAATTTCAATCTCTTTTTTTTCTATTATATCTCTAACCCCCTGTTTGTTTTCTGCAACCTTTATAGCTTTATCATCTAAAACAACATATCCATCGTTTATTTGCTCTTCAGATAATATTCTTCCATCACTAAACTTATAAGACCAAGGCATGTCATATCTTTTTCCAGCAACAGTAAACTGAAAAGCGTTATCTATAATACCTAAATTAACCGCATCAAGAACCTGTGGCTTTAACTTTGCGAATACTTCTCCATATAGATCTTTAGTTATATCTATAATTTGATCATCACTTAGTTGTTGATTTATTTTACCGTCCTTAAATACATCAATTTTTCTATTAGGATTGTCTGGATCTTCTACTTGAAAAGGTATTCTATTTTTATTGTTTAAAAGTTGTGTAAAAAACCCTTTACCATTTCTAATATCATCTACAAATTCTTGTGCATTATACTGCTTATCTTGTATTGATATTTTTTCAAGATTACCATTAGCTAAAGTAAATATGTCTCCACCTTCAGTTACCTTACCACTGTACTCTCCAGCTGTAACATTTCCTGTTAACTTTTCAAATACTTTTTTCTCACGTCTGGATAAATTATTAATATCAAAATTATTAATTCCTCCACCTTTTTCTAAAAGCTCTTTAACTTTTTTTCTTTTTCTATTTTTAGATATATTTTTATCATCAAGAAAAGCATCTACGTCACTATCCTCATCTATTATTTCTTCGGTTTCTGTATCTACTTCTTCATCTTCTTCATCTTCTTCAACTTCTTCAACGTCTTCTTCCTCAACTTCTTCATCTTCTACAATCTCCTCTTCAGCGTCCTCAACTTCGCCTTCTTCGCTTTCCACTATTTCATCTGTTTCTTCTTCAGCTTCTTCTGACGCTTGTTCAGCTTGGCTTCTTGCATAGGCTATTTTTCTCTGACCTTCCTCAGGAGTAATCTCACCTTCTGTCACCATTTGATTTATTCTTTCGATGACTTGTTGTAAAGCGTCTGTGTTTACCATAATTTAATTTTACTTTATTACTCCGTATTCTTTTAATAGAGAGTCAACCATAGGATCGCCAGATGTTTTTTCTGTAATTTCAAATATTTCTTGATCAGCAGGGTTTTTAGGTAGTTGATTTTTAACAAAAGGTTCTAAGTAATTTTTATTCCAATACCTTTTATAAGAATCAGCAAATATTTTTTTGTTTTCTTTACTTAGCGGTAAAACATCTCTATACACCCAACTATCATTACCTGCGTTTTTAGTTTCATCAGATTGTAGTTGCTCGTCTTCTGTTACATTGTCTTTTAACATAGTGTTATATAATGCAACAGCACTTTCTTCGTCTTCTAACATCATAGCTATTGAAGCGTTTAAAAAAGGTTTTGCCTTAGCTTCTATTCTTTCCATGTCTGGTACTAATACGTTTCTCGCCTTTCCTTCACCTACTTCTATTTGTTCGTATTTAAACTTACCATCTTCTTTAACAAAAAATTGTTCAGAAATCTTAGCATCATCTGAAAAGTTTTCATTTTGAACCATTGATTGATCTTCTAATAACTTAGATGTTATGTCTACCATTTCTGGTTGTACTTTAGGAGTTTCTGCTAACATAGCTCCACCACTTTTAATTATAGATTTTAAAGCATCCGCAGCTATTTCTAAACCACCGTTTTTAAAACCAGGACCACTAGCTTTTAATACCATAGGGTTTAAATCTAAATCTAATTTAAAACCTTGAGCAGCTGTAAAACCAGCTTGACCATCAATCATTGCTTTTAATATAGCATACTCAGCATTATTATTTACATCAAAATTTTCACTATCAATAACTGAAAGCTCACCGGTTAATTCTTCTAAAAATTCTGTAGCAGCTCCTGGAGCCTGTTGCAACATCTGTACACGCTTTTGCTCCTCTATACAATCGCCACATAATCCTTTGTTTATAGCTAGTTGTGCTTGTGCAAATTCTTGAGCAGTTCCTTCAAAAGCTTTATTTAATACACCAAAACCTTTAGCTATATTAGGGTCAGCTAATATATCTGATTGGAAAGCTAAACCATTACTACCGTTCGTTATTTTCTTTACGTTTAGATTTTTTAATCTATTTATTTCAGCCTCGTTATATTCCATTTATTATATTATTATTAACCATCATAAGCGCTAGCACCAATACTAGCTAGACTACCAAACATACCTGTTATAGCAGACGTTTGATCTCTTCTAGCTTGAGAAGCTTGGTTTTGCATGTTTTGTAATTGAGCAGCTGTTCTGTTTATTCTGCTTTGTTCTCTGTTTTCGTTAGCTTCAAACTCATAAGCTCTACCTTTACTCATAGCATCTTCTTGTCTAGCTGCTGAATCCATAGCAACCTTTTGCATCCTTTGTTGTTCAGCCATTTTCTTTTCTTGCAGAACTTGTTCACCTTGAGCTCTTTGTTTTTCATTATCAGCTTCTTGTGTTTCAATACTAGCAGCAACTTCTTTTTTACTTTGTAAAGCAGCTTGAGCTAAAGCAGTAGCACCACCTGCGCCAGCACCAGTAGCTCTTAAAGTATCTAATGTATTAGCTAAGCTTATATCAGCTTGCTCTATTTTCATTTCAGCTGCTTGAGTAGCAACACCTAAATTAGCAAATGGATTACTTAATTGATTAGATAAATCACTAGCTAAACCAGCTAAATTAGTAACATTATCATAAGGATTTATAATAGCTTGTCTATTATTTTCCAAATGATTTAACTTCGCTTTTAAAGCTTTAGCTTGCTTAGCAGCTCGTCTAGCAGCTCTTTTAGCTTTACCCGAACCAAACAAACCACCTGCGATACTCATTGCCGCGGAACCTGCTAATAAAAAACTCATACTATTTATATTTATTATTATATTCTTGTATTGTCATTGAGACTATTTCTTTTTCTAATTCTTCTATGTCTTGCGTATTTGAAGGGTTTTTATGCACGTTTACAAAAACAGAATCTTCCATTGCAAGAATAACTCTTTGTGAACCAGGTTTAGATGTTGTATAACAAGGCGCGATATACTCTACTATATCTCCTTTATTGTTTATTATAACTCTACCTGTTAACAAAAACCAAACATGATGATGATTGTGAACAGCACCTATTATTACGTGTCCTTTTTTTAAATCCATTTGCCTTATATATAACTGATCAGCAAACTGATTTTTAATAGGAACATCAGGCATTGTAGCAATACCTTTTCCATCTCCATAAAAACCTGGAATATCATTATTTTTAATGATAAAATTTTTTAAATCTTCTACAGACTTATCTGCTTTTTTTAATTTCATTTAATTTAATTTTGAGAAAAATTGCTTCCTACTGCAAATAATTCTTTTAATCCACCCGGATCAGTTGTAGCGTCAGTAGACATAGTTACCGTAGCATAATAAGCTTTTATACCCATTGTTTGTGATCCCCATATAATTTCGCCTTGCATAGGATTTGTTGTGTTGTTCTTTATCGATGCAACATAATTATTTTGTTTTCTATCAAAACCAGCTCTGTATTGTATATTATTTTCTAAATAAGCTCCTTCATCATAACTGTATATTAACGAAGAAGTATCTTGATGGTTCAACCAGTTGCCTGAAGGTGTTACGCTAGGATCTTTACCTGTATCTTCTGAAACTATTGATGTTACTTTCCAACCATTACTACCTTCATAACTAATTGTTTTAAAAGTTTTCATGTTATTAGGAGCAGGATTAAAAATAAACTTTATAGTTGAAGCACTAGTTGTTCCATAAAAATTATTTCTCCTAACACTATTATCGTAATGTTTATATATTTTAGGACCATAAGCACTGTAATATTGTCCTTGTAAACTAAAAGTTAAATTAGGTTTATATGTATAAAAACTAGTCCAACCTTGAGTTTTCTCATCAAAAGCCAACGTGTTGTAAGTACCTGAATTACTCATTGGGTTTGTTTGTAAAGACAGTACATAATTTTGATTGTAGACATCATAACCGCCTAGTATAGCACTGGTACTAGACATTAGTGATAATTGATCTCTAAAAAAATCAATCATACCAAAGTTAGATATTTCATTTATTTGATTACCTGCTAATCTTAAAACAGCGTTTCTATGTCTGTCTACAAAATATTTTCTATAACCATAATAAGCAAATGATTCAGGGTTTGTTCCTATTCCCCAGTTACCTGGTATAGGTGTTATCTGTCCAATAACAACATTACTATTTGTTTGAACTGCTTGACCTTCAGCTGTATATATAGCATCTTTATCTATTAAGGCTACATTTACTTTTCGCTCTTGGAATATAGTTAGATTAGTATCTTCAGCAAATAACTTTTGTATAGTTCCACCTATTGGATCTACAGATCTTGTTATTTCTTCCGCTACACTAAACTGATTTGTTTTATTAACTCCTGTTCTGGAATTAAACACACCGGAGTATATTAAAGAATTACCTCTTCTAGTTTGTTTATCTTGTTCTTCTACAATATAAGCTTTAACACCTAGATCTGTAGACGTATTATTATAACCACCTCTTATTCTAGATTCTTCTATATACCAATCTTCATTAGGGTTAGAACTTGGTCCACTCCAAGTATCACCTACAACTTCTATATCATTTGAAGGAACATTTTGTAATTTCTTCAAAAAGTATGAGTTAAAATAGTTAATTTCTAGTGTTACCGGCATATTATTAGTATTACTTGTTTTTTATGATTATTACAATGGTCCATTACAAGATCCTGGATAAGTGTGATCACCATACTCTACATAGAAATCATTGCTACCACAGTTAGGACACGCGGTACCAGTCATATCTTGTGTAATCACTCTATATTCACCAGCTATACTAAAGTCATATTCTTTAAAAACGGTACCATTACCAACTGTTAATTGTTGTTGAGAAACAGCTCCTCCAGCTGGTTGAGAAGGAGATCCTGAATCACAAGTTGCAGCAACCCAAGGACTACTTATGTTTTCTCTATACTGTATACTAAAGTATATAATAGCATTACCACCAGAACAAGTACTTACTAATTTTGGTCTTATAAACATTACGCCTTGAGTTAAAGCACCTGTAGTAGAGTTATTTGGTCCTTTTGATCTTACATTATACACAGCGTCAGGAGGATAAGGATAGTTTGTTAGATTTGGAGATCCACCAGCTGTTAAAGATGTACTATTAGAAGCTATAAATAACCAGTCACTATTTAAACCACACCCTTGTTTTGTAGTTCCATCCCAACCATCACATATTGCTTGAGGTACATATTGAGTACCAACTGTAAATGTAACTGAACATGTAGTGGTTAATCCGTTACCAGCAACGTCTCTAACTCTTACCACAACAGTGTATGATGTATTATTAACTAATTGATTTGCCGCAGCTGTTAAAACACCTGTGCTGCTAACACTAAATATATTTTGTATAGCTTGTGATTGCCCAGGGTTTAAATCAAATAATAATTCATTAGTTTTATTAGCTGTGTTAGCTGATCCGTTTTTAGCTGTAAAAGCTTTTATTGTTGTGCTACCAGTAGTTATACCTGTAGGATTTGCGCAGTTGTCAAAAATTGGTACACAGTTTTGTAACGTAGCAGTAGCCGAAACATCATCTGTATATGTAGTATTACCGTCATTGTATACAACTCTAGCTGTTATAGTGTAAATATCTGTAGAGTTACCAGCTGCTGCTGATAAAGCACTATACCAAAAAGTTTTTCCAACACCTGTTTTAAGTTGAAACTCACCACCTGAGTTAGTAGCGTTTATAGTAAATAAATTTTCACTAGTTCTATCCGCACCTGTTTGATCTACAACCTGTTGTATCGTTGCTGATATAGCATTAGAGTCTGTTACTTGACCACCACTACCATCAATAAAATTAAAATTTGTTCCAGCTGTTGTTTCATTGCCAGCATCCCACACTCCTAGTTGTGATTGAGCAGCTGCGTTTTCTCCAAATTGAAAAGCAGTGGTTTCAAAAGCAATAATACCACCATACTGAGAGTTTATTAAAGAGTTTAAATTTACTAAATTACCAGTTAATGAGGTTTCGTAAAATAATTCTAATTTAGAATATACAGGACTAGTTTCAGCAACACTTAAAAAAGGTTGCATAGTTATAACGTTAGCAGGTGGTGGTGATGATTGATCAGGATCGTATTGAGTACATATAGCACCTACTTGTCCAGGTACTGTAGAACCTAAAACGCTAGGCGTTGCTCCATTTGGCGTAGTATTAAACTTCATTGCAAACGGATTTAAATCTGAATTATAAAAAGGCTGTGTACCTGGAGAAGCTCCCCAAGGTATAGAGCCTATACTAACTGGGGTAGTATTGTTTCCACTAACTAAACTACCTACTTGACCATAATCACCTTCCGGTGCATCTGGTACAAATGGTATAGCTGCTATTTCCATATCTCTAACTGTAGCTATAGATAACACTTGTTGCTTTATTATATTAGGATAATATTGTTGGTTCCAACCTGTAGAATTATCAGATGGATCAAAAGGAGTAGCAGCACCTCTATTGTTAACGTTTGGGTTATTAACCCTTATATACAATATTTCACTACTACTAAAATCAGTGTCTGTAGGTCCAACTTCTTTTAAGTCTCTAGGAACTTTATTTATATTATCGCTTAATAATATAGAGTAAGCATACTTTAAACTTTCTGTATTACCTATCTTAACAGGATCACCAGCTACAAAACCAGGAAGATATACGTTATAATATTCTTGCTCTTGTTGTTTAACAACTATTTTATATGAATACCAACCTAACGGATTAGTTGCTGAGTAAATACCTGGTTCACCTGTTGTTGGGTTTTTAGTTGTGGCAACAGCTGTGTTAATTCTAACAGTTAAAATATCACCTATCCAATCAAAAACAGGTTCAGCTCCACCAGGACCTTGTTGGGCTCTAGTTTTATAAGGAGCAAAAACAGTAGATCCAGAAGTATTAGGGGTATCATCAAAAGAAGATAGTATAACGTCTGATTGTCTACCATATCTATCAGCTAATACAAAACCAATTTGATAAGTTCTATTTTGCTTTAAAGTGTGAAAAGGATATTGTATAAAATTATCATAAGTTGTAGATCTTGTTTGTACACCTGCGCTAAAATCAATACTATCAGGACCAGTATGCTTGTCTACATAATTACCATAAACAACTCTATTAGTTATTAATTCTTGTGACAAAGCTTTTATAGGTACTTTATCATAAACTCTAGTTGTATCAGCTGTAGGTAAAGTTTTATAAGGTTTGTTTGAGTCGTAATTATAATCATAAAATCTTTTAGTAACAGAACCGTTTGTTATATCTTTAAATCTTATGTCTGAAAAACTTGTGCCCTGCGCTAAATTACTTAAGTTAATAGTATCTAAAACTTTTATAGACAAAGCATCTGACTCTTTATATAATATATCTATTTTAGTTACCAACAATTCACTTTGCATCAAAGCAGGAGTGTCATAAGGCATTGGTATTCTTAATAATATATTATCTATGCTGTTTTCAAACCAAGTCAGTATCGTTGATTTATAAGCATTATCCATGTCTATTGTAGGATTGTTAGGACCTTGACCAAAAACACCTCTTTGATTAGGTATAAACATAGGTGAAGTAAAAGGAGCTATTATAGACTCTTCATTATCTTCAAATATAAACCTATAACTAAATCTAACAAATTTATCATCTAGGAAAGCAGAATCTCCTTTCCAGTTTGCATCATAAAAAGGATTTTCACCTATTGTAACTCTATCGTTTTGAGCTAAAGTAGTAGCTTTATTTAACACAACGGTATACGTTAAACCCAGGTTAGAAAAAGCAGCGCTTACAGATACAATGGTTGTTCCAGATGGTATTTTACTAGGGTCATTAACACATACTATTGAATCACCTGCTAAAGGAACTGGTCCTTCACTTGATTTAGAAAACTTTATTGAAGTAGAAGAAACAATATTACTAACTAAAGTGTTCTCAATATAGTTGTCTAAGTATTGAGAAGATTTATTTTTCATCGATGTTCTACTAAAATCTACTAAAGTGCCGTTTGGTATAGTTACTGCTTTAGAAAGAGTAACTTGAGTGGAACTATTTATACCTATAATACTAGTTAATGATGTAATGTTTATTGTTGAACCAGCTGTTTTGTCATAATTTGTTATTATATCACCCACTTCAAGACTACTGGTACCGTTTAAAGTGATAATATTAGTGTTACTTGCTCCAGCTGTTAATGTTTTTCTATTTCTTTCCATTACCTGTATGGTTTCAAATGGATAGTATTTAGCTACAGATATTTGATCTTCAGTTTTGTAATGAGTAGGCGTAGCTACATTAGTAGGGTTTGCTAAAGCTACGTTTATTTTTCTAGGTTGATTAAGATTGTCAGTCCAAAATAGTAAAGTCTCTACTAAGTTTATACCAGTTATTCTAAAAGACTTATTTAAATTTAAAAAAAATCCTTCAACCAAAGTAGTTAAAGTACTAGTTGACACATTGTAAGAATATATACTACATTTATTAGCATTAGTTGCTCTTTGTAATCCAGTTGGATCATCAAAATCCGTAGCAAAAAGATACATTATATTATTTGTTTCATCAGCAAAATAACCTATTATTTCTTTTGCTCCACCAGTGTTAAGTATTTCTATGTTACCTAAAACATTTTCAAACTCACCAACAGTATCTCCTTCTGATCTACTAACCTGTAAGTTAACAGCTTCTCTATATTCACCATTAGGTATAATACGAGAGTCAAGATCTTGGTTCATTTTACCTTTTAAAAAGGTATTTTTAATTTCTGGCATACTATTAGCGTTTTATCCATTTTGCTTTGTTACGCATAACTTGTACTATTTCATCTAATTTAATATTAGATAATCTTATTTTAGCATTTCTAAGAGCTGCGTACCTGTCTCTTTTAAATCTTTGAACATGATATTCTTGAACGTTATTTCTTGTAGATAATATACTATAAGCTATATGCATGTACATAGCTTGCTCAGCCATTTTAGGAACTTTAGTATCTAAATCGTAAGCTAAACCATCAGAAACATATTCTAATATTATTAATTTACCTTTTAAATCACTAGAAAAATTAAAAGTTCCTCTTCTTTCATCTATATTAAACCAGCCGTTCATTTGCATGTTAACAGGATCGCCACCGTATCTTTGACCATACCAACCTCCTGCTCCCCAAGCGTTTTCACCCCACCAATCATACATAAATAAATCAGGGTTATTAGAATCCATTGGCCACAAACCAGTTATATTACTTGGGTTTGATTGCTGCCATTTTAAGTTAGTTAAAGATTCTCCTTCAACATTATCTTCAAAATTATCTTGTATTATAGCTCCTGTTTGATCTTGTACTGGTGACTCGTAAGGACTACTAGTTAACTGAGTAGGGTAAATAGTATGCTTAACACCACTGTTATCTATCCAAGAAAGTTTTACATAATTAACATAATCTTGTGGTATAACCACGCTTAAGTTTGGTCCAACTGTTAATTCTTGAGATTTAATACTTTTTAAAGTATCATAACTAAACTCTTGTAAACCTCTTTTAGCGTGAAATAAAACATCAGTTCTATTAACTCTAGGTATTAATTTATCTTGACCTACATAACCTACTATAAAATTATTTATTATATCTTTTAATTTTATATACTCATAACCACCGTAGTTATTTTCTACAGCTTCAGATTTTAACTGAACTTTTACATAGGTTCCAATTGCTTGTTGGTTACCTAATGTTATAACACTACCAGCAGATGTATTAGAAAGAGAAAAAGTAGTTGTATAAAGTGTCCAACTACCAACTCCATTTGGACTTGTAAACAGTTGAAAGTTGTTTAAAGCGTAGTCAACATCAGCCGGATTCCAGCTTGTTGTGCTACCCATGGATAAAGGTGTGTTAAACGTAAAAGTATAAGTAGTTGCTGCTACTGATGTATATATAATCTGCGCTCCCGCGTAATATTGTAAATTAGTTTCGGTGATTAAACCACCATCTGGTCTAGGCATATTTTACGTTTTAGAGTTTTGTTCTTCTTGCATTGTTTCTTGTTGTGCTACTTGTATTATAGTAGGATCATTTATAATAACACCTGCGTAAGATAATATTCTTGTTATAACATTTGTTTGCTCTGAAACATTAAGTTCAAAATCTTGAGCATTAACAGCTCCAGCATCATAAATAAATTGACCAAGAGCTCCAACGTTATAAGTCCAATTAACATCAGCAGGTTTTTTAAGATATGATATAGTTATACCTGATTGTATACTAGTAGGATATACGTATAGTAAATTATTCTCATATAAATATATAGGAAAATCAGTTGTTGGTTGAGTTAATGGGGAAAGTAATAATTGTGTTAACTCGTTTCTTTGTGCGTATTGAGTTAGCTCTACACCGTTATAAAAAACAGTTCCTAACCTATACACATCAGTAGGTGTTATTGTAAAATGAGGTCCTGCATATGCTGTAGCACCAGTTCTTTGGAAGAATTGTAAATTTTCTTCAATATTTTTTATACGATTACCGTACTCTGTATCGTTTTGTGGCACACGATACTGTTGATTTAAATCATCTTCATACTTTTCAAATATATTTAACTGAACCTGCGTAGCAACTTTATTGAACTCGTCAGGTGTCATATATCCTCTTTGTTGTTGGTTAAGTATTAATAAGACTGTTTTATATACAGTATCTACGTTTATTGCCATTTTAATATATTTTTATAATAAAAAGGCGGCGTTTGCCGCCTCTTATTAGTATTACATGTTGTTAAATCTTTTTAGCTATTGACTTGTAAATTTCAACGCCTTCATCTGTTTTAAAGAATGCGGCTAGTGCTGAATAAGGATTTTCATCAAAAGGTACACTCATCAGTTTACGCTGATTTTTACCTATAGTAAATGTTCTTTGATCACCTGATAACCTGATTACATCAGCTTCTACGGCTTTTATACCAAAGTTTCTTAATTCAACATTTTCATCATTAGCTAGTTCTACAAATAATCTTGGATTTCTTTTAGCAAACCTAATTAAATCTCTTTTTATTTCTTTAGAACTTAACTCATTAATTTCACTTCCAATTTCAGTTCTTAATATAGCTTCTGATTGCTCTATCTCCATACCTCTTGCAGCGTTTAAAGCCATGATTTCAATTTCTAAATCAATTAAATCATCTTTAGCTTGTTCAACTGGTTTTACTTCAGAGTATCTTTTTTCTAAATCTGGATGATATAGTGATAAAAGTTTTTGTAACGATTGATATTCTTTAGGAACAGCTAGCGAGCCATCTTTAAAAACAATATGTCCTAATGTAACTTCTCCTTTTTGTTCATCTGTAAAAGGTGAAGACTGATTAGTTGCATATCTTAAAGCTCTTTGTTCTTTTTTTACTGGATCAAAATACAATAGAGGATATTTTTCCGTGTGTCTTGATTTTAATGTAAATGTTAGAGGTTCTTTATTTCCTCTTAAATAATAATTTCTATCTTTTACTTCCCAAGTATCTTTTACTTTGGGTTCTTTTTCTTTTGTTGACATAATATAATATAATTAAATAGTTAAAGGTATTGGGCGCCGAAGCGCCCTTACCTTATAAAAAAATTAAGCTACAAACATAACAAAGTTATTTCTAGCTTGAGTACATAGACATCTTTCTGATAAGAAGTTAACCTCCATAGCATCTAATGTAGATGTGAAAGCACCACCAACTGAACCAGTTAACCATGATTTCATTCTTCTATCATCAGCTTCAGAAGCTCTATATCTTACATGCAAGAATGGTCTTCTAATGTTTGTTCCAAGTAACTGATCGTATACTGTAGAAGTACCAGCTGGTACTAATACACCATCAATATTGTCACCGTTAACAAAAGCACCTGAACCACCTCTTGTAGAAGCGTCGTTTAAGTATTTCCAAGAAGTTTTGTAGAAGTCATATGAACCTCTTCTAAATCCAGAGAAACCTAAGTTAAGCGCCATGTCTTCAGAGTTTTCAAATACACCGTAAGATGTACCACCAGCTCCGTAAGAGTTTTGTTGCGCTAACATGTTATCAAATAATAACTCAGTTTTTCTATCTAAGAAAAGCATGTTTTCTTCAATAGCTCCTTGAGAATCTAAGTTTTCAAGAACTTGATCAAAGTCTTGTAAAGATCCTGCGTAACCAGAAAGAATATTACCACCATTATTAATAGCAGCAAATAAACCTTCAGTACCTAGATTAGTAGTAGCAGCTGTAAATGAAGGAACGTTAGCTTGATTACCACCTGCACGGAATTGACCTGCAGCAGTAGCTAATTCACCTTCAACCATTGCCATTTCTAAATAATCTTCGAATCTCATTCTAGTTTCACCTTCAGCTTTTAAGTACCATAGGTAACCACTAGTTCCATCTTCTGCAGCAACTTCAACCCAACCGATCTGAGCAGCATCAGATCCACTGATAGCGTATCTGTTTCTGATAATGATTGGTTTGTTTTGGAATTGTGAGAAAGAAGGAGTTATAGACTGACCTGACGTTGAGTTTAACGTAGATCCTTTTGCATATTCAGAACCGTATACGAATACTTTTAATCCTGTTCTTGCAACACCAGAACCGTTTACTAGGTTAACTTGATTGTAAGCATAAGCAGCTACAACTTGAGCACCTAAACCAGAACCAGGAATACATCCTGAATCTTGTACGATTGCTTTAACTGTGAACGCAGGATCAACAGGATCCATAACTACGATTGTTGCGTTACCAAATATAACGTTAGTTACACCACCTGGTAAAGTTAATTGAGTACCAGCTGCGTTAACTGCAACACCTTCATATGAAATATGTAATCTATTTTGCTCCGACCAAACTACTTGATCAGACATCATTGGCATTTCAGCGCCAACCATTCTTAAGAAGCCACTTAACGTTCTGTTTCCATAACGCTCTACCTCTGCTTCATAAATTTCCGGTAGATATTGTTGTGAAAAGTCATTCGCACCACCAGTAAAACTTAAGTAATTTGTAGTACTTAATTGTTGTAATGATGATGGGACTAACCCTCCAAACTGAGGACTTAATACACCCATAATTGTTTAATTTTTAATTGTTAAATTTACTTCGTTTAATTTTCAACTTCGAACTATCTACTCCGTCAATTGCACGAACTTTAAAACCACCAACAAAAATATCCTCACTTCTTTTTTGACGTGGTTCACCTATTGTTGGATTTTTAGAACTTTCCATAACGGTTTTTATACCGTCACTTTTACCTTGTTCATAAAAATGGTTTACAATTCGATCAACGTTTTGAGCAGCATACATAGCTTTATGATAACCTTGTGTATCTTTAACATTACCCTCATTGTCTAAGAACTTCTCGACAAAATTGTTAATATTTGATTGATTTTCAGCTACTGCATTAGGGTCTTTAACACCGTATCTAAATTTCTTTTCACCTACTTCGAAGTCAAAACCTTTGAAATCTTCAGCAAAAAGTTTTTTAGTATCGTCAATAAATCTTCCATGCTTTTGTTTAGCTACTTCCTGATCTTTGTTGTATCTATTGAAAAAATCCATAGCTTTTTTCTGATCCGGATTACTGTATGATCTCAACTTGATTTCATCATAGTATTTCCCTTTCAGCTCTTCCAAATAGTTACGGGCTTTTGCAATTTCTTCTTTTTTAGCAAGATTTTTCTTTTTAATCTCACGTTTGTCATCTATCTCATTGTCTACTTTAAAATTTTCTTCCATAACAAAAGAAATTTCATCATCGTTTAAATGAGGTTTAGATTTTTTATAATATTCTTTTAAAAGAATATCATCATCAACGCTAGTATAATCAGCGTTAAGTCTTGTATAATCTTCTATAGTACCTCCAGTTTCCTTCATAAAATCTACCAATTTTTCTATATTTTCTGGTAATTGAATTTTAGGTGTTTCAACTATTGGCTCTTGTAATGGCTTTTCGGCCACCTTTTCAATTTCTTTAATAGGCGAGCTGGACTCTTCAACGGTTGTTGCTCCTCCAGCGTCCATCTTTTCGCCATCTCCGGTTCGTTCGCCCACATCCACTGTCTTTGTTTCTCCGATTTGAATGGCATCGTCTTGTGGTTTTTTAGTTAAATCTACTTTTATAGGTGGTTCTATTTTGTTATTACCTTCTAACGAGGTATCAACCTTTGATAAATCTACTTTAAAGGTTTTATCTTTTTTTCCTTTAAATTTTTCAAACTTGGGTTTTTTCATTTTCATATCCCCACCTTCAGCAATAGCTTCTTTAGCTACCTCTGGCTTTGTTGTTTCTTTTTCTGACATAATAAAATATTATAAAATTAATAATAACCGATTAAACGCCCGGTTGCGGCGGTTGTTCTAATGAAGGAACAGGCATGTCAACCATAGCAGGCTGAGCACCTCCAGGAGGTAAACCTGGTTGTTCAAAATTAGAAGGTGGTAAATCATTTTGTCTTTGGCTAATCATTTTACTTTGTTGAGTAGCTTCTTGTTTTGATCTACTATCTTTTCTATCTTCAATAGCACCTTCTTTTTCTTTCATAGCTTCTATCTCAAGCTGCTTAAGTTGCATGTCATATTGATGTTTAATCTCCATTTCTTGCTGTTTAATCTGCCAAGCAGTTTGCATACGTTGTATTTCCATTTGGTTTTTAGCTTGTTCGTATTGAACATTAGCACCGGATATAGCTTGTTGTTTTTCAACTTCAGCCATAGCCTGAGCTTGCTGTGTTTGTTGCTGTGCTTGCGCTTGCGCTTGAATATTAGCTTGTTGAGCTTGTTGCTCTTGTTCTTGTCTTTTTCTACGTTTTTGTTTTAAAACATCATTAGCTAGTTTAAGATTTTTGATTTGACGTATATCTATAGCGTCTTCTAAATCAATACCACCTTGTTGTAAAGCCATTTGTATGTTTTGTTCTAACATAGCTTTATCTTCTTCCTCTGGTTCTAACTCTAAGTATATACCAAAATCATGAAGATTTAAGTTTTGTATTTCTGATAAAGTACCTACATTGTAAGTAGATATAGAGCTTTTTAAAGACTCTAGTGTTAAAGGATAATTTAAAGAATCTGCAATTTTTAATGATATATTTTCACAAGTTCTTAATGTTAACCATAAACTAGACTGTAATATATGTTTTGTAGCTGTGTTAGAAGCATTAGCAGCCATTTTTTGTAAACCAACTAAAGCATCTTTATCAGGCATACTACCATCTCTAGCCTCATTTAATCCGGTCACGTCTCTTATCATTTGTAGATAATACTGATACGTTTGTATTAAACTAGCTATTTTAGCGTTACCACCACCTGATTGTAATTCTTGTATAGGAACTTTACCTCTATTAAGTTCTCCTTCTTGTGTCAACGATCTACCAACAATACTACCAGTTTGGAAATACATATTTAATGCCTCCGCTGGATTATAGTTTGTACCATTACCAAGATCAACCTCAGCCAAACCATCCATGTCTAAGAACACACCGTCTGGTACCATTCTTGCGATAACTTGTTGTAGCTTTAAATGAGTTAACTGTATCATATCAGCAAACCCTGTTATTTTACTAACTATAGAGTTTATTTTTCCTTGATACATTCTAGGTGCGCAAATAGCATAGCTCATTTCTACTTTAGTAGTATCAGAAAAAGGTCTTGTCATATTTTCAGCCAACCTCCACTCAATCATTTCATTGTTACCAACTATTTTAGCACCTTTATAAAGTACCTCTATTTTTCTAGAAACCTTTTTAAAAGTATCTGCTTCTGGTGGATTAAATTGATCTGTTTTTACTAATGATTTTTCTAAACCGTGCTCTGTTTGTTTTATTTTAAATACTTGAGTATTGTACGTTTTATATTCAAAATACATAACCTGCACAGTATCAGGATCATAAGTAGTCCAACCGTATACAGGATCTCTATTTGTTTTAGCTTTTGATATTCTATCTAAATCTGATTCTGTTAAATCAGGAAATTGTTTTGCTATTTCAGCAATAGTTAATGACTTTATTTCACCAACGTAATATATATCTTCAAAGTTAGGATCTTCAGTATAAGAATATATTAACCTAGCAGGATCAACATAATCAACGGTTACACCGTTTGCTTTATTCCAATTAGTTTTAACTGCTCCAATACCTAAAGTAACTAAATCATAATTAAATCTTTTTCTTATGTTTTCAAATCTATTTTTAGAAAGTTGATTATTTATTACTTCTTCTTCAGCTATTTCAATTGAAGACTTATAACTAAGTCTCATGTGTATATCTAACTCATCTTCATTTTCAGGTAAACCAGCAGGATCACCTGTATTAAATTCATTTATACCTAACTTACCTTGTAGTTCTTGTAAATAAGGTTTAGCTAACATGTCTTGCATTATAGCGTTAGCATAGTCTGTTCTTTTCTTTAATGAAACTGGATCCTGTGCAAAAGCTTTTATATCAAAAACTTTATTAGAAATACCATTAACAACTATATCTACAAATTTTGAAACAACAGGAACAGGTTTCCAATCTAAATTTAAATAAGACATATCACCATTAATAGCTAATTCGTCTTTATATTTTTGAACTGGTTGCTCGCCTCTAGCATATAATCTTAACGTGTGAAATCTATTAAAAGAACTTGCAAATCTAGTTCCATTACCACCTTGTCTCCACCACTCACTTTCTATAGCTTGCGCAACCTTTCTACCATACTCTAATGTTGATTTCTCAGCATCAGGCACTACTTGACTAGGGAAAGCACTGTTTGGATTTGCTAAATTTGTATTCATTTACTTAATTATTTTTGAAACTAAACCTTTGTTATTATATCTTTTTATACCAAGGTCAATAGGTTTTCTTATTATTCTATTTACAGGAGCATATCGGTTTTTATTACAAGCCATTATTGCTAAACCCGAACTAATAGAAGCATCATGAGATGTTCTGTTATTTATATCAAAAGCAGCCCAGTCTTCTAATGTTCTTTGGAAATAAACATCTCCATAATTTTCACCATCAAAACCTACTGCATTTTCTATATAAGATTCAATAGCAGCTGCGTGAGCTTGCTTAATATCTTCACTAGAATTAGGTATACCACCTATTTCTCTTTCTGTAACTGATAGTTTAGTATAAACTTTATCAGGCCTATTCATTGCAAAACCTCTATATCCTCTACGTTTAAAATGATATAAAAGCCTAGGTTTATTATTTTCACATAGTATTGGCATTCCATAAAAAATACAAGCCATTAACACGTCTTCAAAGAAGATCTCAGCTGTTTGAGGTCTAGCAATGTATTCTAAAAAGAAATGATCTGATGGCGCGTCTTCCATGCTAAATTTAGTTAAGCCGTGAAGCGATCCGTTAGAACCTCTTTTATCTACTGTACCTGATATATCATATGGATCACATCCAAAAGCTCCTAGATGATCATTACCTGGATATTTTATACCATTTTTTTCAATATATCTATTTTGTAGATTAGCATTAGGTATCCATGTTATAAAAAATCTTCCTTGTGGGTTAGGTGCAAACGTAACTCTAGTATCTTTTATTCCATTTTGCCATATAAAATTACCTTGTGTAACTAATTTTTTATTATCAGCGTCTTCGTTAAAATCTATTTGCTGATATATTCTAGTTAGATTAAATAAAGACGACTTGGATTCGTCTCTAAAAGCATGCTTTGTAGTTCTAGGAAATTGTCTATAAAACTCATTTAAAGCATCTTGGTCGTTTTTTAATCCATCAACTTCGTTATCCCAATATTCGAGTACTCCAATATCGATAAATTCTCCTTGAGGTCCTTTAATTTCAGTTGATGGTGTGTTGAATACAGGTAAGCCATAAGCATCAATGTATCCTTCGTAGTTCCATTCCATAGGTATGAACAAACTATATAATCCCGAGCTAGTCTGTCCATTGCGGTTTCTTTTTGTAACATCGGAATCATCATATAGTTTTTTAAAGTTTCTACCACCTTTATCTAAAGCATTTGATGTTGATCCCATCATACACTTACCAATAATTTTACTACCTAATCTAAGGGTGGTTTTCGTAACCCTCCAGTTGTTGAGGATGTTGTTCGGCTTCTCCCACTTCCCCGATTCATCATGTACGAGGAGTTTGAGTTTCTCTCCATCGTAGGAGTTATCCCCCGTGTTCTTCCAGTCGATTGTGGTGTCCAATCCCTTGAGTTCCTGTAAGGTTTCGTCAGCGGAGGTGACGGTGATGGAACGTCTGGTAAATTTACTGGCTGGGACTCTGTAGGCAAGCTCGGTCTTTGGACGGTCCATTCCGTCCTGGGTCGGCTTGAAAAAGAAGGGGTAGTTAACTGATATGGGTACCACCTTATCGGTAAACATCTTCTTGGCATCAGGCCCAGACTTTGATAAAATGCCATATCGTGAGTCGCTGGATATAGTTGCCAGGTTAACCACCTCTCCCGATGCCATGAATGAAAACCCAGAACGCCTGTTCTTAAGGTAACACATTCCATAGGATCGTACGTCAGCCTTACAAGCTTCCCAGAAAATGAAGAATAATCTATTTGATTCTCGAAAGTCTGGTGCCCCAACGTCAATTTTACTCCACTGCAAGTACATGTAATGAGTACCAGTAATGTAAGTAGGAATATCTTTGTTATAAAACCAAAAACCTTTCTCCCTACAGGTAAACTCATTATCGATGTAATCATACCATTTTTCTTTAAAGTCTTCTGGATATTCTCTCCAGTCAAACACTGTTTTTATTCTTGATAAAACCTTAGGTAATTCTTTTTTTTCCCAAGTATTGCTATCAAATTTTTTTATATCTTTAGCTTTAGGTAAAGCTATTTTAAGATTTTGAATATCATATATATCACCTATAGTTCCATCTTTACTAATTACAACTATATCATGTTCTTTATTATAACCATATTCCCATTTTTTATAACGGTTCATTCTGTTTATAATCTTAGGTTTTATATGATTATCTAATATTTTATATAAATTTTGCTCGTACATTACTTAGCTCTTCTTTCAGCAAAACCTTTAAAAGGTTTTTCTTTTTTAACCTGTTCTTTAGGTTTATCATCTAACATATCTTGCTCCTCTTGTATTCTGCTTAATATTTCAAAAGCATCGAATATAGCTAGTTTTTTTGTAGCAGCTGCGTTTTTTAATCTATCCGCGGAAATATCTGGTCCAAAATCTATAATTGGCTCTTTAGCAACTTTAATTAATTCTTTAACTGCTACTCGCCCAGCTTGGATTATATTCAACTTCGTCTCCTTGTTGCTCATACTTTATAACAATATCATTTGATTTCATACAATAAATTCGTTTGCCATCAATAACAAACTCCCACTCACGACCTGGTTTATATCCAACCATGTCTCCTGGGTTAATATTAGATGCCTCTAGCTCACTATTACCTATTTTTAATATTCCAACACATTTCTTTTCAATATCAGTTGTTAGAGGGTTGTTGTCTTTTATAGGCATAACAAAACATCTATTCATAAATGGTAGCCATTTTTTATTTTCTTTACGTAAGTATATTTGATTTGGCTTACAAAAGTATAAATCTTTTTTAAAATATTGACCGCTGTTTCTTTCGTTGCCTCTTATATCGTACCATCTTCTAAATATATTGTGGTGAACTATAATTTCATCACCTATTTTTATATCAGTACAAAAAGCTAAAGGTGTTGCAACAACAATAGCATTTCTACTAACAAGTTTATGATCTTCTATGTTAGCATTAACTATAAGATTTTTATCACCTACTTTAATTTCGTTATTATACCTACCTAATTTAGGTTTGATAATAAAATTATATATGCTTTCCATTAATATTCTAAATCATACTCAACGGATATAGCCATGTTAGAGTTAAACTTCTTCCATGGCATAACCTCATCTTGTTTTTTTATATAAATATTATAAGAATTATCTGCGTCACTAAAAACTATATTATGTATATGATGACCACCATAAACAGATTGGCCAACAGAATAATGCATAGCTTCGTTTTTATAGTCCGCGCCTATACTTATCTTTCTTATAACTGAGTCCATGTTTATTTTTCCTCAGTCTTCTCTTCTTCTTTTACTTCTTCGTAAGAACCATCAGTTAAATTGATATTAACTTGACCATACTTTTCTTCAAGTTCTTTCTTAGTTACATCTAATTCTTTTAAGAACTCAGAATAAGCTTGCATGATTTCAGCTTTTTTTACTTCTAAAGAACCAAGATCTAATACACATTGCTGTATTTTTCCTGTTTGTTCTTTAACTGTTTTTAATTCTTGCTCTTCAATTTTGTTTACTTTTTCACTCATTTGATTAAATTTTAATTATTATTACTATATTTATTATTACTTGTTAAAGTTTTGTTTTACTTTTTATATATCTTTGTAGCTTTTTCCGTCGTGCGTCCTCCGAAATAGGCTAAAATTACAGACATCATGACCTTCTCAAAAGTATCATTCCATAAGCTATTAATATGAAAAGGCAAGTCCTCAATACTATCAAGAATACCAGCTAACGAAAATATAACTATACACCACACTAATACT
>Ga0098048_1000166_pt1 | contig 33530 bp, 38 predicted proteins | sample 13_taG_FD_75052 | JGI IMG/M metagenome (GOLD analysis project Ga0098048, IMG submission 75052) | Marine viral communities from the Subarctic Pacific Ocean - 13_ETSP_OMZ_AT15268 metaG | ecosystem: Environmental > Aquatic > Marine > Oceanic | place: Pacific Ocean | collected 2015-01-16 | reverse complement strand
TGTGCGTTCAAACTGTCCTGTGTGTTCAGCATTGATTCTAAAGTATGTGCTTAGTTCCATTGGACACGTTGTGCCTTTTGGAATGTACACAAAACTACCATCTGAAAACACTGCACTGTTAAGACAACTAAAGTAATTGTCTTTTTGTGGAACAACACTACCTAAATACTTTTTAACTAAGTCAGGATAATCTTTTACTGCTTCACTAATACTACAAAATATTACACCGTCTTCTAATAGTATATCTTTAAAAGTAGTTGTAACACTTACACTGTCGTATACTGCATCAACAGCAACACCTGCTAGTTTTGCTTGTTCGTCTAGAGGAATACCTAGTTTTGCAAAGTCTGCTAAAATTTCTGGATCAACTTCGTCTAAACTGTTTAATAATTTTTTAGGACGACTATGATAGTACAATTCATCATAATTAATTTTAGGATAATTTACTTCTGCCCAATCGGGTTCTTTCATAGTTTTCAAAGCGTTAAATGCTTTAAGCCTCCAATCAAGTAACCATTCGGGTTCATTGTTTTTGTCGCTTATTAGTCTGATAGTTTTCTCAGAAAGTCCCTTACCAAGATATTCTGTTTCTACGTTAGAAGACCAACCAGCAGTATATTCCTGCGAAATTTCTTGTTCTTCAAGCATTTTGTATTACCTTTACTTTAGATTTCTTTAAAAATTCTACACCATCGCTACTACGATATGCATCTTTATAATATACTGTACTTATACCACTCTGGTATATTAACTTAGCACATTCGATACAAGGTGCATGTGTAACAAAAATAGTTGCATCTAATCCGCTTTCGCCACTTTTAGCAAGTTTAGCAATAGCATTAGATTCTGCATGTAATACCTCAGGCTTAGATTTAGTACTAGGAGCAATCTGTCCAGGAGCAGTAAACTCTAAAGTTTCACAAGTGTTATCCCATCCTGTGGGCATACCATTATAACCTATACTTATAATGCGATCGTCTTTGACAACAATAGCACCTACTTGTAAACGTTTGGCATGACTTAACTTTGCAAACCTTTCGGCCACATCCATGTATGCATCTATAAATTTTTGTTTCATCTTTTTAACTGCTCTACTAAGTGTTCATTCTTAGTATAGATGTACTCCCAACTTCGTCCTTTAATAGGTGGTTTACCTAAATCATCATAGTAAGTGTGTTGAACATAGTATGGCTTTAACCATATAAGTTTATGTGATCCACTACGTGTGGGCCACCAAGCAAACTTTTCTTCAACAGTTCTCTGCGGATCAGCTTGCCAGTTTGCTCCCATCATAAACTTTTTGCTATTGGAAATACTTCTGATATTACTGTTGCACATGCTTTTGCAACATCCATATGTTCTTTTTGTGTACCGTTAGCACTACGTAAATCGATGTAGTGTATCCAACTACGCAACGTACCGTTCATATACAAACGTGTTTTAGTAAGACCTTCTGGCAATACTTTACGTGCTACTTCTTTAGCAATACCATTATCGATTGCCCAATCGTATGCACGACCGCATGTATAAATTACATCTTGTTGTAATTCTTCCCACTTGACTACTAGTTCAGCCATGCCATCTTCTGACAAGTCTACATCAATAGAGTTTTGTCTATTCTTAGTATCTTGCATACGTGGTTCACTTGTAATAAACACTTCGCCCATTTCACCTGGCTCTGCATAGCGTTGACTGAATTCTTGAAACGCAAAACTTCTGTGTCGCACAATTTGATGTGCAATGTCTCTTGTAGTTTCAATTTCAATAACAGCATTAACCATTTCTAACGGTGACCAATGCTGATGTTTGATCAAATACTTAATCAAACGTTCACTTGTTTCTGTATTAATTTGTGCCGCAGGGTTTGATACCTTTGCACAAAATGCTACAAGCTCTTGAAGGTCTGTTAAGCCTTCAGCTTCAAATTCAGGTGTTGCTTGTGTATAACTTACTAGTTTAGCCATTGTTGCTTAAATCCTCTCCATTGCGGCCACGGTCTCTATTACCGTCACCATTAAGCTCTGTTAAATCTTGTTGTTTTATCTTTTGGTCTTTGTTGCCAAAGATTTTATCGTAGTTGTCTCGATACTTTTCTGTAGGAGTCTTGCTTCTTAGCTCATCCCCGGTTATATCATTCCGTGTTGTCATTTTATTTCCTTAAGAGGTATAATACCAAACTCTTCGTACTTGTTAGGATATCCATCCCATTCGGCGTGGTCATCCAACGGCGCAATTTGTTCAGCAAGTACCGGAGCACCTGACTCAACAACTTTACGGTTTATATCATCCCACTTCTCTCGTTCTTCACTACGCAATTCAGTATCCTCATAGATAGCATTAACTGGACATTCTGGAACACAAACACCACAGTCAATACATTCTTCAGGATTGATTGCGAGAAAGTTTTCTGCCTCATAGAAGCAGTCTACTGGACAAACTGCTACACAGTCTGTATGTTTGCATTTAATGCAGTTGTCTGTTACTAAGTATGTCACTACAACCTCGCTAGTTTAATTAGCACTGCGGCTAAATTTATCTCCGGATCTACAACAAGTGTATGATCCACCAGTCCTTGTTTAATAATTAGCACTGCTTGGTCCTGCTGGGTATCATCTCCGAACAGCGATATGTTATCATATAGCCATCGGTAAACTTCTTCCATCTCTTCAGGACGAATAGCGCCACATAACAATTTACGTGCTTCTTGAATCTTGCCTGCCTTAAACAATTCAACCATATCAAGTTTCCAATCACTTTCACCTGTATCTCCTTCATTAGGAGCAAGTAGTAATCCGTCTTGCACGTTCATCTGTACCATATTTATGCACTTACGTAAGTCAGGGTATGTTGCTTTTACATAGGTATCGAGCGTATCCAAATCAGGAGTAACACCTTCGGTAATAAGTATTTCAGCAACTCTAGCTGTGAACTCTGTTTGGTCAATTTTAGCAATGTGAAAACCTTGACACCTACTATGCAAAGCGGGAATAACACGATTTGGATAGTTACAAGTAAGAATGAAACGAGCAGTAGTATGATACTCTTCCATAACACCACGCAACGCCGCTTGAGCGTTTGGGCTAAGATAGTCTGCCTCATCTAGTAATACAACCTTAAAGTCCCCAAATGGGATCATCTGTACAAAGTTTACAATTTTATCACGTACATCATCTACTGAGTTTGTTCGCGATGCGTTTATTTCTAAAATGTCTAAGTCATTCAAATCTAATTCATTAAACAATAGTTTAGCAAGTGTTGTCTTACCAATACCTGCGTTACCACTAAACAGCAAATGCGGAATAGTTTTTTCTTTAATCCAATTTTTTACTTGACTGCGTTGTGCGTCATCACGAAATACGTAACCATCTACTGTTTTCGGACGATACTTTTCTACCCATAATTCTTTCATGTGTTTTCCTGTTGTAATCTAAATTGACAGTAAACCTGTCCCCACAAATATTCATATATTAAGTATGCTATTATAGCACCAAAGATAGGTATTGTAAAGAAGAAATACATAATAAGATAAGCGTATACTATTGCCGCTGGCCAATCATACCATCTAACCAAATTATTCGTCTCCTCGCTCTTTGGCTTCTTTCTTCTTTTTACGTCTTGCGTAAAATCCGCCTTTGTAATCAATTTCTTCAGAACGTTGTCCTGCTTCGTAGTAGGTTATCTTTCCGCCGTTTTTTAAATATTCTTGGACGAGTTTATCGTCTGCGGTCTCCTCTTTTGCTACACGTTTCACCTCTGTACTCCTAACTCCTTGTACGCAACCTGGATTGCTTTTGATTGATAATAAGCATCCGCTAGTGCGTTATGCAAATCGTTTTGTATTGCTTTACGTGGATCGTTCTCACAACATGCAAAAAGTGTTCTAGAATCTCTTATTTGCCAGAAGTTCCACGGAATAGGTCTTCCGCCTTGGCGGAACATGTCTTCCATAATGGTATAGTCAAAACCGTATCCTTGCCCCCAAAACGTATCAACACCAACACTAAACTTACTAATTTGCTTTAAAGCGTCATCTACTGTAACTGCTCCTGTTTGGTCGAACGCTTCGTCACGTATCTCCGGTTTTTGTTTGCCCCACCACTCTATTGTATCGTCACTTGCGGTACGACCTAATCTATCTTGGTCTTCAATACAAATTTTAATATAGAATTCTGAGTGAGGTTCGCCGTTAGTTTTTGGATCAAACTTAACACCACCAAGACTTAGTACAGTTGCACCTGGTTTAGTATCAATTGTTTCTAAGTCGATTGTTGCATGAATAGCCATACTTATTTCCTATTCTCTTGTCCAATGCCTGAAATAATTAACATTACATATAGTATAGGCCAAGCCCACCCTGTAATGTATCCGCTTAAATGTAGTACTAATAGTGCTACGCCTGTTGCACCTGTAGTACCAATACCGCTTGTTTGCGATGATATTTTCATAGAATCTCCTAACGTTTATACATATTATAACGCATAAACTGTTAGGAGTCAAGTATTATTTTAATTTTTTAGATAAAATTGGTAAGTTCGGGTGCTTTCCAACCTTCTGGTTTTAGCACTTTACCGTCATCACGTTTGATAACTTTACCTGTATCCGGATCAATTTTAGCAAAGTTTGTGTCCATTACTTCTTTCCATGCACCTTCGCCATTCATTCCGCCTGCTCGAACTGCACCTATTGTAACAACTAAGATATCAATTAATGCATCTAACTGTTCAATTCTGTCGTTGTCTGCAATAGCATCTTCTAGTTCGCCTACTTCTTCTCGAATTAGATCAAGATACATTTTATAGTTTGCTTCGCTTGGCGCTTGATCGCATGCCGTTGCGAATTTATTAATATCTGCAAATACGTCTGTCATTTATTTTCCTATGCGTTTATGAAATCTTGTGGGTTGATATCTATTGAACCACCATTGGCTGTTTCATCGCCTATTTGGTGATCATTTGGCTTTTCGTCTGCCATTGCTAATATACATTCATCGTCTACCATATGAATTGTAATTTCGCCTTCATCGTCAGTATCAACTTTCATACCACGTGTCCAGCGTCCGTGTTCAATTAGTACCCATTGATTCTTTTCATACGGGTCATTGTTTTCAGGACCTTTAGAATAAACTCTAGCCCAACGTGGATATATGCCACGCTGTTTACCGTCGTCACCTGCGATAATAATTCCGCCTCTAGTAACTTGTTCACCAAAGTGCATATCAGTTACAAGTACTCGCTTACCGATTGCTCTTAAATTACCTTTTATTGCGTTTACATTAGTTGGCATTGTTTTCCTCTTATTTTGTGTTGTCCCACCAGAGCCATCCGGTGATAATATATTTTGTATCTTCTTTTGCTATTTGTCCTCTATGGATATGTGTAAGTCCTGCAGGCCAAATAACTGTTTTGCCTTTTACTGCTTTTGTAGTTATCTCTTGGTGCATAAACTCAGTACCCCCATCTGGCACATCATTTAGGTAAGTCATATACACTAGAGCTCTATCACTTGAAAGTTGTGTTCCGTCACAATGCCATTTATAAAAACCTTCAGAAGGTTCATAACATTGTATTTGCGGTAACTGTGACATTTCAAGTTTACCAGCATACTTTAGAATTTTATATTTCTCTAAGTAGTGATCTATAAAAGAAGAAAGTTCTGCAAAATAGTCTGGCCACCTAAACATTTCTGCTGGGCCAATTTTTCCTGCTTCTTGCAATGGAAAGTCTGTACTCTTTTTTGTAGTATGATCAACGGTGTCTGCATCTCCAACAACACCGTCATTCGTCAAACCTCTTTTATGGCCTTCTTGATAAAGACCTAATAATGCATTGCAAATTGATTTATCGTTGAGTTCATACTCTTCAATAAAATTGGGTAGCATCTATTCACCTTTTGGTACAAAATTTCCGTTGTCGTCTTCGATCCATTCTTGATCATCACCAAATTCTTCTGCTTCTTTTGCAGTAGGTTCCGGAGCCTTCTCGACTTTTGCTTGCGCTCTAGTTTGCTTTTTTGCTTTAGGTGCTTCTTCTACAACTTCGTCTGCTTGTACAGATTCTGTTGATCTACCAGGCATTTCTTCGTGTGCTATAGCATTGTTTGTTTCGTAGTAGTCACGCATAAGCTCTTCACGTTTCTTAATGATTTTGCCACCTGGGCCAATTTCATCACCACGTGCATTTACTCTTGCATTACCTACTGCTGGTGTTAATTCATTACGTGCTTGTAAAAGATCCATATCGACCATTTTACCACGCATAGTTTTATAAGTTTTTCTGCTGTTACCTTTTAGTGCCATTTTATTCTCCTAATGGGGTTATATACGTATTTATCTAAGGAACTCTCGCCAATCCAGGTCATATTGGATTGAGTCTATTTTGTGTATACCTATTAAGTATAGCACATATGATGCTACAGAGCTACCTCTACCTACACCCCATACAATGTTATTCTCACGCATGAAGTCTACAAGATAGATCATATATCGTAATAGGTTGTGCATATCACGTTCTTTGTATGCTTCCATTTCTTCCCATATACGATCTTGTACATGTTGTTCGCAAGGTGTTTTTGCTTTGCCTAGTACATATTCATATACATTAATGTCTTTGTATTCATCAGGCATAAACCATTCACTTTGACATACACCGTCAAACGTTTTTTCGTCTACATCTAATGGAATATACTTTTGTAGTTTATCAAAGCCTTGTTCTTCCATAGCCTCATTAAACTTGTCTATATCGTCAGATTGCTCACATAATACCACATGGCATTTGTCTACATTACCTGTATAGATCATTTCTACCAAGTCTTTATTTGTAAATCGCGGGATACCGAGAGAGTCTGTTTTCATAAGCATACAGTTAGTTTAACTGATATTAATTAAATTGTCAAGTCCTGATTCGCCATTTTGCTGATCTTGTTGACGTTTTTTCTCTGCTACCATACGTGTTTCTAGTTCTAGTTTATACGTATCTAGTAGCATTGATATTTGTTCTTGTACTTGAGGATTGCGAGTTTGGTAATATCGCCTGTTTAAAAGTAAGATTTTGTCTTCTATTTCACTAGTAGAGAGATTGTCAGAATTTTCAAACAACGGGTGCATTATGCATATGCGCCTATGTAGTCAGCAAAGTATACGCTACCGTTAGTTGTCCAAAGTTCAATTATGTGTACTTTAGAACTATTTGTTACTGGAGTTGACCAAAAACTTGATTCGCTAAATTTAATTGTAACACTAGAGTTCCATGCTATTGTATAAGATGCATCACTTGAAACTTCTAATATAACTTTTTGGTATGGTCCAGCATATGCATAACCTGTGATATCAAATGTAGCAGTACTTGCAGTTGTGTTACTACTTGATAATGAAATAGTATGATAGTCGCCATCTGCAAAATCAATTTCAGTTCCAGTAGTTATATTCTTTTTAGTTTTAGTAAGTGCTTTTACGTTTGGATTTTCAATAGTAACTGTATTAGTAGACGACTGAACATATGTTACGTCCTCATCTTTTCTAACAATATTAGTTTCTATATCTTCTAATCTTGTTTTGATAGAAGTATTGTTTGAATTAATAACAGTAAAGTTATCTCTAAATCCTTGGCTATCGTTGTCTTGCCCTGGTACTGGAAATTCTATATCCAAATCTGCTGTGTTAATTGGATTGTTTGCTGGTACGTCTGACATAATCTATATTCTCCTGTTGCAGTATTTATCGCACTTAGACGTTAAAGTCGTAATTTGCGAATAGTATATACTGTTCGTTGCTGTTTCCTCTAGTGCTATCTATAATATATCTATCAACTTCAAAGTTAATTGATTTGAAATCAAACGCACTGTTTTTTATATTTAATAAAATTTCATCTGCTGTGCCTGGTTTACAGTAAGTTAATACTACTGCTGGCGTATATCCAAGAGCTTCGATATTATTTTCTTGTGGTGTACGCATCCATAATGGTAAAAAGTTATTATCTGTTTCACCTACAGCGGCAATTCTATTTCTCATATTAGTTATGTTACTAATATATTTTTGTTGTTGTTTGTCTTCATCTACTTTAATTGCATCACTATCAATCTTAAGTGTATTACTTATTGGTCTTCGTCTATCCGGCCAATTGTCAACTACGTCACTTGTGTTATCAAGTGTTTCGTATTGTGTACTGTTTATTGTTCTATCAACTTTACTTTTTATTTTTAATGTTGATTGAACATTGCCTGAACTATGATCTTGTGGATCTATTACATCAATGTACACAACTTCATATACTGGCACTTTAGTACCAAGTTCATATGCTACTGCTTTTTTAATACTACCAAATTTAAATTGTTTGCGTTTATGATTTTTGGCAGCCGCCGCAACAAATTTATTCATGTCAACAGTTTCAATCCCTGCATACATTAACATTTTTAATTCATTTTGTGTTCCAAATTCTGTATCGTTTGGTCTGTAAATTTTTGCTGGATCAAATACAATAGGATCACTAATAAAACTATTATACAAGAACTTTTGTTGCGATCCAAGAAATGCTTTGACTACAATATTACTGAATACTAAATCATTAGGATCGTTAATTACAATAGTAAAGTTTCTTCTAATAGCACTAAATCCATATTGATCTTCAGCTCTTGTTTTAAATGTGTAAGTTTTATCAATGCTTGTAGTGTTACCGTCAAACAACATATCGTTTGAATCAAACGTAGTTAAACCACTTACTGCAAATCCTGGATAAACTTCCCATTTTGCAGTATCACTTATAAACTCTGCTTGACTAGTGTGTGCAATTAAACATTTATATTTTGTTGTACCTACTTTAACAATGTCATCACTAACATATGCTCTGCCTGTTTTCCAAAAACTTCTATATCTATTTTCACCAAACTGTTGTACTTTACCAAATATTTCTCCGTCAAGTGCTAAAGATAATCCTGGTGGCAATCTGCCTTCTTCTTTTATATATCTTACGTTTGCGCCTTCAACACTTGTAGTAGCATTTACACTAAATGTACTTGTTAGGTTAGCATTGATAGTTCCTAATGCTTTAGGACTTATCCAATTAAGTGTACTATCTACTTTACCTAATAACTTAACTGTAAATGTTTTGTCTTTTGGTGAAGAGTTTGTATCTTCCTTACCAGGTATTGTTACAGTAGTTGTAAATTGTTCGTCTACATTTAAACGTGCATCTAATGCTTTTGTAAAAATTAAAACATCAAACAAATAACTTGCGTTATTAATTTCGCTTATTGTATATAATGTACCTTTAAGGTTAAAAGTTTTACCTTTTAGTTTAGCAAGATAAGGACTCTTTTTAATTCTTAGTGTGTATGCACCGCCCGCTTGTTTAACTAAACTTTCGTTTGTTCCGCTAGTAGGACCTGATGATGTAAATACCGTTCCAATGTCATTATTTGCCGCACCAACAGTTGTATAATCTGTAGTACCATATACACTTACAATTTCATAATTTTTGCCTGCTTTCATTTTTGTTGCAGGAGTTCTATTCTGTGGGTATGTTGTTTCGTATACTTCGAAACTTAAATCTTCTGTATTTGTTGCAGGTCCAACATAACGTGTTGCTGTAACTGTAAACTTATACTCTTTGGTAACATTAGGCTGATAAGGAACTGTGCCTGCTAGTTCTCCAGTGCCTGTGTCTAGTGTCATGCCTGGTGGTATAGAACTTACACTACCGTCATCGTTTGTGTCTTTTAATGCATATGTAATAAAGCCTATTGTATTACTTGCATCAATTGTATCAAGATATAATGTTACATAATTATCAGCTCTACGATAACCTAAGTCTGCAGGTGTAAGCCATATTGGCGTTCTTACAAAAGTAGCATCAGCACCAAATAATGTGTTACCCGATTGCATAATAGTGTTGTCTGAACGTAGGAAATCATCTCCTACAACATATATTCTAAATAATCTTTTTTGTATTGTGTCACCGTCACTTACACTTACACGGAATTGATAGTTTCTATTTAATTTTTTAGGTGACTTAGTAGCAACACTCTTATCATAAAATTCAATATCATAATAAAAACTGTCATAACCATTTGCAGGTCTTGTACCAAAATCAAAAGGAAATGCACCATACGGACTATCATCATAAAATCCTTGTTGTGCGGCTTTGTCTAATGCTAGTACAGGATCTACAACGCCAACAATTCTACCATCTCTAGTAAGTTGTATGCCCGGTGGTAATTCGCCATCGCCACTAGCAATAAAGTATTCTAGTGTTTCGCCTGCTTCGGTATCTGTGTCAGTTGCAATTAATTGAAAATCAATTGGCGCACTATCAAGTATGTAGTATGTATCATTGTTTCCAACTGGAAGTGAACCTGCTGTAGTTCCCCATATAGGTTGATCGGCACCTTTAACGCTAACATTATATGTTCGGTCTTCGATGTTGCCATCTTTACTTGCTCGTAAAACAAATTTAAAATCTGTTTCTCGTGCTACTTCTAAAGGTGTTCCTTGAAGTGTTCCTTCTTTGATTCTAAGTCCTGGGGGTAAACTTCCGCTTATAATACTAATAGTACTATCAGTTATTGCACCTAAATCAATAGGCAACAAGGCCGCCGACCTATTTTCACCCGTTTTAGCTGGGCGAAGTGTCTGACCTTCTTCTACTTCTCGAAGAGTAATGTTATTTGCTAGTGTCCACAGAGCCATACAAAAAATCCTTTATATAGCATATTTATCGTCTCTTGACTTACAATCCGTCGCCAAGATCTAAACTTACATTTGTGCCGCCGCCTGCAATAGCACCAAAGTCTACAACTGCTGTTTGAAACATAAAGTCGTATAAGTTAGTTACTGCAACAGGAGTAATAGATCCAAAGTTCCAACTGTTAGCAGGTTCTTTATAATAGTTAAGATCTCTTATATCAATGTTATGTACATTACCTGTTAAGTCACCTGCAAAGTTTGCTGTTACTGTTGTTGCATTTATTAAGCCAACGTTACCTAAATTGTATCCGTCAGCATTAAGGCCTGCCGCAAGTTTTGGTGCTGGGTCATCTTCTAATGATCCTAACGCACTTGAGTCGATAGTAATATTGCTACCATTTACTGTTGTTGAAATAAGTGTTCCACCTTGGACTGTGTAACCATTATTTTCTGTTACTGTTAAACTACCACTATCGGCAGCCACAATAAATTGTGTAACTCCTGCATCAACGTTTACAGTAATTTCATTATCTGTAGATGCTAGTGTTACATTGTTTCCGCCTACTAATGATTTAAATTGTAATTCATCAACATTCGAACTGGCATATAATCCTTCACCACTTCCTAAATTAAGAACAGTAGTTGCCTCAGGTGTTCTTAAATCTAAGTCGTTAAAGTTAAAAACAACTTTTTCAAATGCTTCTCTTAGATCATCACCTGTGCCGTCATTTGCAACTCCGCCTAGGTTTATAGTTTTTAGTGCCATGTTTGTCTCCGCTTTACTATATTTATTACATACGTCCTACAACTACTTCAATGACTCCTTTGCCATCGTCGTCTTTGTTTTCAACTGCTTTACCAATTACTGTACCTAGTTTAGGATCATTATCAACCATTGCATAACCTGCTATTGCACTTGTTACAAGCATGTCACCTTTTTCAACAGTACCAATAACTTTAACTGGAACACGCCCTGTTAATGCTAGTTCAACAACTGTATCACCTTCTAGTGTATTATTCATTAAGTATGCAGGATCTGTTGAAACAACACCTGCAACCTTACGATCACCTTTTGCTGTACAAATTGTAACTTCGTTATCACCACCAAATACTAATACTGTACCTGGCTCGTATGCTTGATCACCAACATATTTCTCTGCCAAGTCAGCAAAATTAGCTGTTGAAGCATTACCAGCAAAGTTTGATGCTGTTAGTGTTGACGAACTAGGTGTGTATTTTAAACCAGAATTAGCATCTTTATCAATGCTTATTGCTTGTGACGTACCAGCGTCATTTGTAAATGTAATGAAAAAGTCACTAGCACTACTGTTATTAGAATTACTAACTGCTACATTTGCTGACGCACCATTTGATACTGCATTTGATACATCAGTTGTAGTAGCATAGTTATTATTAGTAAGATAAGTGCTAACTCTAGTGTCTGTGTAGTAAAGGTTAGTTCCTTCTGTTAAGTCAGCAGTATCATGATTGCTTAATGAACTAACAGTACCTGTGACAGCACCTTTAAATGTAGCATTACTTCCATCAGTTCCTGCGTCAAGTATTTTATTTGTTCCGTCACTTGCGTAAATGTCTGCTGTAAATAATCCAATAGTACTTAAATTGCTGGCGCCAATGTTAATTGTATCTGCGCTAAGTTGCCCACTTATTGTTAAGTTACCACTAGTTGGATTCATTTTAAAGTTAGCAGTAGTAAATGCATCCTGGCCGTTTCTAGATGCATACGCTAGGTTATCTCCTACCCATAGTGGATAAACAAATGCATCTGTTGCAGTATCTTCCTGTGACGACTGAAGTGTATCTGCAACACCTGCAGTATCAACACCACCTGTTAATGGTCCATTAAATTTACCATAGAATACAGTAGCCGCCGGATCTGATCCAGATTGTGCTGTGCCTACATCAACAATTAAATTACCACTAGCATCTTTGATATCACCGTGATGTGTACCATAGTTATTAGTAACATATGCTTTACTCCAAGGAGTACCACTTGTACCAAGAGTCTCTGTATTATTTGCTACTATGTTAGCACTAGATGTTATTGTATCACTAATTACAAGTCTATTAGTAGTTGTACTTACGCCACTTGCTGTAGCAAACACAATATTACTTCTCTCGGCGGTGTTAGCTACTTCAGTAGCATTTGCAGTAATAGTTGATTTTATTTGATCTAATGTAGACGCTACTGCACCATTACTTTGGAAAGTAATAACACCTAAGTCATCACCACCTGCAATATTGTCAGTTGTTTTTTGGAATTTTAAATTAAATCCTGCCGCATCGTTATCGTCAAGTCTAAGTTCTAATACATCATCAGTAACAATAGCAGTTGTTGTAATAGTATCTGTAACTGCATCACCTAAGTTAATATTGCCATTAAAGTTAACTGTACCAGTAACAGTCAAATTATTGTCAATTGTAACATTGTTACTAAATTGAGCATCACCGTCATTGGCCATATCAAAAGTTAATGCGTTGAACATAGTACCGTCATCGTTACCACGTATACGTAATACTTTATCTTGTTCTGCATATTCAAGATCTAAACCATTTGCAGTATTAGCAAACTTAAATATATCAGCTGTGTCATCTTTAATTACAACGTTACCACCATTTGCATTAAGTTCAATATCTAATTCTGCATCTAATACAATGTTACCTGTTGCTTCAACAGTAAAGGCTTTTTCTGTTCCGTTAACATCAATAGTAAACGCACCTTGTGTTGTAAGCTCTTGAGCATCTACAGTAGTATCAAAGTTTAATCTTTCAGAAGTGCCTTCTTTGAATATAACATTCTTGCCAGCTGGGTTAAGTATAATGTCACCACCTGTGCCTGGAGCAACTGTAACAGTTTCAATTTCAAAGTCGCCGTTAGTTCTACTAATTTTATTAGCATCAAACACACTGTCGTCAATTGTAATGCCACCGTTTGCTGTAACAGCCTCATCAACACTTAATGTACCAACAATACTAGTATTACCTGTATTACCAGCTACACTAAATTTAACATCTGTTCCGTCTAGAATATTAAATGAGTTATATACGTTAGTTGAACCGTTTAGAATTTTAACACGAGTTACTTCGTTAGTACCTAGTAAAATTTCTGTTTCTTTTACTTTAAGTGCATCAGTGTAACCAGCAACTACTAAACCAATTTCTTTTGCTCCAGTATGTCTACCACCTGCACCAATTGATATACCAGTACCTTCACTTGAAAGTTCACCTATTGCTTGAATGTAGTTTGTGTAAACCCACGGTGTAACTAAGTATGGTTCACTATCTGATTGCGTAGGACCTTCAGTGTTCTGTTGGAAGTTACCTGCAAATCCGCCATAGTTAATAGCATCTTTAAGAACAGTTGTTGAACCAATTTGCAATGAAGCATTTGGTATGCTAACTGTACTCTTATCTGAAAGTGGATTGGCTGATGATGGTGCAGTACCTTCAATTTGTATACTTAAATGATCGTTTGGAGTGTATATGGAAAGTGTATCACTTTGTGTATCTAATACTCTGCGACTATCTACTAACAAACCTCTAGGGTTAATCCAACCACCTAAGTTAAGTGTATTGTCTACACCTGAAATTGTGTCACCATTTTTAAGTGTTCTAACTATACTATCGTCTGAACCTGTTTTACTAATTATACTAGATCCATAAACTCCGTCACGTATTTTAACAAGTGCTGAGCCTAGTAAATTTTGTGAATTAATAACTGCTGTTGGAATACTTTGTACACCTAATGCACTGCCACTTACAATTTGTAGTTGCCCTGTGGTATTAAATGTTCCTGCTGTATCTACAAGCACCATTTCGTTTTCAGTATTCACAGCACCTTGTACAGTACCTGTAGCACCTGTGTTACCTACCTGTGTAATATTAGTACCGTTTGGTAAAGTAAGTTCTCCAGCAGTAACAATAATTGTACCTGAAACTTTTGTTAGTACACTGTCGTTAAAGTCTTTATCTTGTAGACCCCCACCTTCGTCAACTACTAAACTAAATGGTATAGCTCTAGTAATACCACTTTCGCCTGCACCTTCTTGTTCGCCATCAAAGTCAATATCAGCACGACCAATAAGTGTTTTCTCTGGTAAGTTTTGTATCTTATCAAAAGTAATACCACGGTCTTTAACATTTATAAAGCCTGTGTTCAATACAGTATTAATAGTTGTATTACTTTGTGCATCAGCATCTTGTGTGTAGTCACTTTGGTTAATAGATATTCTTGTAAGTCTATTTGCACCAGCGTTACCAATAGTAAATGCTGTTGATGATCTAACTTTAATTTGGTTAACACCTGTATCAGTAGCAACTACATATGCTTCTTTTGCACCAGCAGTTTGTGTAATAACATCATTAACTGCTAGTGATGCAATAAACGCCGCAACATCAGTACCTTGTAGTGTCCAAATTTGATCTTCAGCAAATGCATCTGCACTGAACGCTGATAAACCTTGGTTGGCTTGTTTTACACGTTGTCCTGCTGTACTTGCATCTTCAAAGTTGTTGCTGTTAACAAGTACAGGAGCATTATTCATATCAAGTTTTGATTGTATAATGTCTGCTTCGTTGTTTACATCAGCATTAATAATACTTTGATCTTGTAGTTGTAGGTTAACTTTAGTTGAACCTGGGTCTAATAATTGACCATTGCTATCCATTGTACCACGTATACGCTCGACTGCAATGTTAACATCACTTCTTGTTGTGCTTCCTGGTACGCCATCACCTGACAGATTTGATTCACTTGCGTTTGCAAATTCTAATGTAGTTGTTACAACTGCACCGTCAAAGCCGCCTGTTGTATTACCATATGCACCATCTGTATTTTCTATCTTTTCATTAGTAAAGTCTGATACAGTTGGTATTGTTATTGATAATGGGTAAACTGTTGTTGAAACAGCCGTACCAAACAAGTCTGTAATTGTTAATACGTTTGCACTGTTACCAGCAACAAATGTACCAGTTGTGTTAATTAAACGTATTTCATTACCTTGTGTTACTTGTCTATTTTCATTTGTTGTACTTTGATCTTGTTCCCAAAGTATTTCACCTGTAGCACCTGTGCCAGACTGTGTAACAGTAAATCCTCTTTGTGCTGTTAAGTTATTGTTAGCACCACTAGTTTGAATACTTGTAATTTGTAATGGTGAGTATGTTAGTACATATATTTCTTCACCGTTATCAAGTGTCTTGGCTTCTAGGTCTTCAATGTATGCCGCTGTTTCAGAAGCAACACCAGTAATTAATTGTCCAATTCTCCAATCATCTGGGTTACCAAGTGTTTGTTTAACATAGACTCTTCTGTTACCTGTAAGTACTAATAAATCGTTTTTACCATAGTCATCTTCAAAACCAATATCATTTAGTTCAATATCTTTAAGTTCTTGAACTTCATCATTAGCAAAAACACGCTTATCAACATATTGTTTTGTAGTTGCATCTAAGTCATCAGTTGGATCTGCTAACTGTACAAGTCTACCTGACTGCATGTTTAGTGTATGGTTTGGATTGTTATTTGAATCTCTTGTAATTGTTAGTATTGGATTCTTTTGTGGAAGGAAGCCATCACCTAAGAGTGCCGCCTTAACATTCATATTTCTATCAAATCCAAGACGTCTATCAATGTATTGTTCTACAGCATATGATGTTGGAACTGTACTGTTATCAATTGGTGACATACCGTTATCACCAGTAAACTTACTAATTGTTTCACCATCTCTAAATCCTAGTCCGTCTAAGCCTGAGATATTAATTTGTGCCGCAAACTTAACTGTACCTGTACCTTGGTCAACTTCGAAGAACTTACCAACTCTAAAGAATCCATCTTCGTCTGTTGACATAACAAACACACGCCCTTTGCCTCTTTCCCAAACTTGAGATTTTTCAGCTACGTCGGAGTTAGTATATGCTTCTGCTTTTGCTTCTGAAGGGTTACCAAATAGTATGTTTGGATAGTTACTTGTGTTAAATCCACCAGTACCAATGTTACTAAAGTCATGTCCTGTTGCTCTGTTAAGTGAAATATTAACAGTAATACTTGCACCAATACCGTCTTGCGCACCAACACTTAAAACAACCTGTTGTGTACTACCTATGCTCAATGGACGAGCAATACCTGTACCTGGAGGTGTTGGACTTACTTGTGTACTCTTGTCAACAAGTGGAGCCGCATCTATTTCATAGTATGGAAAGCCTGTTAGTTGTGTTGCACTTACTGGAGTACCTTGCGTATTACCTTCACCATCATGGTATGCTACAACAACGTGTACTCTGTCTTTCCAACCAAATATCATGTTGCCGTTGTTAAGTCTTCCTAAAGAATCTGCATCAGTTACCGGACTTGTAAGAGCAATTTTTGTATCGCCTGCTGTTGCACCGAATGTTGTACTACTACTAAATTCTACAACATCTGTTACTGTTGTGCTTGTTGCATTTATTGTAATAGAGTTTGTAGTAAATGATGTTCCGTTCCAATCACTTAGGTAAATTACAGTAGCACCTGCTTGTGATTCTGTAACAACACCGCTTGCACTTCCTTGTGTAATTACATCTCCACGTGTTACTGCAACTGTTGAACCTAGTGTTAGTTTAACTTGTGATTCAAATTTATCTTTTGAAACTGTTGATAATATGTATTTGTAGTTGTCATCAAATGTTACAAGGTTAAATCCTGAAGGTAATGTTTGATCTGCTGTGTCACCCCAGGACGAAATTGCTTGCTCATTAAATGCAAGTGATCTATAAACTTTAGAACCTTCTGATAATACAACTGCTGTTGAAGGACGAATGTCTGTACTTTCAACATTGTCAAATATAACTTTGGCTCTTGTTCTAATAACAACTGACTCACCACCGTACAACTGTTGTGCTAGTCCGCCTGTTGCACTAGTGTTATCTGATGTTTGGTTACTAAATGTAATTTTCCAAACAGCACCATTGCCACCTTTAAGAGGTAGTCCACTAGTATCAGCACTACTATCAATAGTGTTAATAGTTATGTTGTCAGTAAATTCTGTTGTGTCTTCATTTGAATAAACATCTGTAATTTTAATTTTATCACTAGTATTAAACAATGCCGCTGGACTGTCTGCTTGTGATATAAACAATGTTGTTCCGCCAACTACTACTCCGTCAACGTTACTTGTTCTTTGTGGTCTAACTACTTTACCAATAGCACCTGTAGTTTCTTGTGTAACTGTATCACCATAATGTGCTTTAACTGCACCACTAAGTGTAAACTCTTGTTGGTTAACTGCTGGAATTAAATCTTCTACTATTGCTGGTATAACATTTACAACTTCATATTTTCTTAAATCAGTACCTGCTCCGTCTGCTGGTATAACAGCACCTAGTGTTGTTAAAGATCCTGAGAAGTTTCTAGCACTTGTTAGTGCCGCATCTGAGAATATTGTAAATGTATTTGCATCAACTCTACTAATATAGTGATCGTCATTTAGTCCTGTAACACCTACACTATTTTCAATTTTAATTTTAGTACCAGTTTCATATCCGTGACCAGTAACTTCTACAGTATTTGTTCCTGTAAATCCAACTAGTGCAGTTCTTTCTGCAAAGGTAATATCAATTTCACCTTCTGGTAAAGGAATAAAGTCTGTATCGTAAACATAAACATAGTTTTGTTGTTCTTGTGCTTCAAACTGTGCTGATTCGTTTCTATATACTTTAGCAGTTTGTACAGTATTGTATGCTAGTTGACCACTTTGTGGAACTTCGTTAGGGTCACTACCTGCCGCAACTAAACCAAAGTTACCATAAGCATTTGAACCACCTACGGATCTAATTTCAGAACCGTTGTTTGCATAGTATGCCGCATGACAGTAGTATGTGAACATACCAACCATCTCTGATAAACCTGTGTTAGTAACAAGTAGACCGTAACCTAAATCGTTAATCTGTGTAAAGTCATTACCTAACTGTGATCTGTTACCAGCTGTTTGTAATACTGTTGTATAGTTTTCACTTTGTCCGTACTGTGGAGTTCTTACATCGTTAACTAGTGTATAATGTGTAACTGGACCTTCCCAGCCTAAGCCGTTTCCGTTACCATCTTTAACACCTGAGTTGTCATCTAGTATAAGTTCACAAGTACCGTTTTCTTGATCATGGTTAATAATTGAGTTAACTTGGTAACGTATACCGTTTACATAGAATGGTGCTGGAACTTCAGGACGTCTTACAAATAAACCGTGTCCTACACCTACGCCATTAACTTGAACTTGTGAGCGTTTACTTCTTGCAAACAATCTAAAGTTGTTACCATTTTTACGACCTACAATTTCTAATGGCATGTTACCATTAAATCCATCAACAAACATACCACCTCTAAATGCTTGTTTGTTAACTGATTGTGAGAAACTTGAACCTGTTTGGATATATGGTGACTTAGTAAGAATTTGACCTGCAGGGTCAAGCACTGTCATAAATCCACCGTGTCCTTGTACAGTACAGTTACGTATGATTGTAGCATCGTTCATTAAGAACACATCCATGTCTCTGTTGTGTATTGGTGGATTGTATTCTGGATTGAAAGCGTATGTTATTGTGTTAATAAGGTTAGTTACTACACCACTTGAACCATCTTCAGCTGCCGCAAAGTTAGTTTTCCAACTTGTTAGTACTGTTCCGCTTGGCTCTTGTATGCCTGCAACATTAAGTAAACTTTCACAAACAGTAGCAATTCTACTAATTGCTTGTGTTGTAATTTCTTCTTGCCCAACTTCTACTGCGCCTTCGTAGTATAAGCCTTGGACTTGCATTGATGCATCGTTACGACCTTTGGTTAAGTCATTTGCAAGTGCATCTACAATGTATCCAATATCTCTTTTACATTTAGTAGTAAAACTAAACTTACCTACGTTAACACTTTCTGGAACTCCTGCCGCACCAGGATCTCCTGATTCGCTACCTGTTAATTTGTTAGCAGTATTGAATATTGTTGTTGGCGATACAAGTACAACTGTTGTTTTACCTGCGGCATTAATTGGATCATCTTTAACTTTACCACTAGCACCTGTTGTTGCCTGTGTCATTGTTTCGCCTTTGACAGCCGCTACTGTTCCAGTGAATACAATAGTTGTTTCAGCCCACGTACCAAAGCCTGCTGTTTGTGCCGCTGTTGCTTGGATATCCATCCAATCATATATATCTTCTTGTATATTGATTTTGTTTTCTGCTAGAATCAAACTTGCGTTAATTCTGTTGCCTAAGTTATTAACACTTAATGCACTGTTTGTATTAATTGGTTTGCGTGAGTCTGAAGCATAATGCCAACCCATGTCAAAGTCTTTTGTATTTGTTGTATCAGCTGAAGCAACTTTTAATCCTGATTGTAACGCACCGTTTAATTTTAGATCATCTGTTAAATTAAACTGTGGACTTGCTGAGAAGTTTGCTCCTGCAGGGTTATATCCATCATTGTATGTAACAACTACTGATGTGCTGTTTATAACATCTTCTTGTACAACTGCTCTTGAATCTGTATTACTATTAATAAAGTCAATAGTTAAATCAATAATATTAATACTTGCATCACCACTAGCAATGTTTGTATCAATATCACCTTTAGCATCTCTAAGTGCCTGCGAAATATCTGCGGCATTTAGTGCTGATGTTGGAAGTGTAACTCCTGTTGGCAATGTTTGATTGTCAACAGCGTTGTAGATAATATCAAGTAATGCTTGTGCTTCACTACCTTCTGTTGCACTTGCATTGTTACCACTTATTATCTGATCGTTAATACCGTCAGTATTATCATTACCTGTTGCACCTGTACGTGTAACACCTGTTAAAATATCTGTAACAATAGTTTTGAAATGTGTAATAGCCGCTTTAACAACTGTTTGATATGTACCATTAATGTTAAGCGAAGTATCTGTAAAGTATAGTCTTGCTTGTGTTGAAGCCGCATCATTACCGCCATATAAAATGTTATATGTTAATGCATCAGTCCAACGCCCAACATTTTGTTCTAGCAAGTCTTCCATGTCACTATCAAATCCTGCTGGAGGTGTAGTGTCATTATTAATGTGTGCAATAATTTCTGTTTTAATAAACGGTTTGTTTGCTTGTAGTTTGTCTCTTGCCGCAACTTTGTTTGAGTCAACACCATTAAAGTCTGGGAATACAAGTGTACTTGTAATATCAGCAACATAGTCACCGTCACCTGGACTGTTAACACTGTTTTCATCTGTGTTACCATTTTCAATAAGATCAAGTACAGTAGCAAAGTATGCTTGTGATCTATTTAATGCTGTACTGTTATCTGCAACGTCATCTAATAATGCTACTTTGTTGCCTGCAAATCCAATTGATGCTAATTCTTGCTGTAATTGACTTGATTGTACAACGCCTGCACTTGTGTTTTGATATGCAAGACCTTGAACAATCTGGTTATAGTTTGTACCTAGTACAATATCAAAACCTGCTTGCTCTAAAATGTATTGTATGTCACGTCTACACTTTGCTTCGTTATATGTAAACGTACTTGTTTGCGTAAGTATATCGCCTTTGTATGCTGTTAACGAACCGCCAGTAAGTGTAAGAGCAACTTCGTCTGCAAACGTTACTGTATTGTTGTGTAGTGTTAAACCATCAAAGTATTTGTCACGATAAAAATAAGTGTTTGCCCATTTAGATTGTGATACACGATTCTTTGGACGTATAATTGCACGTCTCATCTCGTCACCAACAACTGAAACTTGTGAGCTTACTTTAATTGGATAGTCTTCTTCGTAAATACCTGATTCAACTTTAATAGTAATTTGTTTTTGACTAACTCTGTTACCGTATTCTAGTTCGTCACCTAACGAATCTGAAACTTCAACGTTTTGAATATCTCTACCAGCACCGTCAACTAAAAACTCAAATGGTTCTTCAAGTATTAGTTCCAGTTCGTCTGTGTTAGTAGCATCATTAATATCATTACTGTATGTAATAATTCTACCAATAGCATTACTGCGTGAGCCTGTTACAACTTTACCTGGTATAAGGTCTGTGTTTAAATCTTTACCTTGCCATACACTGTCATTACCGCCATTAGTAATTCTAAGTACATATGGTGCACCTTCTCTTAGTGCTGGAGCCGAGTCAATACCGTTATCAATAATATTTGTAACAATAGCAATCTTAGCACTGAACACATCAATAGCCGCACTCGGTGCGTCAACTAAACCAACATCAAAAAACTGATCGTAATCTGTGTTAAGTGGATTTGGATATGCCGTGTTAATTAAAATATATGATTCAAAAAGTTCTTTTGCTTTGTTAATTGTTGCAATAGTTTGTGCTTCTTGTGTAGTAACAGCAAGTCTACCACTTGAATTACTGTAGTATCTTAAACCAGCACTTCTTGATAATTTGTTTGCTGTTGCACTTGAACGTGTATCAAGTCTACCTGCATCAATAATGTAACCTAAGTCTCTTGCACATATTGCTTCATTGTATGCAAAGTTCTTCCAGATATAAGTTGGATCACTTTCAGTAAGTGTAAGGTCAGCATTTGCTGTGTCAATTTGTAAACTTACCCATTTAATTGTTTCTGCAATAACAAAGTCTTTGTTTTGAACAATAAGTGAGTTAAACTTTTCAGTTGATGCTCCGTAGTCTGCTCTTTCACCTGCTTTAAAGTCTGCACTATAAATTTTAGATGATACAAGTGATTGTGCATTAGCACCGTACTCAATTTTCTGCATGTACGGACCAGGTTCTACTGGACTTGATACAACAATTTCTTCTGCTCTACGTGCCGCGGCGTTTACTGATCTATATGCATATGCTAGTGAACGTCCTTCTTTGCCCGGAGGTGTTGATGCTTGTGTGTCATCACCTGTTGTACTAACAAACAAGTTAATGTTTGAAGCAAAACTTGTGTTGTCTACATAAAATTTTGATGCCGCTTGTAAATCTTCTATACCATTAGGAGTACCTATGCCTGCAAGTTCACCTGGATGATCTTCCAAGTATAATTTGCCTGCCATTTGATCACCTTGTCTACGGACAATGCTTTCTCTTGGTATTGCTTCGTTAGCAAGGAAGTCGCCTGTTAATTTCTTAGGCTGATAATAAAAGTCTACTAATTGTTGTGTACCAGTACCGCCTGCTACATTTAATTTGTTTGTTCCTGCTTCAGCGTCTGTTTTAGTTCTGTATAAGCCAAGTTGTGTATCACTAACAACTCTTACAAAGAATGTACCAGTAGCAAATTCTGTTACATCTGTTAATTCTTTTGTACTTGTTTGGTCAACTGCTGATGTTCCTGTTGAACTATATGTAAAGGAAGCACCATTTGCTGAACTATCAAAGCCGTGTCCTTGTCCTGTTGTTAATACACCATCAATATATCTGTCATTAATAACTGCGTTACCACTAGTGTAACTATTGATTGTAAATGTATAATCCTCAGTAGATATTTCGTTTTCTGTTCTAACTCTTAGTTGTGATCCTGTGCCAGTACCACCACCTTTTAAGTAATTGGAGTCTGCGTAACCTTTAGTAATAAGAACATCGTCAATGGTGTAGCCGTTGTCTTCTGCTTTTTGTTTCCAAGTATTTTGTGGCGCTGGATTGTATGCAACAAAGTTTCCAGCCATGTCTAAGTTTCCGCCTAGTGTTGGGTTACCGTCACTTGCTAAGTCACTTTTGACTGCTCTAACAACAATAACAGGTCTGCCATCGTCGTCTACTCTACTTGCATCAAACGCAATACTATCATCTAGTGTAGGATCTATAAATTTATCTGAAGCAAATCTATAAAACTCTAATTTACTACCTTGTGTATCATTATTGATACCTGCCATAACTGGCGCTGAGTCTGTAGTTGGAAAGTTTTCAAACGAGTCAATTGCAATGTCACCTAAGTCTGTAAGTGATATTTGGCCACCTTCGCCAAATACTGCATATAATTCATTAAAGTTTTCGTTTACTTTACGAAACGACTCGCGAATTGAATCGCCTGTACCGTCGTTACCTTCTACACCAATGTTTACGTCTTGTTTTGCCATTTTAAATTATACTCCAACGGGCTATTTTAATTCTGTTGCAAGAATTTGTTCTTGTTCAGCAAGTTTGTCCATGTCTATGTTAATACTAACTCCACAGCCACAACTGCTTTTAGACATAGGATTGTCTATTTCAAACTGCGATCCTATAATGCTTGTTTTGTAGTCAATAGTTGAACCTGCAAGATATAACAAACTCATTGTTTCAACTGCTAGGTTTCCATTACCAGCTTCAACAATTAATGCGTCATCTTCGAGATCTGAACGTTCTGTAGCAGTGTCCCAATCGTATTCAAAACCTGCACAACCGCCACCCTTCATGCCTAAAGTAACAGCGTATACGTTGTTATCTGTACATAATTTGTCTAATTGTGTTTTTGCGGCATCAGTAAGTGTGATCATATTCAACTCCTTTGTAGTATTTAGTCTATGTTTTTATAATCTTAATGTAAATATAGTTATGTTTATAAGAGAATATAAATCACAAACTAGGCACACCCGTAAAAGCAAAACGGGCAAGGAACACACCTACAAGCGTGATGTTACATTAGTAGTAATGCGTTGTGATAATTGTAATACAGAATTTGAACGTGCAAGAGGATCAATGGATCCTAAACGTATATCAAACAACTACTTTCACGTATGTAAGAACTGTGATAGTAAGGTTTTTGCTCAAAAGATGGGCGTAACCAAGAAAAATATCTGGGATATGCCTGCGTCTAGTGATTTAGATATTAGTAAACTTTAAACGTAACGTGCTGTTTTATAGCAACATGCATCGTCGTCTGGGTTATCACATGCTCTTTTACTGTTGGTATAGATAGTATCTAACCAATCTTCACGTTCAAACACTTCAACAACATCATCAACTTCAATTGTAGTATCAGTTTCGGTATCTGTTATTGTAACATTAAATAATGGCTTGGTAAACCCACCAGGCAATGTTCTAACATTGCCTGACTTTACATATGTGAAATCATATTTTCCTGCTAACATTATTAGTCTTCTTTTTTCCAAATAGTCCATGCACCGTATGCAATAGCACCGTATGCGGCTAATTTAGCAAAAGGTCCTGCAATCAATACAATAACACCTACTGCAATAAGAGCGGCTCCATCCCAAGATGTACGCTCGTCAATTCTTGCTTTTATCCAGTTAGTCATAAAGTTCTCCTAGTTTTTCTTAAATCCGTCAGCAGTTTCATTTGCAACGGTTTTCATTGAAGGTGTGCCTCTACGAAAAGTTGTATCCTTTCTAAGTGGTGCCTTAATAAATGAATTTGTATTATCAGGCCTTACACCAACTACCTTATCTAGTGTTAGTTCACCTTTATTGAATACTCTTGATACTTTTCTTTGAGCCATATTTGCTTCTCCTGTGTAATGTATTTATTAAATATATGTTCCTATAGGAGGAAAATTATGTTTAAATGGATAAACAAGATCTTAGGTAGAGCATCAGTGCCCAATATTATTGAGGATGTATTTCCAGGAGAAATACCTACTGAGTCAAAACCTAAGGCTTCAACGAAGAAAAAAGCAACAACCAAGAAGACTTCTACAAAGAAGAAAGGTTCAGGTAAATGTGATTTCGATAAGTTAACTAAAACTCAACTCCTTAAAGAGGCAAAGCAACGTGGCGTTAAAGCCAATGCAAGTCTTTCTAAGAATGAAATTTTAAGTAGACTTAAGGCCTCATAAGGCTTTTCAACTGCTCGATAGCAGTCTCACAGCGAGTTAGCTTACGCTCTAATACAGTAATAGCCGCTCGCTGTTTTCTTGACTGCTCTTCCAAACTAGTTACGTATGATAGTGACGGTACTTCTTGTTGGGTACCATCTTCGCCAAGCATAGTAAAGCGATCAACACCTTGTGCTTTTAGTCCGCCTGTAACTCTGTTAGGATTTTTATCCGCTGATGGTGCTGTGTTCTTGGACTGACGCCCGTACATTTTGTTCAAATAGCTCATAGTGTTCTAGTTCCTCTTTGTATTTATATAAGTCAATACTAGCAAGATTCTTACACTTGCTCTCGCACATAATATCTGCATAAGGCAAAAATGATAGTGCATAGTCGTTGACAAGTTGGTTGGGATAGTAGTCGCTGTGCGCTCGTAGTTTTGCTTTCTTGTAACCATCTTCTAATAGTTGTGCCATATCGGGCATTGTGTCGTGTGCATAACCTTCGGGCAAGTGTTCGTTGCGACTGTATGAATAATGTATTGCAGGTCGCACACCACGCCACGAATCAATTACGCGAGCAAATCTATCGTCGGTGGGCTGTATATATTCGCCTTCACGGCACCAGTGATGGTGTATGTCGAGTACCAATGCAAGGTCGTCTGCAAGTTCGAGGCTTGCGTCGAGTCCCCACTTGTTCTCGTCGTTCTCGATTGTGATCGTGTTTCTCGCTTCGGGTGTGAGTCTCTTGAGTGCGGCCTTAATACCGGCTGGACCTTGTCTACCGGATATGTGTACGTTACACTTGAAGTCTTGGAATGATTGTCCGTAACCCATCCACCTGATACAATCCACATGATATTCAAACTCCTCTATTGATCGTTCGACGATGTCTTCGTTATCACTGGCAAGGACTGTGAACTGACCTGGATGCATGGAAAGTCGCACATCAAGGGCTCTTGCCGTGGCACCGACTTCTGCAAACGCTCTCTCACAGTAAGCCACAACGTCAGGCTTACGCCAATAATAGCACCAATCGTGCTGGGTATAAACAGGAAGTACATCAGAACCAAGTCGTACCATCCTAAGTTGAGGTGGAAGGCTTCCCACATATTCTATTAACCTTTTGTATGACGCAATGTTATGGACCATGATGTCCCACAAGCGTTCTTCAGCAACATCACGTGTCTGCCTGTTGAGCCACTGTACTGTTGTGCTACGAGTATTTAGTGGTCGTTGAATTTCTTCTAGTAGTTTCTTCTTCTGCGTTTGGTCAGGATGCATGTATTTGCAAGCAAAGCCAATACGCTCTATTGGTTGATTCATATAGTCACCGCATGTTGTAAATTTAAGATCCATAAATTACCATTTTCTATATTCGCCATCAAGCTCGTGTGTGCCTGAATTGTCCCATGCCCACTGTATACAGTTGTACCATGCATAGTGCGCAGGATGTTGTCTTAGTTGTTTGTACCATTGTATAGCAAGTATAACACGTTTCTTAAAGTTTGTCAACACCAATTGTCCACTACCCATTTATCCGTTACATTTGACGGTTGTGGGTCTCCATGAAACACACAAATACAACATTCTACTCTAGGCTTTGCATCATGTTCTTCTATTTCAAACTTTTTATTGCCTCGTATGCCACCGTGTGCAAATGATCTGCTTTGTCTAACTTCCCATTTCCAACTTTGTATCCAACTATCTGGATATAACATTGCTTGAGTCTTACGAGTTGATTCGAACAACCAATCTTGGTCTCCATGCAATCTTTTTTGAATTGCAATCGGATCCTTTTGAAACTCTGTCCATACATGGTCAAGTTGTCCTACTTCATATCTAACAACACTTGAATTATACTTTTGCCAACCTTTACGCATAACACGAGTAAAGTCTCTTATAGTACACCAATGTCCCGGACTATATGTAAACAGTTTATCTATATTTGCTGATATAACTACATCAAGGTCCATATATAATACAGTACCGTTGATAGGTAAGTCTTTTGTAAACATATAAGGCTTACACCACCAACCCTGCAAGTGTCCTGGTAATGGTATAACTTTTATATTATGATTTAATCCGCCTGGATCTTCTGTTAAGCAAACAAACTCATAGTCAATTGTACAATTACGTTCGACCATATTGTATAGTTTGTTTACATAATCAGCAGAATACTTTGTGCCATGCTTTAAGCACAACACATAGTATTTTTTATTTGAATTAATCTGTGGAGCATCATCTCTTGCCATTTTCTCAAGAGCTTTTCTGCGTTTACGTTGATCCTTTGTTTCGCCTTCAACGTACTTTTTCAAAGACTTATCCCTCGTATATTGCTGAGTTTGCTCCGTGCTCTGCACATTCTACTCTTACGCAATAGCAACGATTGTCGCTCATATCACGTACTAGTTTATCTGCAAAGTTAAATGCATGTTCTGCAAACTTCTCTGCACCAACACCATCCATTACAACAATCTCTGCTAGGTCAAGTTCTTGTAGTTCCATAAACTTTTCTAAGTGTGGATCTCTTTTATCAATTGCTGTCTTGTGATCAAAGTGATCTTCTAGCCACTGCTTCAACGGTTTCAATCCACCAAAGTCAACTGCCCAGTTCTTGTTATCTAATTCATTACATCCAAATGTAAATGTAAATGCTAAACTGTAGCCATGTAATAAATGACAATGTGAATGATCTGCATTAGGTTGCCTAAAGACTGCTGACAGTCCAATGTTGTGTCCGTAATGTTTTGTGCTTAAATGTTTTCCCATAATATTCTCCTGTATAATTATATGGGCGGCAGAGTTAGAAGGGGTGACGCCAAGTCCTTGTTAATGTTATATCTTATTATATAGTATTGTACTTATGTTGTCAACCTTTACATTAGGTCTATTCCAGGCTTTTGGTAAAGTCCAGTTGTCGTCAACTAGTATTTTAAACTGTGTGTTAGGAAAACAAGCAAATACCATTCCTATTTGGTGTATCCAATATCTAGGATCAACAGGACGCTTATCTTCTTTGTCGTAGTTGCTAGTACCCTTATATACGTTGTTTACTGTTTTAGTAGTACTATGCAAGTCAAAGCCTATAAGATGCGCTGTACGGTCGTTATATAGCGTTACAGACAGCAATACAGCATAAGGCCCGCTCCCCCATTGAAAGGGTTCGTCCCATCTTTGTTTACCTTCGTATGGTAAGTCAGGAACTGTAGTTACTCCTTGTGGGAACCAAGATATCCAATCTTTTCTAGTATAAATTTGTGTATGTTTTAGGTTTGCATCTATTGCTTCTTGTGCCATACGTCTATCTACACAAACTAAATGATCCATATGATAGTCACGATGTATTGCGTTACATCCTATCTTTGGGCCATTAAGTTTATCTATATCAATAGAGGTACGGCTTTCGCCATTTCCAAATACGTACATAAAATTATTTAGCGGGGGTCTACTTTTAAATAGATGTTATCGAACTCTTGCTTTTTGTGTGTTTTGAATATTAAGTGTACACATTCAAACTCGCCTGTCATACTTACACGATACTCGCCACCCTGTACCATATCATCAGGCACTTTCATATGCCAACCGTTTTCTACACGGTCGCCTGGTGCTGTTGCTTGTATGTAGCGTTTTGTAAATGTGTTTAGGTTATGTGAGTGTGAACCGTCTGTTGCGTGTGCTACGCCATATACGGCTGTACTGTTGCACTGATACTTCTTTGATCCTACCATGTAGAACTCTATGTCTTGGTCTTTAGTTACTGGATTGTTTGTTACGCTTATTTGTGTATCTGTAAATACAAATGCGTTATCAAAACTCATATACGCAATTCCTAATGATATAATTGTTACCATACTAAGGCCACTAATTACATTCAGCATGGCCTTAACATACATATATCTTTTTAGACTATTGTTCATTATCTCTCCTAAAAGCCTCAACTTCTCTTTTAATACTGATGAACTCGTCTTTAACTTCGACTATGTTGTTACTTGCCCTATTAAGTGTTCTTATCAGATGTCTTATTGTGTATATAGTCCAAAACCACCATGTCACTGCTGTGACGGCAAACATTCCAAGTCCTAGCCAGAATGCGGTTTCAAAATCTATGATGCCTGTTGCAATTAATATAATTGATATTATTAGAAATATAGTTGGAGTGATGCGAGCATATAAATCCCATCTCTCGACTTGTAATTCAATTGCCTTTTCGGTTGCCTTATGTTTTGTTGTCATTTTTTCTCATGCCTTTTGTTAACGGAGGCTCAGTGGCGAACTCCAATTGTATTTATGGATCGACGTCCATATATTAATTGCTAGTATTATGAAGAAATAGGGCCGAAGGTCTTCCAAATACCTGGAGTTCCTTCTCGTGTGCAAATCCATCCAACATATCCTGCTGGCTTTGGATTTGAATTCCATACAACATCACCTTTACGGTATGAACCACTAAGTGGTGCATCATTAGAAACTTCAAATCGCTTACCATCAAAACTAACTGGTCCTGCTGTTTCTATATCTGCTGTTGGATTCTCAACGTTTATTCCTAACTTACCTTTTACAGTAGTTTTACTATCACTATCATTACCAAGTATAATTCTACCTGTAGCACTTATACTAATACGTTTAGTATTATCTGTAATAATGTTAATGTCAGCAGTTGAGAAAGTACCAAAGGTTGCTGTTTTACCTTCAGTATCAATAATAAATTCTGCATCGTCTTGCACTATGCCGAATGTTCCGTTTGGTGTTTCAGTACCAATACCAAAACGCATGTAGTCGCCGTTCCAGAACACATATTGATCAATGTTAAAGTTTCCGTCAACTGCTAGGTTGTTTAAAACACCTGTTTGTGTTAACGAACTCTTTGTTACTGTTGGTCCTAATTCAGTTCCGCTTAGTACACTTATGCTGTCTATTGAATAGTATGCCCCTGTTTGTAAATCAATTGGCTCTGAAGACCATATTCTATCTGGTCCACTACGAAGAACGAACTGCTTTGAAGCACCTTCTTTCTTCCACATAAGACCTTTTTGGTATATGTCGTCACTTGCACTTGCAACAAACTCTAATGGAGTAGAACGTTCTAATCTAATGTCTGCTGTAAGTTCGTCAACGTGTAGTTTTTGAGCAGTAACACTACCTTCAACAACTAAGTTACCTGTAACATTTGTGTCGCCTACTATGTTTTCAACGTCAATGTTATCTGTAGTAATACCATCGTTGTCTATTACAACTATAAGTCTATCACTATTATCTCTTATGCCTTGACTGGCAAATGAAGTTATCATTCCACCATGAATTGCATCGCCTGTTAAACTTCTAGGTCCAACAGTTGGTTCTGGGGCCGGGGATCTTGATAGCTGAAATACTGCATCGCCTAAGTCTGTTAAACCTTGCTTAATGCGTAATAACTCTTGATCACTTACATTCTTATTGCTCATGTATGTATTTATCAAACAACTTTAAGAAGCACTGTCTCGGGGTTACACCTACCATTTAGTTTAGTATCTGTTGTTTTGATGTCATCTAAGAATGTACGCAGTTTCACTTTGCCTGAGTCTTTAAACTCTTTTAACTGATCTACAGGCTTACGCATAGTCTTTTGTATACTTTGTTCTTCATCAAAGCCAATAATAGTTGTACCTTTAACACTAAGTCCACTACCTTCTCGAGCAAGTCCTTTAGGATCTATATTACTTGCAATATACTTGCCTATTTTACGGGTCTTAATATTGAATACCCAAAGCTCATTAGCACCTACAATACTTGTAGGATCAATTGATGCGAGTGAATACTTGTCATCTGCTTTACAAAATTTAAGTTTTTCAACTACTTTACTTGCGCTTCTTGCTTTAGCCTTACGTGGTTTACGTGTTGCTTTAGCCAAGTCGATAATCATATCAAAGTTACTAAGAAGTTTTGCATTTGCCTTTTTATACTTGGCAATGTCTGATTTTTTAAGATGTGCGTAACCTTCTTTTAGTTGTTCCCACATATCAGCATCATGATCGCTCATTTTAGCCAACTGTCCTTTTGTTGGCATACGATCTAAATCGTTAAAATCTTTTACTTCTGCTTCGTACCATTGTCGCATCTTTCTAGCATGTGCTTGTGTACACTGTACTCTCTTAAGATGTTTTGATATGTCTAATCCTTCAGGATCAAATGACTTTGGGTCTTCTACCCAACCTTCTAACCAGTCTTCAATTGGTTCACACATCTGACGACACTGTTCTTGTATACGCTCTTGAATAGTTGGTACATACTTTTTAACTTTTTCTTTTGCTTCTTCTTCTTTTACTTCTACTATTTCACTACCAATTCTAATTGCGTCTGCAATTTTACCTCGCAAGAAACGTTCAACACCACAAGTTAGCTCTCCGCTAGTACCTGCCAAGCTCTCCCAATGGTCTGCTTCTTTCTTGTTTAGTCTAGGCGCACCCATTAGGTCCATACGTGCTACAATACCTGCTGTAATACTTAATGCACTGTTAGGAGCGTTCTTTACTGCTTTAATATCTTCTTTAGAATAGAAGTCATCGTCTTGTTCCATCCATTTAGGAACATTAGTATATAAGTCTGCTGGTTTGAAATGTTCGTAGTACCACGAATGTGTATGTCTACGATGTTTGTGGATCTGTTCTCCAGTCCACTCTTCCCAGCCTTCCCATGAAGGTTCCTTAAGTTTTGCGCCTCGTTGTATGCGTGGTGCCGCTCTAGGCTTCTTCTTTCTAACTTTTGGCATAGCCATTTAAGTCTTCTCCTAAATAGTGATTTTCTATAGTATATATACGTTAGTTATAAAAGTCAAGTGTTTTTTAGTGTTAACCACGTCAAATGCTTATCTTTCATGCGTCCTGTTATTTTTACTTTATATCCGTAAGAATGATCGTCTGGGTAAATGTGATATTTTATGTCGGAGGCATTCTTCATGCAGAACTTGCCTTGATCAGTTTGTTGCCATTCCCATATAGGAGCAGAAACGTAGAGGTCTGGATCCTCTACGTCTGCCATATTGAAAGAGTACAGTACGTACTTGTCCATTTATTTTTTAGATAAGGTGTCTAGAAGTTCTTTTTGTTCGTCCTGATAGTCTTGATAACGTGAACGAACAATGTCTACTGTAAAGTCAATAAACATAAGTGCTGGAGCAATGTAGAAATACTCTCCTCCAAGTGCAAGTACAGCCGCACATCCTAGTGCGAAGTATGAAAGATAACGTTTTGAATATCCTTCCATACCGGTGAAGTTCCATTTAAGGAAGTACATAATCTTTTTCATTTTAAGCCTCTTCGTTAGGGTTCCAAATAGTTAAGTTCTTAGTCTTAAGTCTATTCACTACAATATTGTATCTTGATTGTTCTTCTTTCCATTCCTTTAACCATTTATGACCATCACGCTCTGCATCTACAAAAATTGCATTAGTCATTGCTAGTGGTACTAAGATTGCAAAGTGAACAATAATACTTGCTAGTGTGTTGTAATTAAAGAATCCTAAGTAGTTTGCGGCTAAGAAGCCAAACCATACACTCCAAATAGTAAACAACACCAGCATAAAATAAGTTTGTAAACTAGGGTCTGGAATATACTTTAGTGGATTGTACTTAACACTCATTACACGTCTCCAGCCACTTACAAGACTGAATATAGTTCGTCTAAATAGACTTGGTTTTTTCAAGTTTGGTTGTATCATTGCCTTTCTCCTAATCAATATGATTTCTAATAAACTCTTTTATTACATGCATGCCGTAGGATAACCATGTAACAACTAATAGACTAACAAATAATATTTCAATATTATTCATTATATCTTTTCTCCAGGCTCAAAGCCTCTAAATGTTTTAAAGCGTGGAAAGCGTAGGCTGTATGTTCCGTCTTGGTTTTGTGTTACAGCATCTGCCCTAACCTCTACAAGATTGCCAATAAGATCATCACGACTAGTCCAATAGTCGTCCCTATGAACATCAGTGAAGCCACTACCGACATTAACGCTAATAGTTTTACCGTCGTCGACTCCTTCGCAAACAATCGCTCCAAGTCTGCCTTCATTACGGCCAGTACCTTCTTCAACATCTACTACCTCCAATGTTACTTCTATAAATGGTTTTGCTTTAAGCCAAGCATGTGT
>Ga0098048_1000165_pt1 | contig 33556 bp, 42 predicted proteins | sample 13_taG_FD_75052 | JGI IMG/M metagenome (GOLD analysis project Ga0098048, IMG submission 75052) | Marine viral communities from the Subarctic Pacific Ocean - 13_ETSP_OMZ_AT15268 metaG | ecosystem: Environmental > Aquatic > Marine > Oceanic | place: Pacific Ocean | collected 2015-01-16 | reverse complement strand
TTGTATAATAATGAGATAAGTTCTCGTAAAGATTTTGCCCATCCAGTTTTCGAGTCTGGTACGACAATCGTTGTATCGGTTGGACTAAATTCGTCTGCAACTGAAGGAAGTTTACTTACATGTTTTTGTTCGACAGAAAAACCAACGCCGGTTCCATTCATGAGAATGTACATAATTTCATCAAATGATCTTATCGTGTCAATTGGAATAAATGAACAATTATAACCAGCAACATTTTCACCTTCAAGTGCTGGTCCAGCAGTCATCATTGCTCGCATTGATGGCATGACTTTTTGTGATAATATTGCTTTGTATATTTCGTTTCTAAGTTCTGCTGGTATATCATATCCATATTTTTCACGGACATGGTTATACATGAAACTTGTGTATCTACTTACAGTTTCATCCCATTTTTCTCTTCTTTCATCACCTTCTCTCCATCTTGCGTATCTCGACAAGTGAATAAATTTTTGATAATCGGTCGGTAAACCGCCATGTTCTTCTAACATACACTATCCTTCTTTACTTTTTAAATTTTTTTCCAGTTTGATAATCTGGTTTTTGCTTCTAAACCTGAAAAGGTATTTTTCTTTATGACATTCAAAATATTGTTTATATTCATACCAGAAACTACCATATCATTTATATCTTTTTGATGAATGTCTTTATCCCAAATAACAACCCTATAACCTTCGTCTATACACTTGTCTAATTGTTTGACAATCTCTTTATTTCTTGGTTCGTTATCTGGAACTAGAATACTTTTATTTTTATACTTAGGAACTCTAAGATCAGAATGGCAAACTGCAATTGAGTTTGGTAAAAACATACTATCTATTGGTCCTTCTACTATAAACATATCTTTATTACAATCTAATTTATTTAAACCAAAAATCTTTGATTTGTTTTTATCTAACATAGTTGTATAATATTTTGGTTCCTCTTTTCCAAATGACCTTGCTTGGAAACCAAAAAGTTTACCTTCTTCATCGAGAAAAGGTATGATCAATCTTGGATGGTCATTGTCGATGTGATTATATTTAGTGTCATATTGACTCGCAAATTCAAAAAAAGTCGGTGCAAAATATAAATTTTTATATTCAATTTTTGGTATTTTTCTTTTTTCAATTATACGAATGACAGGATGATCCGGATGCAATTCATATAAAGATTTTAGTTTCAATGGTTTGAATTTAGGTTTGCTTGTATGAATATCTGCTTTTGATTTTTTGAATCTCTTCTTGTCTGTGAATGTTTCTTTGACATAATCATTATAAAGATTAGTGTCAATAAACTTTAGAAGACCTTGCACGTTCGTTGTAACGCCGCAATTGTGACATTTATAGACAAGGGAACTATTCATTCTGAATACGTAACCTCTTGCTTTTCTTTTGTTTGTTTGAGAATCACCGCAATACGGGCAACGAAAATTAAATAAAAAATCTCCTTTCTTTTTAAACATTTGAAGTTTACTAGAAAGGAGATTAAGATATTTTACATCAATAAAAGAAATCACTATAATAAGTATAATATAAAATGCAAAAAAAGTAAAGTCTTTTTTTTATTGCAATGCAATCGCAGAAAGTTGTTGTACGAGAAACCCAACTGCTGTTGCGCCTCCCATAATTAACCATCTCCATTTTTCAAGACTGTGAATTCTATTTTTCAACGTCTCAATCTGTTCGCTTTCGTATCTTTGAAGTTCTTGATCTGCTTTATTAGATTTGTCTTCGATCTCGTCAATGATACCTTTTATCTTATCAACTTCTTCAGACATTCTTTGATGAACAAATTTGAATTTGTCTCTGAACTCTTTTTCTTGTTCAGTAACCTCAGATTCAACTCTGTTTATTTTTTCATTATGTACAGCAAGCATCGTATTTAAGGAGGCAGATAATGTTGCAATGCTATCCATTGCGCCATCTAATTTAGTATTTATTTTTTTGAACTCACCCACTTCTCGCTTCATGATTTCAACTTCAGTTTCTATACTCGCCATTTATTTCCCTTTGTTTTTTGAATTTATTATTATAAACGTCATGATTAAAGAAAAAATCCAAACTAGGATACCCACACATATATTTATAAATTATTTACGATATGTCAGACTACTATTTTTATGAGAACCTTCAAACCATGCGACCGTAAAGTTTGTGATTTTTAGAGAATCAATATTTTTATATGAAAAAATATCGACGTATACGCTACCTTTACCGAAAATTGAATGATAACTAATTACACCATGATCTGTGATTTGCACAACTGAAAAACCTTTTTCTTCGCTGTCAAAAAAAGTGGTGATATTTTCGCCTTTTGGTTTTACGTCAAGGCAATCACACAACTCAGATGTGTATTTTTTCACATATTCTTGATTTGCAATCAACATTGGATTGCAGTTTGATACATCTATTACATATGTCATTGCTAGACATTTTTCTACTTCAACAAAATTCATAATATTATTCCCCTGCGTCAACCATTTCAAGACCGCTTTCTTTGAAGAAAAACATAACGGTTGTCCTCAAAAACTTTTCGTCTTGGTGTATTATTCTTTGTATGTTCTCTTCTTCTACAAATTTAAAAAACTTTTTCACAAAAGAAGAATTCAATCTAAATTTTTCTTTTGGTACAATCGTGCTTATAACAAAATTTTTGATTGTTTGCATATCAAACTTTATCAAAAAATATATTCCATTATTTAAAACTTGAACGTCAATTGTGCAACTTGAATCGAAAGAAAAATATTCTCTTCCCAGTCCCGGAAAGGTAAAATGTAAATCAGACTTTTTACCAATCTTTTCAAGTGCCTTGACTCTTTTATCCCATCTATTTGATTCTAAGTATTGCATCTCTACCTGCGTCGTATCCCATTTGTAAAACCTCTTTATTTTTAATCACATCAAAATCCAGCGGTGAATCATATGGATCTTCTGGCATAAAAACAAAATGATAATTTAGTTTTTTACCTTTGCCATTTTTAAATGTTATGTGATTATTCACTTGCCTGTTGTAAAAAGCACGAATGTCATCTCTAAGAGTATTGCTGTAAACGGTATTTATAATTCTTTTTGCAATTGCAACTATATTATAATCTTGCGAAGTAGCGTCTTCTATTGAACCTAATTCTTCTTCTTTCAAAGTGCAAACAACAAATATGTGTTCAGTTTCTTCAATATTTTTTACCGCAATTTCAATTGGTATTGGTTCAACCAACGCTCCGTCAATACAGCGAATACTTCTATAATCTCTATGAAACATTCTCACTGGTTCAAAAACGAACGGTATACTTGCAGATGACAAAATACCATTATACATTTGTTCAGCAGATGACGTTTGATTATAAACATAATGTTTTGTGCCACGTGTTATATTAGTTGAACAAGTGAAAAACTTTATAGGCGAATTTGTTACATCATGTATGGAAAAACCACAATTTTGCATAATTCGATACAAAGGTAAATTTGCAATGCTCGCTTTTGTGTATATGTCATAATACGTAATCGGATTAAAAAAGTTTCGATACTTTACAATATTTTTTTCAAATTCATATTGATTTAGAAAATAACTTTCTGCTTCTTTCATTTTATGAGCACAAGCGGCGGCACCTACAATAGCACCGATACTTGTACCGCTTATACATTCAATATTTTTATAATAACCATGATCAAAGAGTGCGTCCAAAAAACCTACTTGAAAAGCACCTTTTACTCCACCTGCGGACAGGACAACGGATATATTTCTCATATTATTATTATTTATTGTTTTTTTCTACCATATACCACCTTTTACGTTATTGTAACCTTGGAAATCTTCTTTACAAGTTGGTGTGCATTGGTCATATGGTAAGTAATAAAAATCAGTTGTGTTATTTTCGTCTTTCATAATATGCATGTCATAACACGCACCTCGTTTTCCATCACGAAAACGAATCATGAAAAATTTCTTAACTCCGGGATGTTTAGATTCGCCATATTCATACCTACAAATTTCGCCGCTTGTTTTACCATATGTTTTATTTTTTGGTTCTGGTGTTGACTTACATGATATAATCATTGTTATCAACAAAATATAGATTGTATGTTTCATATTCATACCTCCGTACAACTCTCTAATAATAATTTATATTATTGCAATATTCTATACCCAGTTTTTTGTAATAATCTCGCCTGATCTTTTTTACCTTGTTTTAGTTTTCTTTTACCAACATATGTTGTAAAGTCTTTACCAATCATATGGTCGTATTCATGTTGAAATACACGACAAGTCAATCCAGTAATTTTCTTTTCTATTTTGTTACCTTCATGATTTGTATATTCAACTTTGATTGTCTTTGATCTTTCTATGTCTAAAAATAAAAACGGATACGTCAAACAACCTTCACCGAAAAATACTTTCTCAGGTTCTTCTTCAACTATTTTTGGATTGAAACAAAGTTCTGAAATCTTTTTCTCTGGATCGGTATACATTGTAAATGCTCGAATAGCAAAACCAATTTGATTTGCAGACAAACCTATACCTCCGTATGATTCCATGTTATTATCTAACATTGCTTTCAAGTCACCAAGTGACATATCATATTTTTCTTTGAGTTCTTCTTCGGTTGTCTCTAGCAACTCTACCTGAAGCAACTCATGTTTTGGTTCTAACAACTTATAAACCATTTTATACCATCCTACTAAAATTATTATTCTTTTCAAATTTGATTACTGAGCGAAACTTGTCATAAAGAATGTCACCTTTGTGACTAATAACAAAAACATTTTGATTTTCAAACGTATTCAATATTTTTAAAAAATCATCTGTTCCTGTTCCGTCCAAACTCGAATCAAAAATCTCATCCAGTATCAATAAGTTTGTGTTCGTTGAATTTTTCATTCTTGCAATCTGTCTCCATGTAAAAAGTAGCGACAAGTCAATACGCATTTTTTCGCCTTCGCTAAATGAAGCATATGTAAATTCGTCTCTATGTCTGGATTTGATTGTCTCATTGAAGTTTTCATCTATGTTAAAATTACAAAAGAAATCCATTGAACTAAGATAAGAGTTTATGTATTTATTCATAATCGGTAAATATTGTTTTACGATTTTGGTTTTGATACCGCTGTCCTGTAAAAGATTTTTTACCACATCATAATAAGAACGATTTTCGCTAAGTTCTAATTTTCTATTATCCATAAATTCTCTTTTCAAAATTTGTTTTTCAAGTTTTTTCTGTTGGTCATTTGAAATTATTTCTTCGTTCAAAGCGTTTATTTTGTTTTGATTATTTTTAATCGTTTTCTCATAACCTTCGATCCGTGTTTGTTGCACAGATATTTGTGTTTCAATATTTTGTATGTGTCTGACAAGTTCTTTTATTTTATTTTCTTTTCTTTCTGCTTTTGAAATCAGGTCTTTTAATTTATCAATAGCATCACCGAACTCACCAATCTTTTCTTCTTTGACTTGTATTTGTTTAGTCCTAAAATCTTGATCGATGTTTTGATTGCAAGTTGGGCAACTATCGTTATCATGAAAAAAAGCAACTTGTTGATTTTCTTGTCTAAGTTTCAAATCAATTGTGTGTTTCATGTTCGAATATTTTTTCAACTTCTCGCTCAGTGAGTCTTTAGTCACAATCTGTTCCAAAAGTTTGCCATGAGTTTTTTGATTAGTATCAATCAATTCATTTGCCTCTCCAACTTTACTTTCGAGTTTGACAATTTCTTCATGAAGTTCTTTAATTGTATTTTCACGATTTGTTATCACATCATGAATATATTTTTTTGAAAGGAGAATCTTTTCATTGATAACTTCAATCTTGTTTTCATTTTCTTCGATTGAGTTTTGTAATTCTTTGTTTTTGATTTTTAGTATTGTATTCATCAATGAAAATATACGAATGTCTAATATGTCTTCGACAACTTCTCGCCTTGCCTTTGCAGATAATTGCATGAAAGGAACAAAAGTAGACGAACCTAAAATCACAACTTGCGTGAATGATTTGTAGTTCAACTTCAAAATATTTTCTTCAAGATATTTTTGATAGTCTCTTGCAGATGCATCTTGATTAATCATTTTACCATCGACATAAACTTCAAAAATATTTGGTTTGATACCACGAACAATTTTACATTTTTTATTTTGAGTTTCAAATTCTATTTCTACAATGGCATGTTTTACATTGACAGAATTTACTAATTGTTGTTTGTTTATACTTCGGAAAGGTTTTCCGAAAAGAGAAAAGCACAGAGCATCAAGTATAGTCGATTTACCAGCGCCGTTTTCACCGATGATAAGAGTGGTAGGTGATCGATCTAACCTGACCTCTATGAATTGATTACCCGTTGATAATATGTTTTTCCAACGAACTGTATGAAAGTTTATCATATAATATAATTATACAATATTTATTCAAAAAAGTAAAGTGTTTTTTTTCTCGACAAGTTCAAAGTCTTCTTTGTTTACATCGCATTCAAAATGATCATCGTCAATATTTCTATTGATAAAAGACTAAAAAAAGTGCCACTTGAACTCTAATTAGATTTGGAGATTCAAGTGGCACCGAGTGATTCTTTTTTTGTTTGACAAAATAGGAGAAATTATATGAACTAATGAAGAAAATCATATAATTACATAAAATTATTTATAACAGTTTCAAAACCATTATTTACTTTTTTTCTTATCGTTACCTGTATACCAGAACGATTCTTTGTATTGAAATATGTAGCACGTTTGACGAAAACTTTCATGACCAACTGTCAATGTTCCCAAACCATCTGTACGAACAACTTTCAATTGACCTCGCATTCTATCATAACCAACAATTGTACCTTCGCCTTTTATAGTCACATCACCACAGTTTACATCAAAAATTTCTTTGTATGTAAACCATTCTACTGTTTTATAAATTGCAACATTTGTGAGTAAAACTGAAACGATGCCCCATATTAGTATCTTTTTCATATAACTATTTAGTCAGAAAAATCTAACCTTGTCCCCTATACTTTTTGTAATTTCTACGTTTTGATTTATTCATAGAAGAAGTTTTTATTCTACCTCTTCCAATTGAAGTTCCTTTCTTTCTTGGTTTTGGTCTTGTATCGTTTATTTTTGCCATATTTCTAACCTCTCATTTCAAAATTATAATTTTCTAATACTTTTTTTCTATACTTAAATAGTGCTTTGATAATAAAACCGATTGGTAACCATGATTTGTATTCGATGACATCACGAATAACAACGTAACCTAATCTGTCTTTTTCAAAAAAATGTTGATGCTTCCAGTATTTCAAAGGGTAAGGCAAAACCCTTCCTACGTCGATAAAAACATCATTTTCTATTTTTTCAATTGTAGTAACAAACCTTTGACTAAAAGGACCAACTTTTATGTCTGTGATACCATTTCTAACTACACCTTCAAATCTTACTATTGTTGCAAATACCCACCACGGTGTTAATTTTTGAAACAAATTTATGTTATGATGATTGAAAACATCGTCGATACTTGAGCATCTTGTTTCTGTTATAAATTGTAATCTTTTTGGTTGTTTATTCAGTTTCATATTTCTAACTCGCTTGCTTCTAAATATAAATCTTTCATAATATTTTTTAAACGATCTTTATCAAAGTCAATCTCTAATTCGTCTACGTATCTATTCAATAAAGAAACCGTATCTTGACTTTCTGTGACTTCATCTGAAACTCTGTCAGGTGACAAATCAGAAAAGTCTTCAATGATTTTTACTTCGTATGCGCCGCTTTCTTTGAGCAAACGGTCAACGAATTTATCAAAATCAAAAATGTTCTTTTTATTTATCACAAATATTTTTACGATTTTATCTTTATACTTTGAAACATCAACTTTACTATAATCCATTTTCTTTTCATCATAATGAATTTTTTCAAAGATTGTATATTGATTGACGACATGTTCAAGTTCTCTCGTCTCGGTATCAAAAATATTGAAACCTCTTGGGCATTTATAATCACTCCATGTAATTTCGTATGTATTGCCTAAATAGAAAACTTGACCGTCAGATGACTTTTTATGAAAGTGACCAGACATTACCATGTCAAACTTTTTGAATATATCTTTTGAGTGACCGCCTATGATCTTATGACCAGCATGCATTTCGAAACCATCAATTTCTAAATGACCCATAGCAATATCTGCTTTTGTATTTTTGATTTCGCTTAGTGTGTGTTCATAATTTTCATTATTGATCCAAGGTATAAGAAAAATATTTGTGCCGTCTTTGAGTTGAATCGTTTCACATTCTGAATACGTTTTGATTGTATTGAAAGAATCGTCGATCAGTTCATCAAGAGCATTTACTTCGTTTGTATTCTTATAATAACAATCATGATTGCCTGTGATCATATAAAGATTGATATTCATGTCGTGAAATCTTTTTATAAATCGTTCACGAAAATCTTTTGCTATCTTGTACGAAACAAACTTACGCCTGTCCATTACGTCACCTAAATGTATGACAGTATCAATATTGTTTTTTTCTAAGTATGGAAAAAATTGTTTTTCCCAAAAATCAAAAAAGTATTCGTTGAAATGTAAATTGTCACCTCTGGCACCGAAGTGCGTGTCTGTTATTAGAGCAACCTTCATTTATTCATCACCCATAAATTTATTCAGGTTGTTAGGTTCTTTTATTCTTTGTTTGGCAATTTGAAAATAATCATATTCTTTTTCAATACCTACAAAACTAAATTCACCCTGCATTGCCGCTTTACCCGTACTGCCGCTTCCCATAAAAGGATCAAGTGTAGTGCCACCTTTAGGTGTTACAAGTCTTATTAGATATAACATCAAGTCAGTAGGTTTCACGGTAGGATGATTGTTGCCGTCTTCTCTGTCTTTTTTACTTGCTTTGGCACAATAGAAAAATCTTGAAGCACCTTTTTTTAAAGTCTCACTTTTTAGTTCGCCACATTCACCACTCTGTTCATCTAAAATTTTACCTGCCTCTTCATCAAATGTGATATTTGCCGGGAATCTGCCTAACTTACTTGATGATATTTCTTTTCCTTCCGACCAGTTACCAGAATAAGAATGTTTTGAGAACTTCCCTCCAGCAAAATATTTTTGTTTGAATGAACCTTTACCACCTAATCTTGAATTAACACCTTCAGATTCACCTTCAGATAATTCTATTCTACTATCATCAATGTTAATACCACCTGTACCATGTTCTAAAACATTTTCGGCAACAGATTTTTCACTCAAAGGTTTTCTTGCCATAACAATAGGTTCATGTGCTGGTTTTAATGCAGTTCGCCAACCTTCCCATTCAGAGTTACCTTGTAGTTTGTCTACTGCTTTACCAATGTTCAAACTCTTTGGAAACCCAGAACCATATAACCACATAATCTGGTCACGAATTTCAAAACCAGCGTCTTCAATCCTTAATGCCATTCTATGATAAGTTCTACTTCCAGCGAATGATAACAAGTGACCACCGGGTTTCAAAACTCGTAAACACTGTTCCCAGATTTCTTGTGCTGGCACATCATAGTCCCACTTTTTATTCATAAAAGCAAGACCATAAGGTGGGTCAGTCACAATACTGTCTACGGAATTATCTTTTAGTTCTTTGAGTTGAACTAAACAATCATTGTTGTATAAAGTTATTCTTGACATATTATAAATTTACAACTTTTCCTTTTGGTAAATTTCTTATTCTCTTTTTTCTTTTTGGTTTATTCACTTCGCAAGGTTCACATACGCAAGGCACGTTGAATTTTATCATACCTTCTGATCCAGCATTTATCCAACATGTTCTAAAACCCTTTTCAGGTGCTGTGCAATATATTGGATACGTTTTTTGTTTTGGTTCTTCTACTGTATTTTCTTCTGTAAATATTGGTACACAAAGCAATAGAAATACAAATAATTTATTCTTCATCGTCTTCATAAAAATTTTCCAATCCTCTTTTTAGTTTTGGTTTGTTTATTTTATTTTTCAACTTTTCTTTTCGTTCACCAGATGGATACATTTTTTGTAGTGTAGTAATATAAGTTGAATCAATATTTTCACCGTCACCATCTACACCTAAAACAGCAGTACCCATACTTTCAATCATTTTATTTTTTATATGTGTTTGCTTTTTCTCTTTGTCGATTCTTCGTAAGAAAGCATAATAGATAATTTGTGTAAGATAAGAAAAGGGATTCTTAGATTTGTTTGGATCAAAGTTGTGCATATATTGTAAACAATTTTCAACACCGTCCATAATCATTTCTTCTCTATATGTGTAATTTATAAAGTTTGGTTTATGTGATAGTCTCGTTGCTATTTCCAATATTGAGCGACCAATATAATCAGATACAGGAACCTTCTCACCTGCGGCAGCACATTCGTCTTTCCATTTGACCATCTCAATATGTAAGTCTGAATTGTTGATATAATGGTTTTTCTTTTTTGACATAATATAAGTATATCACAAAAGTGAGAAAAAGTAAATCATTTTTTTATTTTGTCTTTTGTCTTTTTTTATAAAAAGTGCTTTACTTTTTTTAGAAAATGTGGTATTATAATAATGTAGGAAAAAAGGAGAAATATATTATATTAGATATTGACAGTATCTATCTTATAATCAAATTGTTCTACATTATAATATTCAATTCTTTTTACAAAATGATTCAACGTAAAGTTTGGTTTACCTTTACAAGATATATCATCTGAGATATCATATAGAACAGCATCTGTTTTACTTTCACTGGTTCTCAATCCTCTACCTATACTTTGAAGAACTCGTATTTTAGATTTACTAGGTGACGCAAAGATAACATTATGCAAGTTCTTAATATTTATACCTGTACTAAATGTTCCATATGATGCTAATATAATTGAGTCATCACTATCTTCTACAATGCTTCTTATTTCTTCTCTTGTATTTGTTTTAACGCCTCCATACACAAAATATACATTCTTTTGTATTGTCTTTTCTGCTAATTCATGTAAAGGTTTTCCATGCTTTTCTACTAATTGAAAAAGTATCAAAGTGTTTCCTTTCAAATGTTTTGCAAGATTCAATATGAATAAATTTCTTTTTTGATTTTGTACAATATATTCTATTTCTTGTTGGTAGTTCATACCTTTAATTTCTTTACAAGCAACGCTATCATATTTCAAAACAATACAATTGATTGAAAGTTTTGCTACTGTATTGTTATCCATCAATTCTTTTGTTGTAGTTACTTTTTTGACAGAACCAAACAAACCTTCTAATACAAGTTTATTTGTTTCGCTACCATCTAATGTGCCTGTAAGACCAAACCTATAAACACAGTCTACCATTTTTGTCAATATTGATGTCAATGATTTTGCTTTGAATAAATGTGCTTCGTCACCTATAACAATATCAAACTGACTGAACCAATCTTTATTCAATTTGTATATTGATTGCCAAGTTGAAATTGTTATCAAAGAATCAATGTCTTTTGTATGACCTGAATATATTCTTTGCATAATTTTTTTATTGCAACCATAATCAATAAAATCTTTATACATCTGTTCTACCAAAGAAGTTGTTGGTACAAGTATCAATGCACGACAATCTTTGAGTAAATAATAAACAATGATACAATATATGATAAGTGATTTACCAGATGCTGTGGGACTTAAAAATAATGCTCTACGATTCTTTATAGCATGCTTTACAGCATCAAACTGGTAGTCACGTATTTCGTATTTGAGTTTCAATGACTTTATAAATTCATAGAGTTCATCGTTTGTTATTTGATCTTTTTCTTCGAGTTGTTTATCTAATTCGTATTGATAATTATTTTCTTTCAGATATTTTTCAAGATAAGGTAACAAACCGCAATATAGTTTGTTGTCTCGTAAATCAAATAATCGTATCTTACCATCCCATTGTCTTGAACGATAGGATGGCATAAATTTAGCATTTGGAACCTCAAAAGTAAAAAATTGCCATAGTTCACGAGCAATACCATCTTCGGTATCGACATGAATATAGACTTCATTTACTTTTGAGATTTTTGTCATTTGAACTTAGGACCAAGAATCCAACCAACCAATGACTTTCTTTTGCCTTTGATCATAGGTCTAACTCTATGATACAAGTCTGATTGAAAAAATACCATATGACCTTTTTTTGCTTCAATGGTATTGTATCTTTTGTCTTTGTCTTGATTCGGATGTCCGATTTCAATATCAAATTCACCACCTGAAAATGTATCATTTATAAAATATGTAAAACTCATTTTACGAATACGCCCATCTTCATATGGTTTTGCGTGTTGGTCAACGTGCCAATCATATTCATGACCTTTTGTATATTCAGAATACTGTAAAGGTTCTATGGCATCTATTTCCCAGTCCCATTCACATTCTTTATTGATCTCATTGGCAAGAGAGATAAACTTTTGTAAAAATTCGTTGTCATTTTTCAAAAATCCAATCTTTGATTCTCTTCTTGTCAAACCGCTTGGACTTTCAATAATAGATTCTTCTAAATCATACTTGACTTCTTTTATTTTATTTTCAATTTCTTTGTTAAAATCATCCTTCAATGTTTTAACAATATAGTTTGCACCATATTTCATATATTCGCTCCATCTAAAAATTTTCTCCAATCAATTGCATTTTTAATCTGAAAACCACGATTTGAAATCATCTTCAGTATTTTATCCAACGTATCCAAAACCGTTTTCAAATATTCAATCTTTTGTGAAAGTTTGATTATATCTTCATCAGATTCAATGTACATATGTAGGTCTTGTTTGAGTATTTTCAAATCAAAAGGTTTTGCTTTGTATACAGATGGGTTTGATTTACCTGAGTAATATTCCCATTTGTTACGTAGCGTTACTTTGTATTCTGATTCTGCCTTCTTCAATAAAAGGTTGAATTTCGTGTAATGTTTTAGGTATTTGTTATAGAGTTGTGGCGTTTTCAATGATTCGATATCAAGCAACGCATCATCCATACTCAAATCTTTTTCTGATTCGTTTTGAAGTTGTTCAAGATCCATAATGTAATAGAATTATTTATATTGTTCTATAAACGCTCATATCTCATAGTCTGAAAAGCAAACGTGGCATCAACGGTCAAAGCATCAATAGTAGAAACTGATACATCATAATTTATACCGGAAAGTGTTATTGGATAAACACCTTCAAAATAAAATTGTATTTTTGGGTTATTCTTATTTGTAAGTGTAGTCAATATTGCATCACTGAATAAACCATTAATATCAGTGTTACCATAATTATTATTTTGAGAATTTAAAAAATCACTAAATTGTTCTCTTTTTTGTGGGAAACCTAATGCTTCCATCCAATCAAAAATATCTGTGTAGTTTTGATAATCTCTGTCGATTTTATATTTGATTGACAATGCACCGTATTCTAATGTGTCTCCTTGCATTGGTAAACTTTTAAAAGGTGTTTGTAAAAGTGTGTCACCAAGTGTCAAATCAGGTAAAGTAACAGAATCAATGAAAAAATTTACATTTGGTAATTTTACAATGTGAAAATTAAACTTTGATACATCTGTAAAGTTTTGTTGTGATGGTTGACTCATTTGGTATTATTTATAAAAAAATATAATAAAAAAGGGACTCTTGCGAGTCCCTTCAAAGTAAACAAACCTAAAAAGATTTGATTACATAATGTTAGTAACCTGTACTCTTCTGTAATAACGGTTATCGTTAGTTCCAAGAGTAACATCAGTAGCAGCACTTGTTGCGAAAGGATTTTGTGCCATTCCGTAACGAGTTTTGAAACCGATTTTAGGTTGGAAAGTGTTTTCACCAACCGCACGAACCATCTGTAGTGGTACGTATGGGCAGTAGAATACACCAGCGTCATAAGCGTTTGAACCTTTGTAACCAACAACATAGTATTGCTTTGCAGCACTGTTAGCGGCATAAGGATCTACGTATACTTTGTAACGTCCGTTAAGAACACCAGCGAAAGTGTTACCGGAATCGTCAACTTGTAGGTTGTTGTTTAATGCAGGTGTATAATCTAACATACCTGCTGACTGAAGTGCAGAAGCAACGTCAGATGAACAGATAATTAGGTTACCTTTCCCACGGCGAGTTCTTTGAGCAATTGCATTAGCATCACGTTCGATTTGAAAGTGAAGACCTTTGAATTTTTCAACAGACCAGCGACCATTTGAGTCAGTGTCTAAGTCAAAAATACCGGCAGTAGTTGTGTTAACCTGAGCACCTACTTCAGCGGCACGATAGATTGAACGAACAACTTCACGGTTTATTTCAGCAAGAATTTCACTTGATAGAATGTTAGCAAGTTCTGCTTCAGCGTCAAGACCATGAATTGCTTTTAAGTCTTGTGCTAATTCCATTGTGTATTCTGCTTTTAGTGCACGAGTTTTTGCAGTTACAGTTGCTTTCTCGATTGAGAATGCCATTTCTGCGAATTCGTTACCAGCACTGTCACCTTGCGCTTCCATGTTTGCAGTAGTATCACCTGTTCCAGTTGTATAAGAACCAGCAGGTGAATCATTAAGAATTGCAGGGTTTGATCCTGCTTGTGAACCAGCACCTGAGAAGTCAGTATCTGCTTCGTCGAATAGTGCTTCAGTTCCACCTTGTGAACTGTAACGTGATTTCATTGCGAAAATTAAACCAGTTGGTCCAGTCATTGGTTGTACACCACAAATATCATATGCGATAAGATTTGGTAATGCACGTCTTACTAATGAAATTAGAATTGGATCCCAGTTTCCAACACCAGCGGTATTGTTAGCAGGTGCCGCTTCGCTAAGAAACGCCGCATCTTCTTTCATTGCTTTTTCTTGATTTTCTAAAATTACGGAAGTAACTGCCTTGCGATAGGGATCCTTGATCTCTGAGAGTTCAGGATGCTCTAAAACAGGTTGCCACTTCTCGATTAAATGTTCTGATTTAAACATTTGTATGCTCCTTTTTTTCCTTTATTATTTCTTTCCTTTTGAGATTGCTTGCATGTATTTACCCATACTGCCTTCAACTTCAAAGGACTCATTTAATTTTTCAGAATCAATTGATTCTAAGTTTTTGACAGACTTCTGAAAGTAACTTTCTTTGATCGTGTCAAGTTTTTCAACAAACGATTCTTCGTCAATAAATTCAATTTCTTCAGCAAGTGAAAAGAATTTGTCTGACTCAGTGTCAGTCAAATCTTCTGCTGATTCTTTGATAATTTTTTCACGAACTAATTTTGAAACTGATTTTGAAAGTTCAATATTTTTCTCAAACGATTCGTTAAGTTTGTTTTCCAATTCATCAATCTTTTCAGATTGTTCTTCCATTACATCATACTTTTCGTTTGGTACATCAATATAGTGCTCTTCAAACAACCCTTTCAATCCAGAAATGAAATCTTCAGCAAGTTCAGATTTTAATCCTCTCTCGATTGCAAGTTTGTTTTCTTCCATCCACTCATTAATTGCATAAGAAAGATAAGAATCAACTTTTTCAGTAAGTTCTGATTTTACTGATTCAATCCCTTCTTCGATTGCAATTTCTTTTTCTTCTTCAAGTCGAGCAACTTCGCCTCTCAATTTAGATTTGATCGCTGCTTCAAAAATAGTATGAGTCTTTTCTTTAAAATCTTCGGTTAATTCTTCACCGTCGATTAGTGATGAAACATCTTCAGATACATCGATGCTAGAAAGACGTTCTTCGAAAGACTCTTCAATTTCTTCTTCGTCTTCTTCTTCGTCATCATTCATCATTGCTTCGTATGCTGCTTGTAAATCTAATCTTTTATAAGATTTCATTTTTTCATACATAGCATTGATAATTGCTTCTTTATTCATGTAACCTTCAGACATTTCTTCTTCGTCTTCTTCTTTATCATCTTCGTCTTCATCTTCTTCAGAAACTTTTTTTGCCTCTGCTTTAAGTGCTACTTTAGATGATGCAGTTGAATCTTTTTTGATTTTTTTAGTAGAGTCTGGACCTTTTTTCTGATCAGGGTCAACCACTGGTTCTCCAAGGTCTTCGTAATCCCCACCCTTTTCCATTTTTTCGCCGGGTGCGGCACCTTTCTTTGGAGCGTCAGCGGCAACACCTTCTTCGATTAACTCGGATTCCAGTTCTTCTATTGCCTTGTCTAATTCTGACATAGGATATCTCCTTGTATATTTTCTATAATTATTTATAAGAAAACTTTAACAATTTTACTTATTATAGTTTCCTTAAAAATTTAGCAAAGGCAAGTGCCTGTGCTTTTGCATTTTTGGAACGAACGGATCTTTCAAAGTCTTCTTTAATTCGTTGAACTTCAACTTCTTTTAGAAGACCATTATCCCAAATCCATTCTTTCCCTTCATAAATACCTTCGACAAATGCTTGTGGTGCAGATGGATCGGCAACAATATCAGCGGCAGTTGCAAGATAAAAATCTTTATTTACATACTTTACTCCGCCTTTATCTACCAAACTACCCATACCTCTTGATGAAACACCAAGTTTAGCACCGTCATCAATTAAATTCTTGACAATGTTACCCATCGGTGTTGACATGATTTTTGCCTCACCGATATAATTTTTACCTTCTTTTTGTAAAGATGTAACCATATGAGAAACACGATCAAGATTCACAGTTGGACCTTCTGGATGACCAAGTTCACCCATCGCTCTATTTTGTTCTATGAATTCTTTATTGTATCTTTTAACTTCTTTATCCAATACTTCCATCGGATAAACTCTACCGTTTCTATTTTTAACTTCACCTTGAAGAAAAATACCTTTTATTTTGTAGTTTTTTTCACTACCATCTTTTTCTTCTAAGATAAATTCTACTTGTTCTACTTGCTCTGAAATAAGTTTCATCGATTATGCCCAATCCTTTTTAACTTGTATTATTAGTGTAAAATTTCCAGAACCAGATGATGTAAGATTATAATCACCCGTATAATTTGTTGCTTTTGAATTTTTAATAGGTGAGTCACTTGGACCAGATGGTGCGCCATATGATTGACCACCGTTAATGTATAATACTTTTGCTTCTGTACCAGATGACAAATCTTCTTCTATAAGTATCTGAACTCCGGTTGCACCAAAAACTCTAACTTTTGTGATTGTTGCAGTTTCACCAGATGAATGACCTGACAAATCTGAAACATCGATTAAAGCAGTGTCACCTGCTGAACCAGTATATTTTAAGGTTGAATAGAAATCAGTATCTATTAACTTTTCCTGTGTTATAACTGCCATTTATTATTCCTTATATTATTTCTTCGTTTTCAAAATAGTCTAACAAATCTTGTTCGTTAATATCTAATTCTTTTGAAATCTCTATTATTTTATTTTCTAAATTTACAACTATGTCTGAATCATTCTCAAGACCTGAGTAAACCATTTCAACAGCATCTTTCATCTTAGGTGAAAGTGTTTTATAATGTAAGAAAGAAGAGAATTCATTGTTCTCTTCCAACTCTGTTAAAATGTCAGAAAAATATTTCATTCCTTTTCTTTGAACATTCCATGTGCAATATCTTTTTTTCTGTCATCAAACACATCAGATATTTTTATTAACATCTGTGTATTCAATTCAGAATTTGCACTTGAAAAATCTCCTTTTTGTATTAGATCAATAATATTATTTTCCATGTTATAACCTCTAATTAATTATTTATAATAATTAAAACTGGTTGTCCTCTTCTTCACCATCACTTTCATTTCCAATTTGATCATCAATCATATTGATTTCTTTATCATTCATTTTCAATATGTTTTTTCTTACCCATTCTTTTGAAAAATAAGAACCAACGTATGATTCAACAGTTTGTAATATTTCTAATCTTTCTTTTAGTATTTCAGTATTTTTTAGTTCTGTAAAGTAACCATCTTGCACATAATTGTACTGAATGTTTTCTTTGATGTATGACCAATCTTCTTCATTGATAATACCTTTCAAAACTAACTGAGTTTTTAAAATATCATTGAAAAGTTCGGTAAATCTTTTACGAATTCTTTGTACAAACTTACTAAATTTTAATTCGTCTCTTGTTATCTCGTTTGATCTACCCAAAGAAAAACTGGATTCTGCTTCTAATCTTGAAACAGGTACGTTCAACGAACGATATAATTTGTTTTGAAAGTATTTTATATCATCAATTTCGCCAAGGTTTTGACCGCCCGGTAAAGTTGAAATTTCTGTACCTCTACCACCTTCTCGGCGAGGTAACCAAAAGTCTTCAAGCATTGACATATGATTTCTGTCATCTCTAAGTTCACCAGTTGACGCATCATATACAATTTTGTTACGATAACGATTCATAACATCTTTCAAATATGCTTCTGCTTTCATTTTTGGTAAATTACCAACGTCAATATAAAAAATTCTTCGTTCAGGTGCTCTTGTTACACGATAGATAACAACAGCATCTTCAATCATTCTCAATTGATTGACTGGTTTGATTGCTTTGTGTAAATGAGATAAAACTGATCCACTACTCTGGTCAATATAACCAGATGGGCAATAAGAAATAGAATCCATTGATATTTTTAAACCAGATGTAGACGATGCAACATTCATACCACTTGAATTGAAAACATAATACTCTTCGTATTCTTTTTCAGAACTTTGCATATTTTCAATTGCTAATATAGGGTCTTTCTTATTTGTTTTTACTTCTCTAAATTTTTTGATAGTTCTCGGATCTAAATATCTTAGTTCCATAATACCAGTTCTTGGATTATTTTGATCTATGACTTTGTGAAAATATATTCTACCGTCTACATACCAGCGGCGAAAAATATCATGACCTTTGATATTAAAATCTAATAGTCTCAATACTTCATTAAACTCTTCAATAATTTTATTTTTGAGTTTATCTGAATACATAATATTATCTAATGATACCGAAACAGGTGAATGTACGCCATCAGCAACGATTGCCTCATTGACAATATCTTCGATTGCTGAATCACATTCAGGTTGTTGCGAAACATCTCTATACTTTCTGATTAGTTGATTTTCAGTTACTGATTTAGATTCTGTATCTAAATATTGCGATGAAAATCCACCGGCAACATCAATTGCCCCATCAGTAGGACTAGGAAGAGTGAACGCATCACTCTTCCTGTTATCCTTTTTTCTTTCAATTTTGAAACCGAATATTTCTGCCATATTGAATATTTATCTAACTAAATTAATCGTTTGTGACACCGGGAGTAACATCACTTGCTGTAAAGTGCTGATATCTCCATGTAACTTCAAACTGTTCAATTTCGTTTTGAGTTTCGTATGACAAATCAATACCTGTCATTGCCTGTGGAAAACAACCAATTAGATTGTAAGTTTTCAATACTGAATCGTTACCTCTGTCTAATTGTTGAACTTTCAAGTCTGCTTGGTAAGTTCCCGGATCTATTGCACCGGTATTATTTACTAAGTCATTCATTCCGTTCATCCACTGTTCAATTAAATTGCGAACCGCAAAGTCAGTATCATTGATAATTGTAGTCGTCCATGTTTCAAATTCACGATCACCGGCAATATAAAGGTTTCTGCCTCTAAATGGAACAGCAATCTCACCGATTGTCTGTCCGGGAAGTTGTGCCGTTTTGATCATGAAAGAAGTTCTTTCAGAATTATTGTCTGTTATCAAAGAAGCAGGTGTATTCATGATAACCCTAAATTGGTTAGCACGTGCACCACCGCCGATTAGATAACCTTTGAATTGATCTAAACTTGCCATGATTAACCTCCTACCTCAGAAAATGATACACCAGTTCTTGTTGCAATAAAGTTAAGTGAAATGTAACGAATTGATCTTGCAGGTTTAATAAAAATGTCTGCAACAAATTCGTTTCTATCAATAACTTCACCTGTGTTATTTGTTGAATCACAAACAACTTTAAAGTCTGTTATACCTCTTCTTGCTTGAATATCTCTCAAAAATGGTTCTACCAAATTCCTAAACTGTGATCTTGTAAACTCATCATTCAATTCAAACAACTGAAACTTAGAAGCGGTTGAAATTGCCTTTTCAAGAGTAATAAACAATCGACGAACATTGATTGCGTCAAATGCACTTGGTCTTGATAATGCAGTCTTGTCACCGAAAAGAATTGTACCTTGACCTGATTGAGTAATCACTGGATTGACTCTTGCAGGGAAAAGTATATCTCTTTGAGATTTGTTTGGATTGTAAGCAAGTTTAACAACGCCACGAATCTGACCACGATTGTAACCAGCAGGTGAAAACCATGCGTCTGCAACCTGTTCAGTGTTTGCACATAAACCGGCAATATCACCATTCAAAGGTATGTAACGATAAACGTCATTATACTTGTCGTATGCGTATTTGTAACCTGAATCGAATACAGCATAAGAAGATGATGAAAGGTTATCAAAGAAACCTTTTACATTGCTTGTCTGTGTAATTGAGTCAGTAACATTTACAACATCGGCACGACGAGGTGAAATAAACACGACAACATCTTTACGATATTCTGCAATATCAATTAGATTTGTAGCGTGAGTTACACCGTCTGTACCTGCTGGACTTGAACCTGCCATGATTAGATTTACATCTATTTCATCTGCATTTTTGAATAGTTCATATGCAGTTTTAAGTTCTCCAACAGTTGCACTATAATCGTCTGTTCCACCTGATAATTCGGTAGTGATTACAGCATCGTCACCTGAAGATGTAGATGAGAAAGTTGTACCAGATACTGGATCAGTACCTGCTTCTGATAATGAACTATCATGATCCATCCAATATATGTAACTTGACTGATTGTAAATTACGTTTGGATAGTAGTTAGTTCCACCTTGTGTAGTTTTCGCAGATGCTGCCTGAGAAACAAATGCGTATGTTTCTAAAACTGCCTGAGTTCTTTCACCATTGGTATCAACTTTGAAACCAGAAATGTCACCAGTTGTATCATAAACAACTATGTGCATTTCGTCTCCAGTTAAACCTTTACTATTTGCGTAATCGGAAGTTCCGGGTGCCGCATCGAAAAGATCATAAAATTTCCAACGTCTGCGAACCTGTTCTCCACCAGATAGTGCGCTTTTAATACCGCCACCATTTGGATTATCCAACTGCTTGATTGTAATTGTATCCGAACCACTTACCGCAGTAACTTCATACTGCTGTCCGTCTGCTTCTTGAAAATATACGATGTCACCTGCTTTGATTTCTGAAGTAGAGTTTACGACTGGAATTACTGTGTCTCCAGCGTCTGCTCCATCTCCGTGAACAACGATTGTTGCTTCAGATTCTTCGTATGCAGTTGCATTTGTACATATTGAAACACCGATTGAATTTCCCCATGTACCAGCAGTTCTTGCCGCCCATATTCCTATTGAACCTTGACCGTCTGCATAGTTATCTTGGTAATGTGAGGTGTTTTTGATTAGTAAACCGCTACCGTTGCCAGTGGCATTTACTATTCCACTTTCTGCTCTGGCAACTAAAAGTGAGTTACCATATTGTAAAAAACTGGCAGCAGTCATCCAGTTTTCAAAATTGTTTGTGTTGGGTAAACCAAAGACTTTGACTAAATCTTGTTCCGAAGCGATTGCGACAACTTCACCCACTGGTCCCATTTGAAATGAACCAGTGATTGCACCAGTTGACGTTGCAACAGCAGGAACGACATTTGTTAAATCAATCTCTTTGGTTAATACACCCGGCGATATTTGAAATGCCATTTCTTTCCTCCATAAAGGTATTTAAAGATCATTATATTAATACTTGTTATTATTTATTCTTTTGAATATTTTGACTACCAATTAGTATCATATGTCCGTACAACAGGGTTCCATTTTGTACCATATTCGTCTACCATTTCACCTATATTTTCGTCTTCCAAACCATCTGAAATAAAACCAAAAGGTGACATATCTTCTTCTAATTGTTTTTGTTGCTCTGCATACATTTTTGCACGAATATCGACATCTGTTAAATCTTTGAAATATGTTTGATCAACCATCCATGCAAACAAAACACAACACATTGCTAAGTCATCATTTGAACCTTCTTCTGCTTTGAATGTTTGACCAACAGATACAAAAGAAGAAAGTTCATTTATCAAATCAAAATCATTTATAATTAGTTTATCATCTTCAACTAATTGTTTTAGATTTGAACATCCCATTGTTTTGATTGTCTTTGTAGTTTTTACACCCATTTGTGTTTTATTACCTGAGAAACCTTGACCTAAAACTTGACCACTTCTTCCTCTGGATGCTGCTAAAATAAGATTATCGTATTGTAAATCATAATGTAAAGCATTTGCAACTTGTTCACCAATATCATTGATTTCAACTAAAATGTATGCTTGATTATATGATTTCCCTATTTCGAAAATTAAGTTAGGGAATACCAATGGTTTGATTGAATTATTCTTATATTTACCAACAATTGTATATGGAACCTGTGACACATCATAAACTATAAATGCAGAAAAGTCATTATGCACACCTCTTGCAACGTCAACTGTGATTGCATATATTCTACCTTCAATTGGTTTTACATATTGGTCAAAACCAGCATTTGATTTGATAGGATTATCATAAACCATTATTTTGAGTTTTGAACCTGCTATCAAAGTATTTGAAGAACCTAAGAATTGACAATTGAATTCACGCTCAAATTGCTCTTCAGATGTGTTTCGTATGGTTTCTTCTTTCCATTTTTGATCTCTCCCCGGTACTTGTGACCAGTGAACTTCAATTGGATTGTATGAATTTCTACCTTCTTCCGCATCTGACCAAAGTTTGTAAAACATATTCAAACCATTTGGTGTAGAAACGATAAGCATTTTAGTTGTTTTACCAGATGAAATTGTAGGATATACCGAACTAAAAAAGTCCTCTGCAACGTGTGTCGGTACGAATGCAAATTCGTCAAGAAAAATTAGATTATAAGAACTACCACGAACAGCACTCGACGATGTAGATGATGCATTTATTTTAGATCCATTTTCTAATTCTAATGAACCCTTATTCCAAGACATCACACCTTGTTGTAACCATTTTGGTAAGTTCTCATATGCTAATTGTAGTCTACCTAAAATATCTCTTGAAGTTGCCGCTTTGTTTGCAAGTATTGCAACATTCATATTGTTATTAAAAATAACATAATGTAAAATATAAGAAACAACGGTTGTTGTTTTACCTGACTGTCTTGGAAGTTTACAAATTGTAAATCTATTTTCATGTACTGATTTAACAATTTTCTTTTGAAAATCATACATATCAAAAGGCACTAAACCTTCATCCAAAGATACAATCTTAATATAATTTTCAATAAAATGCATTGGATTATCCATGCATTTTTTGTATTCTTCAATTAATTCAGGTGTCCATTCTATATCTACGTTTGCAGGTTTTAATAATGGATTACCTAAATAATGTTCGTTGTTTGACATTACTTCCTTTTTTCGTATAATCTAAAACATTTTTCTTGTAAGTCAGCATCTACAACAGTCATACAATGACTCCAGATTTCTTTGCTATTGATAATGTTTGAAATCTCTTCGCATTCTTTTGCGCCTGTCTTACCATCTGTTTTGTTCGAAGACATACGACAAAATAATTCACGACATAAAGTTTCACCGTGTCTTTCAATATAATTTGGTGAACAAGCACTTTCTGCCAAGTCAGTGTTTGTTAGTTGTCGCTCTGCAACATTTTCATCTGTATCTGTAAAAAGAAATACAGCACCGCCTCCGATAAAAAAAGATACTACTGCTGCTATTATTGTTTCCATATTAATCATTTTTTCTCCAATAAATTTTCCAACTTTTTATAAGTTGCTTTCTTGTAATTTTTATTTTCTTCCCATCCTTCAGGTGATTGCCAACCACGCTGTTGAATTTGAAAAAACTTTGTATTTGTATAATGCTTAAATAATTTATTCAACTGATAAATCCAATGAATCGGATTTACAGATTTTTCATTTCCCTTCTTATAATTCAATGTGTCTTTATAAACATTGTTGAATTTTTCTTCAGTTGGATACAAATCAAAACCTATCAAGTAAATATTTTTTGATTCTTTTGTGCATGCAATATAAACCGCATTTGCACCTGATCCCCAGTTCATTTGATCGTCAAATTTATTATCAGTTTCTTGTGGGAATGGTATAACTGGTATTGATAATATATTGTCTTCTTTATATTTGTTCCAGCGTTCTCTGGTATAAACTGGTTTGTCATATCTATGTTCGATTGTTTCACCGACCATATTTCTATCTGTGCAAACTAATATATCTGGTTTGAAATCTCTATGTAAAGCGTTACAACCGATAATTAGATTTTTCTTTTTTGGTAGTATTTTTCTGAGTTTTTTTAAATCGAAATCTTTTCTTGATTCACCGTTTCCAATTACGAATATATTTTCCATATTTTCACCTATTCATTCTTTTTGTTTTGACCTATCATTCAACATCTTTTGTAATTCTGCCGTTGAACCTACGTACAGATTGTTGTTGATTGTGTTTGCTTTTTTATTGTCAGATTCTTTCACCTTTTTCATTTTACCTTGCAAGTCTATCAGTTTGTCAGTGATATCTGCAACATTTTTGATTAGATTACCAGCAACTTCATAAGCACGTGGATGTTCCGCTTCTTTTGCTACATCTAAAATACCTTCAATAGCATCTTGACCTTTTTCAATTAGATTGTAAAGATTTTCTCTTTGATACTTATAATCAATATCAACGTCTTCATCATCTTCTTTTTGAACTGGTCTAGGAACAGCAGGTTGTGATACCTTTTCAGATACCTCTTCTGGTAAACCTAGTATTTCATTCAATTTATCATTGCTCATAAAGTTGCTTCAATAATTGCGGCAGTCCAAAAAACTGTTAGATATACCGCAATTATTGTTGTTGTCATATAAAACTATTTATAAACTCTATGCATAATAATTAATTCTTAGAACTTTAGATGAATCTTTTTTTGTTCGAGACTCATCCATATATTTTTTACTTTCTTTTATCTCTAAGTAATTGACTAAAACCAATCCATAGTGATTAATACTATTCGTCTCCACCAGTCTCCGGATTATATGTTTTAGCGTCTTGAAAAAATGATATCGTTTCACTAAAACCAAAGTCATCATCACTTGTACCAATCGGTGTCGATTCAGGATCAGGTGCTACTGTATAACGATGTTCTCTTGAAGGTGAATTGACAGGTAAATCTGTATATTGATCGACTTGAACTTGCTTGATAATTTTTTCGTCTGTAACTGGTCCATATAGAAAAAACTTTGCAGTAAAAGTCAAAGTCCACATAATTGCTCGCCTTGTTACAAAGTCACCTTCATAACTATCCTCATAAGATATATCATCTAAAACAATTGGTATATCTCTGGTTTCATCCATTTCATTGTTGTCATTGATTGTAACTGTATAATCAGGTTGAAAGTATGGTAGTATTTGTTCTATAATTTCTAAAGCGTCTTCTGAATTTTTTGCCATAACAAAAAGTTCAAAAGTCAAATTGTAAGGAACAGGCATATATTGAGTTTTTGCTTTGTCTGCGCCGTTTGCAACTTTTAATTTATGCATACGATTTTGTTTTCTTTCTGGATCGTATGATAATGATCTTTTTTCGAAACCAATGCGAGGTAATGAAATAGCAGTTGACTTTGTTTGATTTGGATTTTGTGCCAATAAAGTCAATGCTTTTTTCTTTGGTCCATATGCCAAAGGAACTTTCATTGATTGAACTACGTTACCAGATGAATCTTCTCTGACTATTTGTATATTATTAAACATTGTACCAAATGCTACAATAACTTTCCTTATTATTCCGTGATAAAAATGATCACCTATCATTATAATACTCCTACGTCACCAAAAGGATTACTTTCAGTAAAATCTAAAATTGTATCGTCTTGCGTTTCAAAGAATTCGTTCTGCGCTTTCTTATCTATTATATCCAAGTTATAACTTTCTTGTATTAGTTTATACGGTGTATCACTTACACCTTCAAGTAATAAATTGTCACCGTCTTCAAGAACAAGTTGGTATAATAATTGATCAGTTGTAAGTTCATCTTCAATTGCATCGATATCTGCATAACCAGTATCAAGTCTTTCACTTGAATATTCAAACAACCTACATTTGAGTTTGTATACCGGTAAATTTTGTAATTGATAAAAAGGTTCGTCATGATCAACGAAACTAATTTCAAAAAGTTTATTAGGTGTTGGAAAAAATACTAAGTCACCTTCGTTTGGTCTTGATGCAGAAATCAAATTTGTGTCCATTGAAATTAACTGTTCCCAACGTCTTCTTGCTACAACCAGTGTCATTTCATCACGAATTTCTAAACCAAACTTTGTTGCAATTTCTTTTTCGCCTTCCATACCTTCATATGTTTCAACATACATTTCAATTAGATAAGCATCATTGAAAGTTGAAATTGAGTCTTCACCGAAAAGATCATCTTCGTTTACAATCTTTCTAGGCATATACAAAACGTCTTGCCCAAAGGCACGAAGTTGTTCAATGACTAAATCTTCATATAGATTTTGTTCGTTGTTTGTGCCTGTAGAAAAATATACGTTGGTTGGCATATATTATCCTATAATATGCATCGGTGGAAGTTCGTATGCAAGTTGTATCTGTTCTTCTAATTTATTGATTTCGTCTTGTGCTTGTTGGTAAATTGTTTCACCGTTTAGAGTTACACCACCCAACATTGAAACGCCGTTGAATTTAATAAGGTTTGAACCCCATTGTCTTTTGACTAATTGTACTGCATATTTTTTCAGAAATATATCGTCCCAGATATCTGTGTAACTAGAAGGATCTAATTTAGCATAACATTCTATAATAATAAATTCGTTTGCTGTGATTTGTTGCCAGTCAGCATCTAAGTATAATCTGTTTTGATGTTGGTTGTGACGAATAGGTATTTCACCTACTAAAATATGATTGAGAAAATCTAATTGTTTCATTGTCATATCATATTGAATGACAGAAGTTGAAGAAAAATCATAAAGATCATTCAATCTTAATTGATATCTTACATCAAAAAGATTCATTGAACCTTTATCAGAAAAATCAAAAACATTTAGAATTGATACGACACGATCAGGAACTGGTATCCAGTTATTTTGTTCGTACCAAGTTGCGGTTACTGAATTGTCTATGGTATCAGTGGCAGTTGTGCCAGAATCGTTTGCTCTTGCACGTGTGATGTCAGCAGATGTAATTTGATACTTTAGATAAACTCGCTCAATACCATCATAGTGATATTGAGCAAAAAACTGTAATGCTTCGTCAATGCGATCCTCTACTTGATCAGGATCGACATTGACATCAATAACTGGTTTACCTAATGCTCGTAAACAATATTCTTTGAAAGTTGCTCTGGTATTTGGTACTGCCATGTAGTTATTTATAAAATAACTTAACCGAGAGCAACACCCATAGCAATTGCAAAACCTTCGCTTGAAACACTACCAAAAGAAATGTTACCAGAACCATCTGTCTGTAAAACTTGATTAGCAGAACCATCCGAAGTTGGTAAAGTAAATGCAGAATTTACAGATAGTTTTGAAATATTTACAGCACCTGTACCATTTGGTGAAATATCAATACCAGCATTTGTAGTGCTTGTAGTTATACCACTTGATGTTATCTTTATGTTGCTTGGTAGTCTTGCTTCACCTGATGTACCACCTACTGAAACGTATGATCCACTTACTGCCGATACAAATAAATTACCAGATGATGTGGTTATTGATTGACTACTAGAACCGCTACTGTATATGTCGATATAACTATCTAAAACTACTTTACCGCTACCATTAGGTGTTATACTAATATTTGCATTTGATGCGGAAACAATAGAATTGCTATTTACATCTAAATCTCCACCAAGTTGTGGTGTAGTGTCATCAACTAAATCAGATATACCGCCGCTTGAAATTGTTGCCCATGATAATGATCCTGATCCATTTGTTTGTAAAACTTGATTAGAAGAACCATCTGAAGTTGGTAAAGTAAATGCTGAGTTGACTGTCAACTTTGATACATCTACTGTTCCTGAACCATTTGGTGTTATATTAATATTTGCGTTTGATGTAGAAATTATTGAACTACTATTTACATCTAAGTTACCACCTAATTGCGGTGAAAGATCAGATGAAACTTCAAATAAGTTATCACTTGGTACTGAATTGAAAACTAAAACCGACGATGTTGCCATTTATTTATCTTCCTTTTTTTTATTTTTTATCCTAATGCTATTGTAACTGCTAAATCTGTGCCACCTGTGCCACCAGATGACTGATCTACAAATTGTAAGTTACCTTCTCCATCTGTTTGAAGAACTTGACTTTCGCTACCATCGGAAGTTGGAAATGTGATTGCCGAATTAATTGTAAGATTCGAGGCATTCACTATACCGCTTCCGTTTGGTGTCAATATAATATTGCCATCAGTATTTACTGATGAAATTGTGTTTCCATTTAGATTTAGATTGTCAACCTCTAAATCTGTATCTATAATTACTGTACCAGTTCCGTCTGGTGAAAGTGTTATGTCTTGATTTGTTCCATAACTTTCAATCGTTGCATCTTTTATTTTCAGGTCGTCTAAAAATAAACTACCTGTGCCTTTTGAGTTTATATTAAAACTGCCATTATCATATCTGCTTTGTATAGATGCGTTTTGAATTTCAACATCGTCTAAGTAAATACTACCTACACCGTTTTGTTGAATCCAGATGTCACCATCAGCATCAGTTGCTGAGATTTGATTCCCATTTAGATTTATATTATCAACATCTAAATCAGTATTAATAACAACCGAACCTGTACCGTTTGGTGACAAGTTTATGTTACCATTTGATGTTGAAACTATATCATTTCCATTTACATCTAAGTTACCACCTAGTTGTGGTATATTATCATCAATAACATTAGATATTCCTAATGTGATTATGTTATTATTTGAATCCTTTACAAATATTTTTTGATCTGCTGTATTGATAGCAACTTCACCGACACTTAAATCACTTGATGTCGGTGAAGTGCTTGCAATTTCAGATCGTTTTAATCTAATTACTGCTGCCATGATATACCTTCATAATATTTAGAATGTACCACCATCCCACGTTGCACTACCTGCGGATAAGGTGCCACTAACATCCATATCACCACTAACTTGTACTGATCCTGAACCATTTGGATTTAAAATTAAATCCTGATCGGTATTTTCAGTAGCAATTGTGTTTGATTGAAAAATAATGTCATTATCCTCTAATGCTTCTGCTGGTCTGAATGGTAAAACAACACCACTTGTTGCACTTAGCGCAAAAAGTAATGGATTGCTATAACCACTTGTAGGTTCAGTTTGAGTCAATAAACCTGCTGTCGAATTTGACAAAAAGTAATAATGACCTGCACTTAAACCTGACAATCCAGTAACTTTACCTGATAAACAAACTGAAAAGTTATTCACATCATGTACTTCTGAGACTAAAAATAAACCAAGAGTGTCAGCATCATCTGCTTGCGCTTTTGCGTATGTAGCACCTGTACCGAAATACAGAACGTCACCTACTGAAAAACCATGCGATGATTGCGTAACAGAATATGATACATTTTTGTCTGACCATTCAATAGCACCTGAACCATCGGTAGATATAATCTGACCTCTAGTTCCTGTGTCACTGTCTATTGAAAATCTTTGAATGTCAACATTTCCTGTACCATTTGGTGATAAGATTATATCTGTATCGGTATTGATAGAAGAAATTGTTGCATCACTTATAGAAAGAAAATCAACATTGACTGATCCTGTTCCATTTGGAGATAAATTGATATCTCCATTTGAAGTGGATACAATTGAATTACCATTGACATCTAAATTGCCACCTAGTTGCGGCGTTGTGTCGTCAACTAGGTGGGCAATGGATAATGTAACAATATTGTTACTGGAATCTCTTGTGTATATTTTTTGATCAGCAGTATTAATCGCAACTTCACCAACCGTAATGTTTGATGTAGTTGGAACAGAACTTGCTGTTTCAGATCGTTTTAATCTAATTACTGCCGCCATAAAATACTCCTCTTATTCTCTTATTTTTCTTAGAATGTACCACCGTCTACAATAGCATTTAATGTTGCTAAGTCAGTAGACTCTGTGTAAGAGAATGTAGTTGTTGGTGCACCTGACAATCCAGTTACTAGGTAGTATTCACCATCAGTAGCATCACGGAAGAAACCAGTGTATTCAGTTGAACCATTGTTGTATGTTCCGTAAAAACCGATATCAACTGCGTCAGCAGAAGTGTTGTTATCACCTAATGATAGAATCGGGTCATCAATAGTAACAGTTGTAGATTCAACAGTTGTAGTTGTGCCAGTAACAGTTAAGTCACCAGAAACAATAACAGTACCTGTTCCATTAGGACTTAGAGTTAAGTCACCGTTGGAATTGGTTGTTGAAATTGCGTTACCATCAATTGTAATGTTATCAACGTCTAATGAAGTGATACCGTTTAGATCAGTTCTTGATCCACCAAGTGAAATACTATCGGAACCAATTGTGATTGCACTGTTTGCTAGATGAACATTGTCAACTGATCCGTCAACGATGTGCTCAGAATCAACTGAATCATCAGCAATCTTAGTACCGTCAACGATGTCAGCGGCAAGGTGTGCTCTGTCAACTGATCCGTCAACTATATGCTCTGAATTGATTGAATCGTCAGCGATTTTTGTTCCGTCAACTGCGTCTGCCGCTAATTGAGTTGTGTCAACGCCACCGTCTGCTATTGTAACAGCACCTGAAGCAACTGTAAAGTTTGCACTTGCGAATGATGCAACACCTTTGTTGGATGCTGTGGCATCTTCAGCAGAAATTGTGATTGTGTTATTGCTAACAGCAGTATCAATACCTTCGCCACCAGTGAAAGTTAGAGTTTCACCACCTGCAACTGTATCGTCTGTTCCAGAATCTGCCGCTACATCGAAATTTGTTGAAATTGATGCTGTGCCTGCCGCAGTTAAACGACCTTTTGCATCAACTGTAAAAGTAGGAACTTCTGTTGCCGATCCATAAGAACCTGCTGTAACAGCGGTGTTTGTTAAATCAAGAGTTACACCTGCTGTCTCTGATCCAGAGTTAGCAACTGTAATGTTTGAGTTACCAGCGTCTGCTATTGTAGCAACGTAGTTACCAGTAGTGTCTGTTCCTAAAGCAACACTATTTGCTTGGATTGTAGCAGTTAATGTAACGTCACCTGAACCGTCAACTGAAACACTACCACCTAAATCTCCTGCGAGTGTGATGGTTCTTGCAGTTTCCCATTCAGATGCTGTATCTGCGTTACCAGTTAAATCACCGGTTACGTTACCAGTTAAACTTGCTGTGATTGTTCCAGCGGCGAAATTGCCACTTGCATCTCTTTCAACAAGTGTGCTTGCTGTGTTTGAAGAAGTTTTTGCATCAATGACATCAGTAAAATACTTACCGCCAATGACATCAACGCTTGAACCGTTACCTACGAATAAACGATCCCCTGCGTTTGCACCAGTACCAGTACCAAACGTAAACGCTAATTCACCAGCGTTCAAACTACTTGGTGCACTCGTACCGCTTGATCTTTTGATCTTAATTATTGCTGCCATAATTTTTTTTTCCTTTTTTTTATTTTTTACTAATTAGTTTATAACAAAAAATTGAAACTAGAATTCACCAGCGTCTAAAGATACTGTACCCTGTGAGGTATCAATATCCAGACCAATGAGTTCATTTGTTGCTTCCCAATTTCCACTACTAGCATTGTATTGTAATAGTGCGTTGTTTTGTACATCATCTATACTTACATCATTTAATTCTGATAGTTCGGAAATTGAAACAGCATCACCGGCATCACCTTTCGGTCCCGGAACTGTTATTCTAATTAGTTTTGGTTTGTTTGTTTGTGATAGTGATGCTGAGATACCTTTTCGATTGTTTATTGATCCTAATACTGACATTAACTACTCCTTGATACACTTGGATTGACCGTTGCAATCCCTTCAACAACTCTTGATTTCGTGTCGCTCGTATCTGCAATCAGAACATCATACACATACCTACCAGATTCTAATCCGGATGTCTGTGCGTCTGTAAGAGAAATAGTCAATTGACCTGTTGTTCTATCAGATGCGAATGTAACTGTAAAATCCGTCGAAGTTGTTGACGAATATGTTTTTCTAATTTGAGCAATACCTGTATAACCGGATAAATCTAACGCATCACCGTCACTATCTGTAATGGTTACAGTAGTTTCATAATCAGATCCCTGATCAATGAATATATTACTGATTGCTCCCATTAAAGATTATTTATAAAAGTTGTATATTTTTATAAAACAATTTTATGCAATTGTACAACCATTATTTGCAAAAACTGTCCATCCGTTTGCACCAGTCCATATTAAGGAAATTGAATCGGTTGCGTCTTGCATAGTAATTGTGCTACCATTTGAAAAAGTTGTAGGTGTGATTGTAACATTCCCACCGCCATCAGTGTCTAATATTATAATCTTTATTTGACCGACATTTGATACGTCTGCCAATGTTGCAGATTCCGAAGATGCACTTGAAGAGAGTCTTGTCAAAGTTGTGCTAGTTGAAACCGTTAATGATGTAGAACCATCACCTATCAAAAGTTCAGATGAACCAGAAAAAACTTTGTTTGTAAGTGTTTGTGTAGCAGTATCTACGACTACGTTACCAGTTGCATCTGGAAATGTTATCGTTCTGTCATCTGTTGGATCAGTAACTGCTAAAGTTGTTTCGTAATCATCATCTGTTGCACCTTCAAATACAATCGTATTTGCTGTAAAAGAAGGTTGTACATTTACAAAAGTCACAATTTCATTGACTGCTTCAACTAAATCCGAAACGGCAACCGAACGAATATCTGTTGGTAAATCATTGATATCACCAACGTCCGTTGCGAGTTCATTGAATTCAACTCTAAAATCTTCAAATGTGAATGATGCTGGTGTATTTCTGTCTGCCATTTATTTACTCTTTTGATGCAATTTTTTCAAGAATAGATTTGATTTCTGTCATCTCTTTTCTCAAACTATTTATTTCTTTTGTTGCGCTCTCTAATTGCTCATTCTTTTTTTTCGCTTCTTCTGATCTTTGAACCGCCGCTTTGTAAGCATCATAATTTGTATTCACGACACCTTTTGAATATGTGTCTCGAACTAGATAATCTTTATTTCCTATCATAGCTCTAAAAACTACTTTGTCTGACTTTGTATGCTTGATCGCATACCCACTGCCTAAACGTTCGACTGTAACAACTTTAGCTTGGCGTAACGCTTTCAACATCGATTGAACTGCAGGTTTGCTGTAAATTCTAGAGACCATTTTCATAATATGTGTGTGGTGGTTGTGATTTTTAAAACGATTTCATCATACCATGACATTTTAAAAACAGACCGATTGCCAACCGTCAAAACAGCTGAAGCCCGCTTGTTTACTGACGTGAAAAAAGTTGAAAATAATTTGACGGCAGTTTTCAAAAAGGCGATTGAAGCGAAAAGCTGTGCCGTAAGTTGCTAAGCTTCAAAGTAC
>Ga0098048_1000164_pt1 | contig 33597 bp, 44 predicted proteins | sample 13_taG_FD_75052 | JGI IMG/M metagenome (GOLD analysis project Ga0098048, IMG submission 75052) | Marine viral communities from the Subarctic Pacific Ocean - 13_ETSP_OMZ_AT15268 metaG | ecosystem: Environmental > Aquatic > Marine > Oceanic | place: Pacific Ocean | collected 2015-01-16 | reverse complement strand
TGAGATATTTGGTTTCACACCCCTTGATGCTTTGTCTCATGTCTTTGAAATAGAAGGACATTACACCTACGCAATTAAAAAAGACGATGTTTGTATTGCAATGTGTGGAACTGTTCCCCTTGAAGATGGCAGAGGCAGTGTGTGGATGCTTGGCACTGAAGGCATAAACACATACGCAAAACCGTTTGTTCGCAAGTGTAAGGAGGTCATTACCTTGCTTCAAGGCGACTACGACATCATTGAAAACATATGTCCAGTAGGGCATGACGAAACAATTATGTGGTTATCTTGGTGTGGATTTGTTTTCCACGAACAGCGTGAAGATGTAAACGGTTACGAAATGTTGCGATTTGTGCGTTGCAAAGATGAAAAAAGTCAAGCATATTACACTCAACGGCCTGTGTATCACTGAGCGACCCGCAAGGACAATCGTGCCGAAGTAGAGAAAGCAGACAACCGATACAACTGTAAACTCTAACTTAGGAGCTAGTAATGGCTAATACTATTGACCAAGCCTTTATTAAGCAGTTCGAGTCCGAAGTCCATATGGCTTATCAGCGTATGGGTTCAAAGTTACGGAATACTGTGCGTACTGTTGCGAATGTTCGCGGCAACACAGTTCGTTTCCAGAAAATCGGAACTGGCTCTGCTTCTACCAAATCACGAAATGGTATGGTAACACCGATGGAATTGGATCACACCAATGTCGAAGCGACTATGGCTGACTATTATGCGGCTGAGTACATCGACAAATTGGATGAACTCAAGACCAACATTGATGAACGCCAAGCTGTAGCAAAATCTGCGGCGGCTGCATTGGGTCGTAAGACAGATGAAATTCTTGTGACTGCAATGGATGCTGGTGCAAATGCTACTCAAATTGGTACAACTGGTGCGGCTGTTTCTAAAGCCAATCTGTTGACACTGTTTGAAACATTTGGCGCAGGAAACATTCCAGAGGACGGTGGGCGTTATCTAGCGATGCACCCAGCAGGATTCGCTGATTTGTTTAACATCAATGAATTTGCTTCATCAGATTACGTTGGGGAACAAAACCTTCCGTATGCTGGTGGTATGACCATGAAGCAATTCTTGGGCTTCAATATCTTTTCAACATCTGCGATTACCGCAGGGAAGAACATTGCTTATCATACTTCTTCTGTTGGTTTGGGTATTGGCGCTGATGTGACCACCGAACTGAACTATGTTCCAGAGCGTGTGGCACACCTTGCAACATCTATGATGTCTATGGGTTCTGTTGTCATTGATGACAATGGCATCTATGAAGTCCTAGACGATAACTAAGAGGAGACTTTTAAATGGCTTATGCATCTTCTGGTCTTACTCGTATGGCAGGTGGGGGCGGCTACAATGTTTGGATGTACGCTTCTGCTGACGCTATCGCTGATGTGAACACTGAAGGTTACTTCAATGACGCATCGACCATGGTTAATGTTGGCGACGTTATGTTCGTGTATGACACAGCAACACCTACAGTGAATATTGTAACTGTTCTGTCTAATGCGGCTGGTATCGTTGACGTTTCAGACGGCACTGCTATCAGTGTCGCTGACGCTGACTAAAGGATTGGGAGGGGTCAAGGTATTAACTTACCCCTCCCTAACCTATCATGGCAACAACTAGCACCACCGCCAACTCTGGCGTAGACATTTGTTCGAGAGCGTTAATCTTGATTGGCGCACAGCCAATTACTTCTTTTGGTGACGGAACAACTGAGTCTACTGTTGCTGTTAATATGTATGAAGACATTGTTCGCAATGCTCTTACAAATACAAGGTGGCGGTTTGCTACCAATCAGCAAGCTCTTAACCTTCTTACTGCCACGCCTACTGGCAGATGGTCAGCCGCGCATCAGATACCTACTGATTCTTTAATGATACACGCGGTCACTGTAAATGATTCGCCTATAGAGTATGCTATCTATGGTGATAAAGTCTTTAGTGATACCAGCACAACTAACACAGTTATAGCTGACTATACCTATAGACCAGACGAATCTCGTTGGCCTTCATATTTCACTCTTGCTGTTGAATATTCTATCGCCATTGTGTTTGCGACTTCATTAGCTAGAGATTCTTCTATGGCTACCCTTATGCAGAACTTAGCTGATAAGGCTATGATCAAAGCTAGGAATCTTGACTCACAGCAACAGACAACAAGGAAGTTGACTACCTCAAGGTTTATTGCTGAAAGGCGTAGCTAATGCCTAGAATAAGAGTACCACTTAGCAACTTTCAATTTGGCGAAGTCAGTCCTTCACTTATCACTAGAACTGACACTAATGTTTATATCAATGCCGCGCAAAGATTAGAGAACTTCTTTATCAAAAACGAAGGCGGCATCCTAAAAAGATTTGGCACAAAATCTATATATGAATTTGATACTGTCCCTGATTTAAACAACAAGGTTCAGCAACATAGACTTGTGCCGTTTATATTCTCTGACGATGAGAGATATATAGTTTCTTTAGAAAACGCTAAGATTAGATGTTTTCAAATAAGCCCTGTTACTGGTGCTGTTAGTTTGGTATCTACTGTCACGCAAGATGTTGACGGTGATGCGCTACCATTCACTGACAGCATCTTGCACGAAGTTACATACGCACAATCAGGCGATGTAATGTTTATTAGTCATAACAGTTTTCAGACAAGAGAGCTTAGAAGAACTAGCTTAACTGACTTTGAGGTTAGCTCTTTTCTCTTTGAGACAAGCTCTGATGGCAACACAACTTTCCAGCCATACTATAGCTTTCAAGAAACTGGCGTTACTCTTGACCCATCAGCATCTAGTGGCGCAGGGGTTACGCTAACAACAAGCTCTAATTACTTTGACACAACTGGTACGCAAACTGGCGGCAACTATCCAGACTCAAAACATATTGGTGTTGTTTTAAAATACGCCAAGACTGAAATAGAGATTAAGAGTGTGCAAAGCGCAACTCAAGCTACTGGTGATATATTTGGAACAATCCAAATTGATTTAGACATTGACGCTTTTAGAAGTGTTGATGGCACTGCCGATCTTGAAGTTACTCATATTGAGCATGGTTTAAAAGTTGGCGACACAATAGAGATATCTAGGGCTGGTTCTATTGCTGGTATTACTGCTGGTAATATTAACGGTACTAGGAACGTGCAAGAAGTTATTGACGCAAACCATTACTTCATAACCGCAGGAACAAATGCTAACGCTTCTGTAGACGGTGGTGGTGCGCCAAGAATAACAACTCATGCACCCACTATTAACTGGAAAGAACAATCATATAGTTCTTATCGTGGCTTTCCTGCGGCAGTTACCTTCCATGAGAATAGATTGTGGTTTGGTGGTACTGTCGGACAGCCTGATGGTATATGGGCTAGTCGCTCTAGCGAATACTTTAACTTCGATGTTGGCGATGCTGAAGATAATGATGCGTTAGACTTAACTGCAAGTATTGGTGAGATTAACGCAATACGCCATATTGTTTCAAACCGTGATTTGCAGATATTCACTTCAACATCTGAGTTTTATATTCCGTCACTATTGAACGAACCTATTACTGCAACAAACGCTCAGATTAAAAGACAGACACCTTTTGGCTCTAGTTTTGTTCGACCATTATCTTATGATGGCGCGACTATCTATATTCAAAAGAACGGCTCAGTCGTTAGGGAATATCTATTCTCTGACGCAGAGGCGGCATATGTTAGTTCCGCAGTTTCTACGTTGTCGCCTCACCTCATTAAATCTCCTATTCAAATGTCTGTATTGAATGGTGCTTTAAACAGGCCAGAGACATTTATGTTTGCAGTAAACTTAGATGGCACTATGGCTTTGTTTGCTTCTAACCGAGGCGAGAAACGCGCTGGTTGGACAGAGTTTACATCGACAGGCAAGTTTCATTCTGTGGTCACTATTGATGATAGAGTGTTTGTTGTTATGGTATTTGATAAAGGTGATGGCGTTGATAGGTTCTATCTCCTTGAGTTCGAGCCTACGTTCAACTTAGACTTCTCTAACTCATACACTGGCACTGCTGGTGTGTTTGATGTTTCAGATTACTTTGTTGATGGCTCTATGGTAGATGTTGTTGAAGGATCGGATTACTATGGGAATGTAATGGTTAAAGACCCAGCCGCTACAGCACAGATTACAGCTACATCTTTGTCTGTTGTTACATTTTATAAAGGTAACGGAACGGCATTTACCGAACAGCCAGTTGAGGTTTCTGTTGGCGGCGGCAATAGTACGTTCACAATTACTTTTGATTCTTTGCAAGGTGACAATGCAAACATATATGCAGAGGCTTCATTCGGAGGCGTGACCACAACTATTGCTAGTTCTAGTGTTACTGTGTCTGCAACTGGTGCGATTCTTGATTTAACAAAAATAAATAACGCATTAACAAATGTAGAAGTAGGATACAAATTTAATGTAAATGCAGAGACAATGCCTATTGATGGCATTATCCAAGGTGGTCCACTAACAGGACAACCGAGAAGTATTTATAAAGTTGTTGTTGATGTGCTTGATACATATTCAATTAAAATAAACAACGACAGTCTTATACTCAGGCAAGTGACTGATGACTTTAGCAATGAAAGAACAGCCGCTACTGGTAAAAAAGAATTTAGGTTCTTGGGTTATGATAAAGACCCTTCAATTAAAATTTCACAAAACTATCCATTAAAGCTAGAGGTTAATGGACTAATTGCGGAGGTATCGTTCTAATGAGTTTTATGATGGCAATGCAAGCTATTGGCACAGGTATTTCTGTTTACTCTGCAATGCAAGAGGGCAGTGCCGCTAATGATATGGGCAAGTTCAAAGAACAGCAATATCAGCAAGAGCAGATTAATTCTATGATTGAATCAGAGCAGATGCATGTTGATAGAATAAATCAATTTGATTCTGCCACTGCTACTAATGAAGCGTTCCGTTCTTTCCTTGGCAGGGATACATCAGATTCATCTTTTCAAGCTTTCTTAGATAAACAAAAAGAAACAGCTTTCAGAGATGCTAGTCGTATTAGTTTCCAAGGATTTATGAAAAGTGAAAGCTTAGAGTTATCTGGGAAAGTTGCTAGATACGAAGGTGCTGTGCAAGCTAAGAGTGCTAGAAATAAAGCTATGATGTCTCTTGTAGGAGGCATGGGCAAGATGTACGAAACTATGGCGATAGCGTAATGGCTGGTGTAATTAAAGAAAGAGTATCGTTTCGGAATACTAGCATAGGCGTTGTTCGTGCGCCTACCGCCGCCGTACAAGCGTGGAGAGGGGCTTATGAGTCTGCTAACCAGCTAACTAACCAAGCTTACAAGATGGCGGCTGTAGAGGCTCGTAAGAAGGGTATAGAGGTTGCTGAACAATTAGAGCGAGAACAGATAAGAACCATCAATCCAGAGACAGGCAAGCCAGAGGCGATGTCTTTATTACCTACTGGTTTCGGTTCTATCGCTCAAGACGCTTACGAATCTGTTATTGATAAGCGTTTCCAAGAATCAATTAACCAAGAAATAAAAACGAAAGCGGCTACTCTTGCTTTGAAATATCAAGGCAGTGACAAAGGTGTTGAAGAATTTAAGACTACCTTTGGCGATTATATTGACAATATGCATGGCTTGGCTATTGGAAAATATAAGGGGTACATTGAATCTGTTGGCTCTGAATACTTAGCTTCTACTGGTCTTAACCTAGAAGAAAAGCGTGTAGCTAGACAGTTAGACGAAGATAGAACAGACGTTCTAAAAATACTTCAATCGCAAAATGGTGACATACTCGACTCTGCTTTTGCTGGTGCAAAGCCAAATGAGATCAACGAAATGTTTGAATCTCAGCTTGGTTTGATAGAAGATGCGCGTGATTCCAATCTTCTAGTTGGCGAAGCATACGAAAATGAATTGCAGTCTTTAAGACACACTAGACAAAAATCTATTTTCTTATCAAAGATTCCAAACTTTAATGACTTGGGCATAGTAACTATGAGGCAGATTAAATCTGCCATTAACTCTAATGGAGTTACTACTTCAAAAATTGAAGGCCAAAATGAAACTCAAACTGCTGAGTTGCAAGCGGCTGTTACACAAGTTTTGAAAAGCGGTTCATCTAATCGGAACTCAAAGTTTGTTGTTGGCACAGATACTAAAGAGCTAACTACTTGGCTTGACAGTTACATCTCAGATAAAAATGCAATTCAAACTGAGCAGTTGCAACAAGAGTCTATAGCAAAGACAGAGAACTACAGCACAATTCACGTTCCTAGTATGAACAAGTTTACTGAAAACTTTCTGTCAACAAACTTGCCATCGTTGCGAAATGCTAACAATCCCATTGAAACCTTTATTGCCAACCAAGAAGTCCTTTCAGCAGAGAGGGCGAAAAGAACTGGTATGGCACAAGAAAGGCAGATTAAAGAATCAGACGTTGATGAATTAGATGCTTACAGACAGCTAAACTCTATGGAGTTGTTGACCAAAGTATTTGGTAAAGATATGTCTGCCGCTAAATGGGTTAATGTTAAACAGGCTCTTGTATCTAAAAAAGAATTTCCAGCATGGATGAACGACAATCAAAAAGCCGCAATTCAAGCTATTATTGATAGCCAAGGATATAAACCCGATAAAGATATGGGGGCTTTTACTACTTACTTTAATCAAAACGGTTCTTCTGAAAGCATACTAAAGACTGCTGATGATGCCGTAAAAGAAAAGAATAGAATCAACAGCATCCCTTCTAACAATCTTAGTGCTAACATTTGGTCTGATGATTATGAAAATAGCGATGATTTAGTTGGTGCGTTCAATGTAGATTCTGTTGTCCAAGCAAGAAAGCAATTAGACGATAGGCAAAAAGTAGCAAATGCTCTGTATGGAAACAGAGAGATTGATGAATCTAAAACTAAATTAGATGGCAGTCGTAGGATTAAGACTTCGCAATTTCTTAATCAGATTTTGCCTGACATTACTAATATGGATCAAACTGATTTAATTGCTGTAGAGACTTATCTTAATCAAGGAAAGATTGTTAATGGCAAAGAAGAATTTATTAACGGAATCAAACCAAGCTTAGACTCTTTGCTTAAACATAAGATGTATATTAGAGGCACTGATGAGCAAGCCTTTAGTTCTTGGTTTAATTCTAAAGGAGTTGATGCTTCTAAATTTAGTGCTGAAGCTGAAAGAATTAAAGCTGAAGAAGATGCCTCCGCCGCATCTCAAGCTTCTTTAGATGTTCTTACTGGCGCGGCTGAAGAAATAAACAGTGGTAATATTCGCGCTAAAGGTTCTGCAACAAATAACAACGGAAGCACTACTTACTTTGCAGATACTTTGCAAAAAGGTTTTGATTATGTTGATAACATTGACCCAGATAATAAAAAAATTACTTCAACAGTTAGGGTAACTGCTTTAACTAATGTAATTGATTCTACTTTTGGCGGCTTTATAGATGGTTTGCGTAATGGTAGTAGCGTTATGAAAAATGCTGAAGGAGAGGTTGTTGAATTAAACAGCCGTTCACTTCGAGGCATACATATGGCAATCAAAACTAGCGGCGGCAATATGTCTGGTGTGCCAGAGTCACACAGAGAACAGCTTTCAATTATGCTAGAGATGGCAAACAAGAAATCCCCTAATGCTTTGCAGGGTGTTGCTAATGATATTAAAGCAACAATAAGCACTTTAAAGAGTGAAGAAAACCAAGACGCTGATTTATTGCGTGGTCAAAACGCTGGTCAAGTTGTTGAGAATGGTGCATTTGGAAGCACTTCATATGGGTCAACTGTTGGCGATCAAAAGACTTACATCAATCAAAAAGCTAGTAATGCAACTGACAATGATATTAATTATTTCACTAAAGAAGATAATTTGCCTAGTGAAAATATGCCAACAGGCACAAAGGAAGTTTATCGTCAGATAAGAAATCTTCACGCAATTCCAGAAGTTTTTTCTAATACTATAAACAAACTTGCTAATGGTCAGTTATCAGCAGGGCAAGCTAATGTAGCAATGCAACATTACGCTAACAATCGAAACGCAGTTTCTAGCATGACTGGTTATAGCATTAATCATTTAGCTATAGCTGAAGGTGGCACAGCTATAGATTCAAAGACAATGGCTAAATTAGATACTGTCTTATCAATAATGGATGTGGAAAACATTGACGCGGCTAGTGCTATTACAAGAGTCAATGAAGTCGATGATGTGGCGAAAGACTTAAACAAAACTGTATTCCAAAAGAATATGAAGGAAGCTTTAGATAAGGAAGACAACGAAAGCTACAGTGTAAAAGATTATTTAATAGATAACTTTGAGGGCAACTTAAATGTTGTGACTCAGCTTTTGCCTTATGCCGAGACAATGATTGAAAACGGCATGACGTTTCACACATTAGATAAAAAACTAGATGATTTTTACAACAGTCAATTCTTACCGACTGAAGGGTTTGTTGTTGATTATTCATCTGGCTACGGCAATAGGTCTAGGGCTTCTTTGAGAGCTACTGTCGGTGAAGCTAATGTAGAAGGTTTTGTAGATAGTGTTGACCAACTTCTAGGTACTGGCACAGTGTTTACCGCTAGTGGCGAGTCTGGTACTTTTCTTTTGTCAAAAGATGTTGAGTACAATCAAAGGGCAGAAAGCACTTTCTTCCAAGACATAGGAGAAGGCGCGGCATTTTTTGTAAACCCTCAAAGTACAATGTTAATGAGGCAAACTCGAAAAGCAGAAGCTATAGCTAAAGAAAGAGAGTTAGCCACTTCTGATGATGGAGTAGATAGAAAAGCTGTTCTTGTTCCTATTAGATATTCTAACAATCAAGTTATGTATCGCGTTATGGGAATTGTTAAAAACAAATTAGTACCTTTGTTCCGCATGACAGAGGATGACCAAGGCAATAAAACTGCTAACCCTCTTATGGTTCGCCCTCAAAGAGATTTAAGAAATAGTTTAGAACCAGTTCGCGCAGAAGATTATTTAACTCAAGACGAAATAGATTTGAATAACAGGCGCAGAGGAAACCTATGAGCAACAATGCGTTAGTCGTAGACCCATTTGGTTTTAATCAAAGCCCTCTCAAAGCTGATGTTGAGACAGATGTAAGCACTTCTCAGACTGGTTTCTTAGATGTTGTTGGTGCGAATCTTGGTTATACCTATGACCCTATTATTGAGTATGTTGGCGATAAGGTGCGTTATGGCAATAGATTCGATAAAGACTTTGACCCTATTAACAACATGGAAGGGTATGAACAATTTGCCAGTACTTTGATTGAGGCTCGTAATTCTGACCACATGGAATCTCTTAAGCGTCAAATTAGAGAATCTTCTGACAGAAGAAAAATTATGGCTGACGCTGGTTTTGTTCAGAATGTAGTAGCTGGGGTCTTTGACCCTATTAATTTATTAGCATTGCCTTTTGGTGGTGCTGGTATTTTTGCGGCAGGGGCAAGAGCAACTGCGGCAGGGGTAATGACAAGAGGCGCATTGCGTACTGGTGTAGGTGTTGCCACATTGCAAGCTGGTCAAGAGGCTATCAAATATCCTTTTGATCCGTTAGCTACTGTTGAAGAATCTGCTTTAAATGTTGGCGCGGCTTTTGTAACTGGTGGTTTGATAGGTGGTTTGGTTTCTATACCAGCCGCAAGAAAAGCTAAAGTTGAATTACAAACTACTAAAGACATCGAAGAAATGATTGAGGTCACAAAGACTGTGACTCAAGATGATGCGGCTAAGTTAGGCAAGCCAGAAGAAAGAAAGTTTGGAACTGTTGATGAGCAGACGTTAGAGGTCGAAGCTAAAACTTTGCCTAAGTTTATTAACGATATACAAAAAAGAATAGACAGAGTTAAAGCTAGGTTAAATAAAACCCCACAAAAACTAGACGATGTTGCATTAAAAACAGAACAAGAAGGTTCAACTAAAGTATATCACGGCACAAATCTATCTAATAAAAAAGGTGTAGTTGATGCTGAGTCTCCAAAGCCTACGATGGAATCTTTTATTAATAAACGTGGTGAGCTTGTGTTGCGTCCTAGTGTTGGTGACTTTGATGCTCAAAGGGGCAATGGTGTTTCTTTTGGAGAAACATTTGAGGTTGCTAGAAACTACACCTACAGACGCGATAACTATTCACGCGACCCATCTGATAACAAAGATGGTGTAATTTTTGTTATTGATAAAGATGCTTTGCCTCCTAGAAAAGAAGAAGCTATGGGCGAGAGCGTTGTTTATACTGATGCTGATATTATTATTCCTAAAGGAAAGTACGAAGTACTTACTAAAAAAGACTTTGACCGTACTGGCAAGCAAACACCTATTAAGCAACAAGACTTAGACAACCTTGAGAAAGCAAAGGCAAGAGCCGAAGCTGACTTAATTGATTTAAAGCAAGAAAAAATCTTCAGAAGAATGGAGTCTGTAAGAAACTTTGAGCAAGCTATAGACGATCCTTATCGTCTAGCGGATAGCTGGTTCACTAATAGTTGGATATACAACAATCTTGTTCCCACTCCAATGAAGGCTACCCTGCAAGGAAACATACCAACTACAATTAAAAAGAAATTTGTAGATGCGTTTGGTGATAATGCTCAGTATATGAACCTAAATAAGATTGGCCTTACAAATGGACATTCTGCTTATGTAATGGCAAAGGTTCGTGAGGGCGAATACGTTCAAGTTATGGACGCTCTTATTAGTAATTTTGCTAGATTAAGTAAAAAAGGCAACGGTACTATTGCAGATTTTGCTGGTATTAAAACTCCTATTGGCAGAATTGCAGATACTCGCCCAAGAGGTTTTGATGATTTTGCTAAAGAAGATAATCGCAAATATATCATGGGTGAAAAAGGCGCAACAGATTTAGAGAATGAATCTATTCAAGTGTTGCGAGACTTTTATAAAAAATGGGGCGAGAGATTAGAAGACGTTGGGTTGATTGGAACTCGAAAGTTTTTTGAAAACTCTAAGATATTTAAAGAACGTAGGCTTGCTGAAGCAGTAAAGATACGCGATGAACTACGCGCAAAGGAAGGCAAGAATACAGATTACATTAACAATCAAATCTCTAAGAAAGTTAAAATTGTTCAGAAGTTAATAGATGAAGAACAAGTTAAAGGTTTGACTGTAAATCAATTAAATCTCTTAAAAAAATTAACTAAAGAAATAAACGAATTTAAGACTGGTAAGAAAAGCAAGACATTAACTCCGCGTCAACGTGCTTATCTTGTTGCTCTTGAAGAACGTACTTATAGATACACAAAAGAAATTGATGAGCTTACTACAACGCTTGATGGTTTGACTGATGTTTCAAGGCTTGCGCCAGATGCAGAAGATATGTTTCCTAGATATTGGGATAGAGATGCTATCATAGCTAATAAAGAAAAGTTTACTCAAATACTACAGAACTGGTACGAGCGTAATCCTAAGATTGTAAGTCGTGATAAACAAGGTAAGTATCAAGAAACAGATATGTCTCCGAATCCTAGAGATATACGCAAGAGAGCAGAAGATACTGTTGATAAGATTTTAGGTTTAGACGATTTAACTGCCGAGCCTGTGTCTTTCTTTGGCATGGGAAAGTCTAAGCATTTCAAGCACAGAGAACTAGATATACCTAATAGCTTAGTTTTTGATTTTATTCAGAACGACCCTATTGTTGTTATGAAAGCATACACTAATCGTGTTGCTCCTCGATATGAGTACGCTAAGAAGTTTAACTCAAAGTCATTAGATGAAGTCTTAGAAGACATCGAAGATGAGATGATGGCGGCTGGTAAAAGTACTAATGAAATCAACGCTGTTCGCAAAGATTTTATTATTATGTATGACAGGGTTGTTGGTACTGTTTTCCGTGAGCCTGATACATGGAGTAACAAACTAGCAACTGTTATGCGTGATGCCGCACAGCTTAATTACTTAGGTTCTGCTGGGTTCTCTACTTTGCCAGACATGGCTAAGATTGTAATGGAGCATGAACTTGGCACTATTATGAAAGTGCTGACAGATGTTATAGGCGACCAGAGGGTTCGCATGAACGCTTACGAGGGAAGAATAGCTGGTGAAATAATGGATATCATTAACGGTTCTTCTCATATGCGTGTGACTGAAGAATTATCTAATGATGTCTTTAGCAAAAACTTTTACGACAAAACGGCAGACGAAGCTAAGAACGTGTTTTATATGCTGAATTTGTTAGCTCCATTTACAAGAGTGTTTAAGCAAATGGATAGCATGTGCCGCGCACATACCATTGTTGATATGGCTTTAAGACGCGCAGATCCAAACGGCAAGTTGTCAGATTTAGATTTGGGGTACATGAGTCGGTACAATATCGGCAGTGACCAAGCAAAACAAATTAAACAGCTTGTTGACATGAACATTATCGAAAACTCCAGACCCGATGGTTCTGGTGTCTGGCTTTTAAATACTGAGAAATGGCCTACTGATGCTGTGTTTACACAATTAAGGGATGATGTCAGGGGTTCTTTAAATAGTGGTATTATGAATACAATTCTTATGGGTACACCAGCAGATAAACCAGTTCTTGTTGATGGCATATTCCATATACCTATGAGGATTGCTGGTAAGTTAGGTATGAAAGAAGACCCAAAGGTTCGAGGCTATGCTCGAATTGAAAATGGTTTAATGGGTATGCCGTTTCAGTTTATGTCATACAGCTTTGCGGCGGCTAACAAAATTACTGCCGCGTATGCTCAAGGACAGGTGCGTAATAGATTTACTGCAATGGCATTGTCTGTTGGGCTTGGCTATATGTCTCTTAGCATTAAATACAACCAGCCATTTAACAGTGAAGGTAGCCAAAGATATTGGGAACAGATGAGTTGGCAAGATAAACTAGGTAGGTCTATAGACCAATCAGGTTTATTGGCTTTGTTTACTGACCAGCTATACACAGCGATGTCTACATCTGCGGCATTAGGTGGACCCGACTTGGGAATGGGGATTATTAATCCAAAAGTTACGCCAGAAGAAGGCGACTATGGTTCTGTTGCAACTGGTTACGGTGGTGCTGGTGTTAGTATTGCAGACGATCTTGTTCGCAACGGCTTAATGGAATTTATGTCTGGCAACTTTGGTGAAGGCTCAAAGAACATATTAGAGAATTTGCCATTTATGAGGCTGTGGTTTCTGAAGGGTATGGTGTCTGCAACTGGTGACGCTATGTCCAGAAGTAGGTTCTAAATTGTGCGTTGCGTGAATTTTTTTTGGCTAGTAAGGTTCGAGCATGGCTATTTCGTTAAATAATAACACACCTAGAGATTCGTATACCGTAACAAGCGGTAATACTCAGTCTTTATTTAATGTTACTTTTTCTTTCTTCGACCAAGAAGACTTAGATGTTTACTTAAATGGTGTGCAAATTTCATTAGGTGCAGATTTTACTGTAACTGGTGGCGATGGTTCTACTGGAACTATTAGCACTGTTGTTCCTGTTGCACCTGTTGGCTCTAATAGCACTGTAGTTATTACTAGAGACATTCCGCTTCAAAGAACCACAGACTTTCCGTTGTCTGGTGTGTTTAACATTGAGGCTTTAAATACAGAATTAGATAGATTGATTGCTATTGCTGGTGATTTGTCTGATGCGTCTACAAGGTCTATTAAATTAAATCCTGCTGACCCTGATGCTACTCTAAACCTTCCTCTTGTTTCCTCCCGAGCTGGTAATGTGCTTGGATTCGATGCCGATGGCGATGCTATTGCGGGTCCTGCCATTACCACGCTCAATAATGTGGTTGCAAATCAAACTGCCGCTAATACTGCGGCTACTAATGCGGCAACGTCTGCGGCGGCGGCTCTTGTAAGCGAAACAAATGCGGCTACATCAGCTACAACTGCCGCGAATACTTTGTCTGCGGCTAATCTTCCTACTAATTTTGTGGGTGAGGCTGGTAAAGTTCTCGAAGTAAACCCTGCTGAAACTGGTTATCAACTTGCTACATCTGCACAGAATAACGGTGTGTTCTATGGTCTGTATGTTGATGGCTCTACTGGCACATTAAAGGTTGACCATAGTGAGTTAGGTGTAGCTGGTTCATTCGACTTAAATGATTATGACAATTATTTTTTCTCATCTCCAAATGTAACATTTACCATTTCTGCAAGTGGTGTGTTGCAAATTAACACTCCATAGGGGAAGCTAATGGCAACGATAGATATTGGAAAAATCAGATTCACATGGAAAAGCGCATGGGTAAACACCACAGCTTACAGCCAGAATGATGCGGTTAGTTACAATGGCAGTTCATGGATTGCCAAGATTGATCAAACTGCTTCTGCTTATAACGCTCTTACAGTTTATAGTTCTGGGGACTTGGCTAGTGATGGGGGAGTTATTTACCGCTTTATAAATGTCACACCGACTGCTGGGCAACAACCATCAGCTAGTGTTGGCTACTGGTCTACTAATGAGCCAACTTCAACTAACACTGTGTATTGGGATATTGTTGCTGAAGGCACAAACATCCTGACAACCCAAGGCGACTTGATGACTCACGATGGCAGTAATGCTACTCGTCTTGCCAGAGGTAACAACGGTGAGGTTCTGACAGTATCAGGTAGCGATGTCACATTTTCTCCTTTAGATGCTTTGTCAGGTAGAAAATATCTTAAGCCAAACTATGACCAAGTTGTTCATCACAATGCGGCAACCACTTATGGGGCATCTGGCTCTAGGGCTTGGCTTGCTGACTATGCAAACAACTGGATACCCGAAAGCGGTATACCTAATCCAAAGATGAGTCCTCTTATGTTTCAAGATAAGTTGACAGGATACGGTGGTGGGTATCGTGGCTTTGCATATCTAAATCAAAACCATGAAGTCATTCTATCTGGCACAGATGGTTATCGTGTGATGGGTAACTCTGGTGGCAACACTCATCGCAGAGGCATTACAACTAATATATCTCCTGAGTTTGGTGGATTAGAAGATGGCGAATACTTTGTTCGCATTTGGTATCAGTATTACAATCTTTATGTAATGACTAACAAAGGCGGATTGTTTGCGGCTGGTTACAATGGTCATGGACAGCTTGGTGTTGGTGATACTTTAGATCGGCACAACCTTGTGCGCGTTCCTGCGTTTGGTCAGGGAAGAACTCACGGTGGTACTGGCACTCGTTTGTGTGGGTTCTGGACAATGGGTGGTGGCGAAGGTTCTGGTCAAGAACATTCTTGTTACGCTATTGATGAACAAGGCAGACTGTTTGTTTGGGGTCACAACAGAAACGGTATGTTGGGCAATGGTAACTCAACTAACCAAAACCGCCCTCAGTTAATAACTACAATGAGTGACGTAACTCACATTGAAATTGGCTATCATTCAGCTATGGCTATTGATGGAAGCAAGAATGTTTTTGCCACAGGTTACAATACCAACGGTCATCTTGCTGGTATTTCTGCACAAAATACTGCCGTTAATACTTGGACACAAATATCTGGTGCAACAAATGCTTATCAGATTATTAATAATAATTGCCAATACTATTCTGGTGGCTGGACTTATTATGGAACAAGTTATTATCTAAACGAAAGCGGAGAGCTTTACTCATCTGGGTATGGTGGCAATAACGCTTTGGGAACTGGCTCAACGTCTAATGCAAATGCTTATTCAAGGATTGGCGGTTCTACTACATACTCACGGATGTATGCTCACGGTCAAAGCCGAGACTTTGTTGGCGTAGTTATTGGTGGAACTCCATCATCACCTAATGGAGAGATATATCAATGGGGTGATAATGGTAATGCACAATTAGCTAATGGCACTACAACTAATTCATCAAGCCCAATTCAGCCATCCACTACTATGCTTTACACAAACACTACTGCATCAACTGCGGCTGACAGTGCGCCTACTAGCACTGCACTTACTTTCCCAAGAACTGACATTGTAAAAATTTGGCCTCAGTCTGGTATCCTTGGTCAAACAACAAGTCACATTTATTGTGAAGATAGTGTTGGTAATTTGTTTGTAAATGGTTACAGCCAAGGCTTTACATATTATCAGAACAACCATGGCAACACTAACATACTTAACTTTAGGCAAGATGTTGGTCCGATGAGTACACCAGAAACAACGACCACTAACTTCTGGGTTGGGGAAACTCAGAGAAGTGTCGAGGCTATTATAACAATGGGCTATTCATATAACTCAGAGGGAACTTCACTCTGCTTTATGAGTGATGGCACTATCTTGGTTCGTGGTTACAACGCTCAAGGACAGATTGAGTCTAGCGACCAGTACATCGAATCTTGGATGCAACTTAATTAGAGGTAAGTAATATGGCTCAAGCACTTTATAAATGGACTGGCGAAATCATTGAACCTGATGGTTACGACAGTGAGTTGGAAGCCCCACAATGGTATGGGTATGATGAGGATGGCAATGGTTATGCTTTGTTAGAAGCAGATTTTGCATCTTCATGTTCTTCATCTAATGATGATCTTGCCACTACTACAACTACGGCAGATAAAAATTGGGTTAAGGCTAACAGCCCTCAAGCAAAAATTTTGAACCAAGAATGTGTTGAGGAAATAAGGCAGAGCTATTCTATTGATGATGAGCTTCAAGCGTTACGAACTGATGACGCTACAGTTAAAGATGCTATCGCCGCTATTGTAGCTTCTTGTGTCACAAAGAAAAACGCATTGGTAGGTGATTAATGTCTAAGCCTACAGCGCAAACAGTTAAGTCACAGATAGATACACACGAAGCTGTGTGTGCTGAACGGTGGCGTGAAACCATAATCCGTATCAAAAGAATAGAGCATATTATGATTGGTTCTGCTGGGACAACTATCGTGTTATTGCTCACGATGGTGTTGCGTGGTTAGCTATGCTTGCCGAATTAGCGGCGGCTAACGCTGCATTTGCTGTAATTAAAACAGCACTGATGAACGGCAAGAGTATTGCGGATGTCGGGTCTAAGGTTTCTGATTATGTCAATGCTACTGAAGACCTAAGAAAATTAGGCGAGAAAAAAAAGAGAAGTGTCTTGGCTTCTGGCGGTGAGCTAGAAGAATTTATGCATTTAGAAAAGCTTAAACAACAAGAAGAAGAACTAAAACAACTGATGATATACACGGGTCGACCCGGACTTTGGGGAGATTGGGTAAGATTTCAAGCTGAAGCTAGGAAAGCTCGTCTCAAAAGAGCGCAAGACAGGCGGAAAAAAATACAGCATTGGATCGAAGTAGGACTGATTAGTGTTCTTTGTCTGGCTTTAGTGTGTACGATTATCGGATTCTTTTATTGGTTGGCTTATGTCTATGATAGATAGAATATTAGATTACTCACGCAAGGCCGCGCTTCTACCTAGAGGCATGATGCTTGTTATGACCATGATGAGTTGGCGTTGCGCTGAATGGTTTATGGATTTAGATGCGCCTACTGCTTCACAATCAGCTTTCGTTAGTGTTGTTATGGGTGCTATGACAGGCGCGTTTGGCATCTGGATGGGGCATGAGAATAAAAAATGATACAGTTATTAGGTGTAGTGGGCAACTTAGCCCAGACTTTTCTTGAAGGTAAAGTAGATAAGCAACGAGCTAAGTCTGAAATTCTAAAGACTGCGGCACAGCATGATAGTAAGTGGGAACTTATTATGGCTGAGTCTACAAAGTCTAGTTGGAAAGATGAGATAATAACTATCGTTGTGCTTGCCCCTTGTGTCATGGCATGGATAGACCCTGACTTAGCTAAACGTGGGTTTGATGTTATTGCTGAATTGCCTGATTGGTATCAAAACATATTGTATGTTACCATCCTAGCTGGTCTTGGTTTAAAAGGATTAGATAGGTTTAGGAAAAAGTAATGCAGTTATCAGAGAATTTTAGCTTAGAGGAAATGATTAAGAGTCAGACCGCATTACGCAAAGGTATCTCTAATCAGCCCTCAGAAGAACACACAAAGGCTTTAACAGAATTATGTATCAACCTACTTGAGCCTATTAGATGGCACTTCAGCAAGCCTATAAGCCCCAGCAGTGGGTATCGTAGTCCAGAGCTATGCGTTGCTATCGGATCAAGTATCCATTCTCAACATGCTAAAGGCGAGGCGGCTGACTTCGAGGTGGCTGGTGTAGATAACTACAAGTTAGCTACCTACATTGAGGAGACAATGGATTTCGACCAGCTTATTCTTGAGTATTATACTGGTGGCAATACTGGTTGGGTTCATTGTAGTTACAAAACTATAGGCAATCGCAAAGAAGTTTTAACCTACAATGGTAAAGAATATATGAGTGGATTAGTTCTCTAAAGAATAAGGGGCAAGCCCATCGACTCGCCCCTTGTTGGAGGAAGGAGAACTAATCAAACCCCCAACTAATCCTAGAAGGGAATGTCATCATCAATGACAACATCCTTGCTAGGATTATTATCTGTTGGTGGTTGATTGTCAACCTGAGTTTGAGGCATGGACACTTGGGCTGACATAAAATTCTTGCCATCCTCAGTTTGTTTTTTCCATGCCGCAATCCTTATCTTGCCGAACTTGCCCTGTTCATCCATCAACCCAGCATACTGTACTGAGCCTGTGTAGTCGGGCTTCTTGTCGTTGTCACCCTTGTCGTTGGGGAACACGGCACCGACTTTTGCCCAGACATCAATACGCTTTGAACCATCTTTGTTCTCTGCTGTTGTTAGGATGGTCTTGTGTTCGTGTCCAAACACATCGACCTTGCCTTGAAGTATAAACTTCTGTTCGGGGAAGGGGGTAAAGAAAGCCCCCGAGTTTGTGTTGTCATATTCTTCAGCCATTACCATGCTCCTTCATCTTTGGTTGCTGTTGTTGACTTGCCGCCACTTACTTTTGGCGTTGGCATACTTGCTGAATTTCCATCATCATCTTCAGATGGCAGACCAAACGCTGATTGTAATCCATAGCGTTTAGCATAGGTTATACCTGATCCCATCTTCTGTGGGTCAGTGTTGTCTTTAGTCAGGATAGGTGTGCGTCCTGTGACTGACTCGCCTGACTCATGCATAAGTATTGTAGTTACAAACATATGCGTTTCATCAAAGTCCACAAGCTGTGTGAATGTAAGCCCACACTTCCCAGCCTCCGCTCGAACAGTCTCAATGACTTCTTCTAGTGAAGCATACTTTGATTTGAAGAATGGATTGTTAGCCCCCTTCTTCGCGGCGGCACCTGAGTTGTGAAACTTAATTAAAGCTTTACATAATTCTTGCATCTTAGTTCTCCTTTACTGTGAAGCGCAAAGCACCACGCTTATCACGCTTGATTGTGAGAAGTTCACAATAAACTTCTCGCTCGTTATCACCGACCATATCCTTGAGATTTGATTTGACGTTATCAAATGTCTTGGCTTCGTCAGCAAACTTAATGTAGTCGTGACACATAGAGATAAACTCATTGTCACCACTGGCATCTCTACGCACCATGCCATCAACAGGAATCTTATCTATAGATGTTGGTGCTGGGGCTGATGCTGGTTCTGTGTCTGTGGTCACACACTTCCAGAACTCAGCTAGATGGACTTGCATCTTGTTGATGTAATCCCAATCCTTCTTAACGTATACACATTCCCATCTATTGTTACCGAATATAACAGATACATAGATGCCATCTTTTATGCCCAGCCACATATAGAATTGTAGCTGTGGCATGTATCGTTGAAGCACTGCTTCCATGTTGTTACGCTCATGGGTGTGCTTGCACTCAATCATTTCATGCGCTGTGCTATCTGGCTCTGGCTGTATCATAGCATCGGCAGTACCTTTGAGTGGTATGCCTTCCCAATTCATTTCCATTGGGTATTGCCATGCAGATATATTTGTATCTGGGTGCTGTTCAATAAACCAATCGAGGTTGAAGCTTTCAGTATGACTGCCAAGCCGTACTGCTATGTTGCCAGACAAATCATCTGGCTCTACACGACCTGTCTTTTCAAGCCATAGCTTGTGCCAATCACCAGCCATGATACGGTTGGCATCACTGCCACCTAAGAAACCTTTGCGTTCCATATTAGTTCTCCTTTGTTTAATTATACTACTGCAATTACGCAGTAAGTTCAACCCTTTTTCTTTCGAGGGCTACCATTAGAAGCTCACGCTTCTTCATACGCCATTTGATTTTGGCGTATATCTCTGCATAAGAAGGCCAGAAGGTTGTAGTCTCTGACGTTTCTTTGATTGCACGAACAACAATATCGGCAGGGTATTCAGATAACTGCATAGCTATTGCTTGTATGCGTACACTGTAATCATCTGCGTTCTCGCCAGATGGTTTGACAACAAGAGCCGCTAACATTTTTAGTTGGCTGATGATGTCATCTACTGGCAGGGGAACGAGCGATGCCGCAACCGCCCCCATCGCTCGTTCAACTGACAGGATGTTATCACATGATATGGTGTAGCCATTGAGCCTGATGTCAACGTCACCATCTTTAGGATAGCGCACTGTCTCTTTAGGAATTACCTGACAGCCGAGAATGGATTCCACCGAACAAAGAAGATTTGTGTCCACCACGTTTGGCTTTCCAATTTCCAGTAGCCTTGCCACTGCCTTCTCTTTCTGCTCTCCACTTAATGACGTTGTTACACCAGTAGCGGTAGCCTCTGTTGATGTCTTTGAGCTTTGTGCCTTTGGCGAGGTGGTGATTACGGAACTGATCTGCTTCAAGGTCATGGTCGATTTCTCCCTTCGAGTTAATAGAGACAATCAATTCATCACTTGGATGCCAGTCCTCTATCTTTGTTTTACTGGTTAGTAATAGGTTAGGGGTGCTGTCTGCACCTAGCTGGGTGCTGTCTGCAACTAACTGTGGGTATAATGTATACACAGTGGAACGCTTGTTGTTGCCTCGTTGCCGAGTAACATAGCCTTCTTCTTCTAACCAATTTAGTTTGCGAGTTATTGTTGAACGATTCATTGATGTTCGTTCTTCGATTGTAGTTAATGAAGGCCAACACTTATGCGTTTCTTCATTAGCATAATCAGCCAGAACAACCATCAACCACTTGGCATAGCAATCAGGAATCCTCTCCTTGATTACCTTCGCCATTAGTAAGAATGACATTTAAGTTCTCCTTTAAAAGTGGGGCGATGTACTTCTCAAATACATCACCGTCAAATATAACACAGGTTCTTGGTGTGCCTGTCTTACGTTTATAAATTGCAGCATCCCTTCCTTCTAACACCTTGAAAGCATTAGGAAAAGATGCGGCGTCACGGTACTTAACTTCAGTTACCAATCCGTGTCCGTTGAGTTTCCAGATGATGTCGCCAGAATATTCTCCTCCCAATTGTCCAGACATCGGTTGCCTTTTCGCTTGGAAGCCTTGCTCTTGTAACCAGTATACAATTCTTCTTTCGTGATAGTCGCCTTTTCTGCGATTCTTGCTTGCCAATAGTCTGCTCCTTTTTCCATACAGCTATCACAAATTGTGTGATGTGCTACTGGTTCTATTGATGCAAGCACACACACAAAGTAATGAGTGAGCGTTGAGCAAGCATCGCATTTATATGGTACGCCCTTGTTCGGGTCGCTATTTTTTAATCTTTTTCTTATAGATTTTGAGCGTAAGGCCAAGCGCATCTAACCAACAAGTAAACATAAAGCCACTAGGTACACGTTTGTGTTGCTCCCATTTGTGGATTAAAGATTTGTTGACTCCTATTCTGTGGGCTAGTTCTTCCTGAGACATCTTCTGTCTAGTACGATGGCTAACCATTTCATTGACAACATCACTGTAACTATCTGTCACTTGTGTTGGTTGTTTGTAATGCTCGAAGTTTTTCATATATCTTTAATGCTGTTGAGTGCCGCATATCCTGACCATACTTAACACGATAGTAAGTTGATGAAGGAACACCAGCTAATACAAAGGCATCCTTCAGCAACACGTTTGAGTTCGTAGCTTTTTGTTCTAAGATTTCATAATAACTTTTCATGTGGCTACGATTGCATACTTGCAGTTAATCGTCAATCCTCAGAAAATATCCAAGCCTCTAATTCTTCATCAGTCATTTCATCAGTGTAGTCTATTTGCTTTGTGACTGTACGGATTTTCTTTTTCTCCTTGATGTGAGGCAGTCGCTTCGGTTTTATAGTTACCTCCGCAACTGCCCTCACTCTTGGGATTGCTTCCAAGGTTGTGAACTTGTGGTCACAGGACAGGCAAGCACGCCTCCGCCTTATGGTATTGTTGGCAGATGAGCGTGAGTCTTTTACCTTCGTATCAGACTTACACTTGGGGCAATGCATACATCACCTGTTGACTACGACCTGACCTAGCTTTGCGCTTGCCATCAATCTTAATCAATCCTTTATCTAATAATTTTCTGTATCTAGGTGTAACAGATGAGGCTTTGACTTGCTCATTGACCCACATCAGGTCTTCGATCTGTTCTGATATAGCACCTTCGATGCTGAAGATTTTAATGTAGCTAAGAACAAGAGCTTCCAATTTGGTAGCATCTAATTTTTCTGCCGCCTCATGGCTAGTCGAGGGGTCGGTGTTACGAGCCAATTGATAGGCTTGAGTTTCAAAGAGGTCGTTCATTTTAGTTCTCCTTTTCTGATATGATTCCCTCATACACTGTGGTTTCTTGACAGCAACCATCTAGTTCGAGGGATGTTTCGAGTGCATCTTCTGGTGATGTGGCATACAGAGTATGAACAACTGTGTATGCCTCAAGTGTTTTGATATTATCTGAAAGACAATTAGCACAGAACCCACCAGTATCATTGTTCGGGTGGTACAAATCATTGTAGTTCTCATGCTGTTGATTACAGTCCACACACTCATAGAAGTCTGAGTGCTGGACTGTCATTGCTTTATCTTTAATAGGGTATTTCATCATCAATCTCTGGCGGTGGGTTGTGCTTCTCCCAAGCATCGACAGCGCGAGTCATAAATTTTTCACGATCAAACTTAGGGTTAGCTGTTGCAAGTTCATCAGCAAGTTGATGAATTACAGTAGGCCACCCCATTAGAGGGGCAACCTTATCTGCAATAAATTCAAGCTGACCTTTAGCAAGTAAAGGCTTAGTCATTACTTATCCTTTCTGATTGTTAGTCCATCCATATCGGCTGGAAGTATTTCACGAAGCGCAGGGATATAGGGCGAGTCATCATTAGTGTCACGCTCTAATACCTCTGCGTATGTATCAACACAATTTTGTATTGATGTCAGCGCAGTATGAACAGGCCACTGAAACTGTGACGATTCATCTTTGGTACGCTGGTGAATGACAGCAAGCTGGTCACGCACCTGTTGAAGTTGATTGATTAAAGACATGCTTAGTTTCTCCTTTAGCATGGCGACAATGATTGCCGCCCTTACCCCACGCGGGGGCGGCAATCACTTGTCGGTTGATAATGTTTAGGCTCGTTCCCATCCGACTGTGTCACTGATAGCCTTGGCTACAATGGACTCACGCAGTCGAGTGGCAACGTGTGGGGTAGATGATTGACCCTCAGTGTGGGTCGCCCAATAAGTTAGTGCATTATATAATGCCCACTTGTTAGAACCTAAGTGTGCTTTGTTTTCTAACCAACAACCCATTAGATTATCTAATTGCTTGAAGTTATATTTGAACTCACTTGTGTTGTTCTTTACACGCACGACTTTATGTTTGAAGAATTGTTCAGCCATGTCATCATCAACGTGTGTGGTCATCCAGCTTTTCCATACCTCCTTGTTGCGGAAGAAACCTTGAAGCCCAGCATGAATCTTGGATGCTGAAGCTGACACGTTGACGTTGGTTGTGTGCTTGGCAACTGTTCGAGCGACAGTGAGTGGGTCGGTGCAACCATTCAAACACCATAGCCTCATGCCTTCGGCTGATTGTTGGAACGACCATGAACCATCGTATGAATTGTAGAATGGTACACGAAAATGAACGATGTCTCCTACTGCTGGTTCGATCGTCAGGTCAGGGAAGTTTACAAAGCCACGCAACTTAGCACCGTTGTCGAACACATTTATTTTGATTTCGTAATCTTTAGTTACGGATGATGTGTGAACGGCATCGGCTATTGAGTTGACCACATCTGAATGAGTGATGGGTTTGTACTTAGAGCCATGAACACCAAGCACCTCATTGGTATCAGTGCGGATGATGCATCGTGCCATTTTGCTTGGCACAGTATGAAGATTAGGGTCGCCATCTTTAGCGGCTAACAAACCCATTGTCTCCACTGGGAAATCATAAGCAGATGAGTCAATGCTCTCTGTAAATGGACGTAACATATTCATTTAGTTCTCCTTTCGAGTGAGTATCTGTGGGTAATAATTAAACCAAGCCACTTCACTGTGTACCCACAATTAGTAAAGAGGTAACGAGGGAACAGATAGAAACAAACTCTACCTGATATAAGACGCTTATAGATTCTGACTTTCATTGCATCCTCCATATAATTAACGTGATGCCCATGCATGTTCCGATAACACCGACAACAAATATGATTACCAACAAAGGCGGTGCATAATAAATCATTTCTGGGATGGCGACTGTTAAGCCAACGATGCTTATTGAAAGCAAGAATATCTCACCGATGATTGAGATTGTACGAAGCGATAACATTTAGTTCTCCTTTTGATTTGGCAGGGGTAGTAGGAATTGAACCCACTCTCTCAGGGTTGGAACCTGATGTGCTACCGTAACACTTTACCCCTATTTAATTAGGTTACTGCATCAACGCAGTATAAGCAACAACATATTGTGGTTTGTTAGATACAGTGGTTCATATCCATTAGGTGGTTGTCTGTTTCACAAGTTGGACAACCCCAGAATAATCCACGTTCATCTTCACATATAACTAATTGAGGATTGTCGTTGTCCTCATCCAAATAAATATTGCCGCAACTAATGCACTTACATATTGTTTCAGACATAACACCTCCTTTATTTATTATGTTGGGTTGATACCAGTATTGTGAATACGGATTTGATTGATGCGTTCATGTGGTATCCGTTTCTTTTGTGAGCGATACATCTCATAAAGACCTAACTTTATTTTGGTCTGTTGATTGAGAGCTTGTCTCCAAGTAAAACACTCAGCAAGAATGTGACCATCAATCTTAATATAAAACATTTAGTTTCCTTTCTGGTGCTAGTGACCTGAACTCTGACGCAATATGAAAGTGATATTGTCGGCAAAGACCAAAGCCCCTAGCACCCTGTTGTTATGGAAAAGATGTATGCAGAACTGACTCCTGTTTCCGCGTGACGTATGTATCAGGACTGTCTCCTGTGTCAGCGTGATAAACATATCTCATCTCCCCATACGTTGACGCACAACTATAGGCAAAAGAAAAGGGCGACCCATTTCTGAATCGCCCTTGCTTGAGTTAGCCTACAATCGCTTTGGCGGCACTCAGTACTGCCTGTGCGTTCTTGGCGCGGACTGACTTGGGTGTTGACTTCCAGTCTTCCCCTGTCACCTTGTTGTATACAGCCAAGTCAGCGTCATGGCGTAGCTGTAGTTCAACCAGTTCGTCCTCCATGCGATGGAAGATGTCAATCTTCTTGGCGAGATTCACATCCACAACTTCTTGGCCTTCGCCTTCGACCAGCGTGGCTATCTCTGCCTTGAGGTCGCTCATCTGCTGTAGCTTCCATTGGATGCCGTTGTTGGATGTGAAGCAAGCATCTCTGGATACTGATGCACGAAGGTAAGCGTTATGATCGCCTTCATGTATGCATACAACGTCCATTTTGAATGAGATAAGTTGTGCTAATGCTGGATTTACGTTTTTCTTAGACATGTCTGTCTCCTTCTAGGTTATCTGGACGAACCGTTCGTCCAGTGTGCTTCCGAACCACCGAACTTGCAGATAATATACTTGCCTCACGAACGTGGCACATGGTCAGTGGAGCGAAGCCCATCTGACCTCAATTAACAAAGCCCCAGCCCCATCTGGGCGCAAGCCCAGCCAATCAAAAAGCGCATCGCTATGCGATGCACTATCTGGCTGGGACACTACCAGACGGAGGCTGGTATATTATCGGCAAGTACTGTGGTCGGTTTAGCACAGTGAGATCGAACTGTTCGGCCTGATGTTCTAGTAGGAGACAGCTAACATGTCTTAGAAAAATGTAACTCCACCTTGCATTAGCCAACTTATCTCATTCGGAATGGACGTCCTTTTAGTATGCTTACATGATTTTATGAGGCGAACATAACCTTACCGTAGGGCATCAGTGTTCAGAGTGCTATGCGGAACACCAACATCGCCTTGCATCCAACGGATGGTACGGCAGATGTGCTACGTCATGGCAGAGTTGCCTTATACGCTGGACGAAGACTAAGGCAGTTGTGGATGTGCAACTCGCCAAGACGATGCTACATCCTCCTCGTATGGCGGTCGTACTGCGCGAACTACCGCTTCCCATGACGCGCTTACTTGGCTTACAACAAGGCGGCAGGACTTGGAAGACTGTCAACAGCCAAGTTAGTCAGCGTCAGGGTTGCTCAGTCTTGCAGTACTCTGTCCGTCAATTCGCTTGTATGCTTAGTCAAGCGCGATTCAAAATGGGTCGACCTAGGCTTGCGCCTATCGACCATTTTGTGCGTTGACAAACGCATCAAGCACCATCCATAAAGGGGGGGATGAGAGGGGGGGTTATGACTTCTATTTCAACTAAACTCACGCTAAAGCAACGCTCGTTGGTTGATACACTCGTAGCAACTGGCTGTAGCATCAAAGATGCTTCACACTCTGCTGGATACGCCAAAGGCGAATCGGGCAGAGTCACAGCCAGTAAGGCATTGCGGCTTCCTCATGTGCAACAGTACATGATGCAAGCGGTGGCTGATAGTCTCGGTATCAATGCTACGAGTGCGGCGGCAAGGCTTATGCAACTGAGTCGTGGTGCCAAAAGCGAGTACGTTCAGCTTGAAGCGAGTAAAGACATCCTTGACAGGGCAGGATTCAAAGCCCCAGATAAACATATGCATCTCCATGCAGGGGAAATTAAGGTTTCCATAGACCTGACCTAGACCGAGGGGGTGTAAAAAAGTTGGTGGCGACTGGCAAGGGATGGTTCATAATGGCGATAGTCGTAAAAAGCTTTTGTTGTTAGTGGTGAATAATTTTTTAAGTGGAGAACCGTAATGTGCATGGGCGGAGGCGGCGGTGGTTATCGGCCACCAGCAAAACCAAGATGGCTTCAAGACACCTCGAATGAAATCGTTGTGTCTAAGTATGAACTCTCAGAAAAGAATAAAGCGAAGAACGCTCGTATCCGCGCATCTCTTATTCGCAGACCAACAATCCAAATAGACAATGGTGGTGGTGACGACCACAGCCCAGACTTTGGCTCAAAGGGTGGCAAAGGAAAGGCAGGGGATCAAGGCATTGGAGGAATAAGAGATGCTATGCAAGACGCTTTTGATAGTCAGACTAGCGGCAAGAGCAGTGCGCCTGATACAAACAACGATGGCATTGGCGAGTTTTCAATATGAGTAAATCACCAGCATGGACACGCAAGGCAGGGAAGAATCCAAAAGGCGGATTGAACGCAAAGGGTCGCGCATCTTATCGCACCAAGTCTGGGAAGAAGGGAAACCTCAAAGCTCCAGTAAAGAAAGCGGCCTCGACTCCAGAGCAAAAGAGACGCAAGGGCAGTTTCCTAGTTCGCATGGGTTCAGCGAAGGGGGCGTTGAAAGACGAGAAGGGTCGCAAGACTCGTTTGAAGCTCTCGCTAGAGGCATGGGGGCATGGTGGTGATAAGGCATCTGCTGTGCGTAGGGGTCGTTCTTTGCTAAAGAGGTATGCATCTTCTAAGAAGAAAGGTAAGAAGTGATGAAAGCTGTCGATGAAATTATGAACAGCAGTGAGTTTGTTGTTCCTGTTGTTAAAAGTCTAATCAACCAATCTTTTAATAAGACACGCAAAGAGTTCAACACACGCAAGAAGAAGCGTGACAGTGAACGGAAAACCGCACTAAAGGCTTTTAAAAAATATTCAGAAGCGGTTAAGATGAAGAAACCGCCAAAGGATTCTAAACCTAAAAATTTGTTGGGGTACTACACATGAAGTATCAAAAAGCTGATGGCACTGTTTACACAGGTGAGGTTGTGGTTCTACCCGATGGCAGAATCAAAACTGGTCCGACCTTAACTGCGGAATCTGAGAAATTATTTCCTATGCCAGAACGTGCTAGGGATAATGATGGTGGCTTTATTGCAGATGATAAAGATACACCAGAAGTTAATGAAGCTTGGAAAGGGGGCAAAGCCCCCAAGAAGAAAGTAAGGAGAAAGAAAAATGCCAATGGGTAAAGGTACATACGGCTCTCAAAAAGGTCGTCCGTCTGAAGAAGACAAGAAGAAGGGTAAAAAGAAAATGAGCAAAGCTGAAGTTATCGCTATGCTTAAGAAGAAAAAAGCAAAAGATGGCAAAAAGTAAAGTCAACGAAGCTGGTAATTACACCAAGCCTTCTATGCGTAAATCTTTATTTAATCGCATTAAGGCTGGTACTAAAGGCGGCGGTGCTGGTCAATGGTCAGCGCGTAAGGCTCAGATGCTTGCCAAAGCTTACAAAGCTAAAGGCGGTGGGTATAAATGAAGAAGTCTCAGAAGTCTCTTGTTGCGTGGACTAAACAGAAGTGGCGCACCAAGTCTGGTAAGAACTCTACTCAAGGTTCTAAAGCAACTGGTGAGCGTTACTTGCCAGAGGCGGCAATAAGAGCATTGTCTTCTCAGGAATACTCAAAAACATCTGCGGCTAAACGCAAAGCTAAAAAATCTGGCAAGCAAGTTTCTAAACAACCTAAATCTATTGCGGATAAGGTTAGGCAGTATAGGAAATCTAAATGAGTTTCATGCACACTCTTAAAGTAGAGGAGCGAGAAATTCTTAGGACTGTGGTGAAGAAGGTACACTTTGCTCACTACCCGAAAGAATTTTGCACCGATAGGGAAGCTGACAAGTTAATAGATGCCATTGCTCCTGATGTAGTTGAGCGTATGATTAAATTTGGCAAGGACAAACACGTTGACCAACTTTAAGTACAGACCAGACGGTGATGTATTAAAAGCTTTTATGAAAGACAATAACTTCTTTCGTGGTATTCGTGGTCCTGTCGGTTCTGGAAAATCTGTAGGCTGTTGCGTTGAAATATTCCGCAGAGCTTTACAGCAACAAAAAGATAAGAACGGTATTCGCAGAAGCCGTTGGGCTATCATAAGAAATACAAATCCCCAGCTTCGGACAACAACTATCAAGACATGGCTTGATTGGTTTCCAGAAGATGAATGGGGCAAGTTCATGTGGTCTGTTCCCTATACTCATTGGATAAAGAAACAAGACCTAGAGCTTGAAATTATCTTCCTAGCTCTTGACCGTCCAGAGGATGTCAAGAAGCTACTCTCCCTTGAGCTTACTGGCATTTGGATCAACGAGGCTAGGGAGATACCTAAGTCTATTATTGATGCGTGTACTATGCGCGTGGGTCGTTTCCCTTCTATGCGTGAAGGTGGTCCGACTTGGTCTGGCGTTATAGCTGATACTAATGCGCCAGAGGAAGACCACTGGTGGCCTATTATGTCTGGTGAAGTTCCTGTTCCTGACCACATCCACCATGAGCAAGCAAAGATGCTTGTTAAGCCTGACAACTGGTCTTTCTATATACAGCCGTGTGGCATGATTGAAACTTTCTCTGAGAAGAATGAGTTGGAAGATTACATTCCAAATCCAAAAGCAGAGAATACAGAAAACATGCTGAAGACTTATTACCCCAATTTAATTAGAGGTAAGACTAAAAGCTGGATTGATGTTTATGTAATGAACAGACTTGGCATGATACAAGAAGGAAAGCCAGTGTATCCGCAGTTTTCATCTGATACTCACATAGCTAAAGAAGAAGTTCCGATTGCTGATGGTGTGCCAGTTTATATTGGCGTTGACTTTGGACTTACCCCTGCGGCTGTGTTTGGTCAGAAGGTTCGAGGTCGATGGTTAATACAGTCAGAGATTGTAGCTATAGACATGGGTATTGTTAGGTTCTCTGAAGTTCTCAGGCAAGAGATAGCCACTAGGTTTAACAACCAAGAAGTACACATTTATGGCGACCCTGCTGGTGATTTCCGCGCACAAACAGATGAGTCTACACCATTTCAAATAATGCGTGGTGCTGGGTTAAAGGCAACCCCTGCTCCTAGTAATTCAGTTGATTTGAGGCTAGAGGCTGTTGGTCAATCATTAACTAAAATGGCAGAAGGCAAACCAGCTTTTATGATTGATAGGCGTTGCCAGACATTAATCAAAGGCTTTCAAAGCGGATACGCATATAAAAGATTGCAAGTGTCTGGTGAACGGTTTGATGAAAAGCCTGATAAGAATATGTTCTCTCATGTGCATGACGCATTACAGTACCTAATGCTTGGTGCTGGTGAAGGAAGACAGCTTATATCAGGACAGAAACCATTGAAGGCATTTAACGCAAGAGTTGACTTTGATGTATTTAAGCGTAAACCTAGACAAAGAATTAAACAAAGCATCTGGTCACGCTTTTAAATTGTGCGTTGCATTAGTGGCTTGTTATAGGTAGTAATTAATTAATTTACTAAAGGAGTGTGTAATGTGTGTAGGTTCAAGACCATCAGCCCCACCGCCACCAACGCCTGATCCATCTGTGCAAGCGGCTCAAAAGCAACAGCGTGATGAAAATCAAGCTATGCGTTCTGAGCGTAAGCAAGAGACACTTGAAAAAGGTGTTCGTAGAGCTAGAGGCGGTAGTGGTCGTAGGTCATTACTGAGTGGTTCAAGCGGCGGAATGGGTTATTATAACGAGTTTCTATAATGATTTCTCAAACCCCTGAGTATTCTCCTAGCGCGGCTGGTAACACCAAGACTGCGGAAGTGTATCTTCGTAAGTATGAACGAGCAAAGACGCAACGCGAAAACTTTGTTCCTTTGTTCGAGGAGTGCTATGAGTATGCTTTACCAATGCGAGAATCTTTTTATGCAGAAAGAATTGGGCAACGCAGGGATGAAAAAATATTTGATGAAACTGCGGTCGTTGGCGTTCAAGAGTTTGCTTCAAGACTTCAATCGGGTCTTGTCCCGAACTTTGCTAGGTGGGCAGATTTCACTGCTGGGTCTGAAGTTGAAGCTAATGAAAAAGATGAAGTCAACAATGCGCTTGATGAAGTCACGGATTACGTTTTTGAAGTAATTCAAAACTCTAACTTCTCTCAAGAAGTACATGAATCCTTTATGGATTTAGCTGTTGGCACAGGAGTCTTGAATGTCATTGAAGGCGATTCAATCAACCCTGTCATGTTTAGCGCAATCCCTTTGCCTCATGTTGTTTTGGATACTGGTCCTGATGACCGTATTGACCATGTGTTTAGGGAACGTCCTTGTCGCAACAGTGACTTACCTATCATGTTCCCTAAAGCAAAGTTTAGTGAGAATGTTCAAAGGCGTATCAATACATACCCAGAAGAAAAAACAAAAGTTCTTGAGATAGTCTGTCGTGATTACTCAAAGATAAATCAAGAAGCGCATATGTTCTTTGCTATCGAAATGACTAGCAAGGAAGTTATAGACGAGAAAACATTCAACGGCGTAGGTAGTAACCCATTTGTTTGTTTCCGTTGGTCTAAGTGTGCTGGTGAAATTTATGGGCGTGGTCCACTTATTAATGCGCTTAGTGCAATTAAAACCACCAATCTAACAATCGAACTCATCCTAGAAAATGCACAGATGGCAATCTCTGGCATCTATCAAATGGATGATGATGGCGTTATTAATCCCGATACAATCAATCTCGTTCCGGGAACAATCATTCCAAAAGCCCCTAATTCTCTAGGGTTACAGCCAGTAGCAAGTGCTGGTTCTTTTGATGTGGCAAGCTTAGTTCTTAACGATATGCGTTTGAATATTAAACGTGCGTTGTATAACGATATGCTAGGCGATCCAAATAAAACACCAGCATCGGCTACTGAAGTTGCAGAACGTATGTCTGATTTATCAAGACGTATTGGCTCTGCCTTTGGAAGATTGCAAGCAGAGCTAGTACAGCCTGTGTTGCAACGTGTAGTTTATATATTGAAGAAGCAGGGAAGGATTGACATCCCAACTGTAAACGGCAGGGAAGTTAAGGTTAAGTCTATATCGCCACTTGCTCAAGCGCAAGCTAACCAAGACATAACTGCCGTGGCTCGTTTCCTAGAACTTGTTCAAGGGAGATTCGGTCCTGAGATAATGAACATTCTCATTGACTCAGAAGAAACTGCGGCATACTTGGCGAAGAAATTTGGAGTACCTGACCAGCTTGTTCGTGATGGTAATGAACGAAAACAGCTAGTACAGATGGCTCAACAGTATGCTCAAGCGCAGGGTCAAATGCAACCTGATGGAGTAGTAACTGGTGGTGAGCAAGAGCAAGGCTAAGTTTACTAAGGTAATTGGTACTGATGGTATTAGCCGATCCAAAGTAGAAAACGATTTAATCAATATTAATATTGCGAGTCTCTTTACCACTGATACTGGTGCAGAGGTTCTAAAGTATTTGCGTTCTATAACTATTGAATTAGTTAATGGCGCGAATGTAAGTGATGCTGAGTTGCGTCACTTAGAGGGTCAACGATACTTAGTTGGCTTAATTGAGCAACGCATACAACAAGGTCATAGGGCGAAAAATGAACAGTGATGAAGATACCCAAGAGGTAATAGAGACTGCGGCTGACTCTGTTCCAGAACGTGTCGTAGCGCAAGTAGCACAAGACAATAGCTGGTTGCCAGAAAAATTCAAAACACCAGAAGATTTATTGTCTTCATATAATGCTTTGGAATCTAAGCTAGGTAGTTCTAGGGAAGATATTGAAGCCGAGATTATGTCTGGGCTTGAGTCTGAAGCTTATGCAGATAGGCCAGAATCTATTGGTGATTATCAAATACCAGAAGTTTTAGATGTAGAAGCTGTTGCAGATAATGAGCTTCTCAACTGGTGGGCTGAACATTCTTTTGAAAGCGGCTTTAGTCAAGAGCAGTTTGAAGAAGGGATTAAGATATACGCTGAAGCTCAGTCAGGCAGTATGCCTGATATGGATGCTGAGTATAATAGGCTTGGTGACAATGCTGAAGCTCGTATTGAGTCTGCTAGTTTGTTTGCTAATAAGTTTTTTCCAGAAGATGCCATGCCTGCTATTGAGCGAATGTGCGAAACAGCAGACGGTATTTTTGCATTGGAGGCTATGATGCAAGCTGTGAGAGACGATACTGGTGGTGGAAGTACTCAAAGTGCTAGTCGTATAAACGAAGATACTTTGAAACAAATGATGCTAGACCCACGCTATCACGACCCTGCTCGTAGAGAAAAAGAGTTTGTTCGTCAGGTAGATGAAGGCTGGAAAACATTATTCAGATGATTACCACTAGCTTAGTGGACTCACCTCCACTGTCTTTGCATCATGCAACAATGCAAGATGTATTAGATATATATGATAATCTAAGACCTAACGACATTAAGGAGTGTGAGATATTTGGTTTCACACCCCTTGATGCTTTGTCTCATGTCTTTGAAATAGAAGGACATTACACCTACGCAATTAAAAAAGACGATGTTTGTATTGCAATGTGTGGAACTGTTCCCCTTGA
>Ga0098048_1000162_pt1 | contig 33631 bp, 40 predicted proteins | sample 13_taG_FD_75052 | JGI IMG/M metagenome (GOLD analysis project Ga0098048, IMG submission 75052) | Marine viral communities from the Subarctic Pacific Ocean - 13_ETSP_OMZ_AT15268 metaG | ecosystem: Environmental > Aquatic > Marine > Oceanic | place: Pacific Ocean | collected 2015-01-16 | reverse complement strand
TACACAACGACCACAGGCAGCAACAATATAATTTTGGGAAATGCTGCGACAGCTAGTTCTGCCACAGTATCTAACGAAATTACATTAGGTAATACATCTACTACTAAATTTAGAGTACCGGGTCTTAACTTTATTATTAAGGACAGCACTGCCACAGACAATTACGTTCTGACAGTAGATGCTAATGGTGAGGCCGGATGGGAAGCTGCTGGTGGCGGAGGTGCTACGGACATCAATGGTCTGTCTGATGGGTATTCAAACAAAAGATCGATTGGTTTAGGCGCTAACGCCCTTGAAAATTTAGATGACTCTTACAAAGACAACATAGCAATCGGGGAAAATGCTCTAAATTTAATGACCAGTGGCACAAATTCAGTTGCCATTGGCCCGAATGCAGGAAGCAAACAATACGGCACTCTCCATCGTGCTATTATGATTGGCAAGAATGCTGGTGCCTCGGTTAACATAAACACCGGCTCGAGCGATTGCGTTCTTGTTGGGACGGAGGTTGGACAATACGGAGACTGCGATAAATCAATTATCCTCGGTCATAATTTGTGCAACCAAAGCGGGTCGGGTTCGTCAGAAGCTGTTATTATTAGTGGGAATAATGGTGGGGGCAACCACACTGAAGGTACGGCTGCGACTCATCTCGGTTACAACGCGGGCGGGTCAGTAACGACAGGAACTTATAATACATTTCTCGGCCATCAGGCTGGCAGCACAACGACGACAGCATCTAACGTAACGTGCTTGGGCAGAGGAGCGACAGCTAGTTCTGCAACAGTTTCTAACGAAATTACTTTAGGCAATTCATCTATTACCTCACTGCGGTGCCAAGTTACCAGCATATCTTCTCTGTCAGATCGCAGAGACAAAAAAGACATCAAAGAACTGCCAATTGGACTTGACTTTATTAACGCACTGAACCCTGTCGAGTTTACTTGGGACATGCGTGATGGTGCAAAGGTAGGTCAAAAAGAGGCTGGATTTATTGCACAGGAACTAGACGAAGCACAACAAGATGCTGGCGTTGAAGACTTAATGAATCTAGTTCTAAAAACTAACCCTGACAAACTTGAGGCGACCCCAGGAAAACTAATCCCTGTGTTGGTCAAAGCAATTCAAGAACTATCCTCCGAAATCCAAACTCTAAAAGGTAACTGCAAATGTCAGACGAACTAACATCTGAGCAAATTGCTCAACACTACTCTGCAGCAATGGACTCAGTAAACTTAATTAACGCTGTTGTAGCCTCACCGGATGATTACGCAGACGACGAAACAATCTTAGAAAGAAACGTAGGACACCTTAAGATCGTAGTTACTTGGGACTTTTGGACTACTGAAGATATGACGCCGATTACTGATGCTATCACAGCAGGAGGCGGCTAACCTCAATACAAAGGATGTTTATCTATGGAAGGTGCGATTGATGTACGGCTAATTGTAACCTTGGGCGGCATACTCTTTAGTGTAGCGGGTGCAGCAGCCGTAGGTAAGATGCAAATTAAAGCTATCCTAGAAACACTAACTGACTTAGAGAAACGACTCAGAAACCTAGACAAACGACTAGACACTATGGAGACTAGGGTAGAAACCCAGTATCAAAGACTTTCTATTCTTTCAAGTATGATGGACCCTAATACAATGGAACGTCGTCACAGAGAAACAGCTACAATACAAGCTGACATAGCTAGTCTTAAGTCTCATGTGGACAAATTATCGCACATGCATAATGGCAGACACCCTAGTGTTAGTAGTTAAAGGAATACAGTTATGGACTTAATGGCACTAAGTAAACTCTTGTTTGTTATAATCGTCACTCTACCTGATGGTTCTTATGACACAAACGCAACAGAAGTTACTGAGTGTCCTCCATATGAAATAGTACACCAGATAAAGAACTACAAACATGAAACAAAAGAAATAACCTCCTGGTACGCTGACTGCAATGAGTATCCTTTCTTTGAAACTAAGAAACAACAAATTTAAAGAGTACTATGCAAACTAAAAAACCATCTTTAGACGACGTAAGATTAGCTGCTGAGGCTGACCTTTCTGTGTTTATCAAGTTGGTTGCACCTGAGCAGATGCTAGGTATTTGCCATGAAGATGTAATTAACTGGTGGACTAGACAAGACAGTAAGTCACATCAGCTTCTACTCTTTCCTCGTGACCACGGTAAGTCTAGGTTGGTTGCATTCAGGGCAGCATGGGAACTAACTAAAGACCCAACACTTAGGATTCTATACATTTCAGCTACAGCAAACTTAGCTGAGAAACAGTTGTCGTTCATCAAAGGTATCCTTACATCTGATACATATCAGAGATACTGGCCTGAACACGTCCACAAAGAAGAAGGTAAGCGCACCCGTTGGACGACATCTGAGATTTGCTTAGACCACCCACTAAGAAAAGAAGAGAACATCCGTGATCCTTCCGTCTTTACAGGTGGCCTAACTACTAGCTTAACAGGTCTGCATTGTGACATAGCAGTGCTTGACGATACAGTAGTCTACGAGAATGCCTACACAAACGAAGGTCGAGACAGAGTTAAAAGTCAATACTCTTTGTTGTCATCCATCGAAGGAGCTAACTCAAAGGAGTGGGTAGTAGGTACTAGGTATCACCCAAAGGATTTGTATAACGACTTAATGCAAATGCAAGAGGATACTTACGACGACAACGGAGACTTAGACGGTTCTATACCAATCTATGAAGTCTACGAGAAAGCAGTCGAAGATAGTGGCGAAGGTAATGGTGAGTTTCTTTGGCCTAAACAAAAACGTAAAGATGGAAAGTGGTTTGGTTTTGATCGTCAGGTCTTAGCTAAGAAAAGAGGCCAGTACCTAGACAAGAGCCAATTCAAAGCTCAGTACTACAATGACCCAACTGACCCTGACAACGTACCAGTCAGAAGAGAAAAATTTCAGTACTTTGAAAGAAAGTTCTTGACAAGAGATAACGGTTACTGGTACTATAGGGATCGTAGAATAAATGTATTTGCAGCAGTTGACTTTGCATTTAGTTTAAATCGTAAGGCTGACTACACAGCTATTGTAGTTGTAGGTGTAGACGGAGAAAATAACTGCTACGTTATTGACATAGACAGATTCAGAACCGAAAGAATTTCAGACTACTTCGAACACATACTTAACCTACATGCTAAGTGGTCCTTCCGTAAGATCAGGGCTGAAGTCACAGTAGCTCAGTCAGCTATTGTTAAACAACTAAAAGACATGATTAAAGACCACGGCCTGTCTCTCAGCATTGATGAGTTTAGACCTAGTAAGTCTCATGGCAGTAAGCAAGAGCGTATCTCATCTACTCTTGAACCTAGATACGACAACTTACAAATTTGGCATTACAAAGGTGGCAACATTCAAATACTAGAAGAAGAGTTATCTAGTAGGAACCCACCACACGATGACGTAATCGACGCATTAGCTTCATGTATTGATATGGCTATTAAACCATCGACTAGCCTAAACAGAAAAAGTAGAAGCAACATTGTTTGGGCTAATAACAGATTCAGAGGTGCTGCCTAATGGCTGGTGAAACTATTGACATTGAGAACATTGTTGAACCTGAGGTTTTAGCTGTTGAGATTGCTAACAGGTGGCGTGAGTGGGATACCCTTCGTAATACAAAAATCGAAGAGTGGAAAGAACTGCGTAACTACCTATACGCAACTGACACTAAGACCACAGGCAACGCCATGCTTCCTTGGTCTAACACTACTACAACTCCTAAGCTAACACAGCTTATGGACAACCTTCATGCTAACTACTTTGCTTCTTTATTTCCTCAGCAGAAGTGGATGAGGTTTGAGGCTTCGTCTATTGATTCGAATATAAAAGCTAAAAGAGATACCATTCAAGCGTACATGGAAAACAAAGTTAGACAATCTGATTTTGTTAACACAGCTTCTGATCTAATCTACGACTACATTCAATACGGTAATTGCTTTGCTACAGTACAGTGGGAAGACAGATACAAGATTAAAGAAGACGGAGATTACATTTCTCAGTACGTTGGTCCTAAGGTAGTTCGTATTTCACCCTACGACATTTGCTTTAATCCGTCTGCATCAGATTTCCTTAAAGCACCTAAGATTATTAAGTCAATTAAAACCTTAGGTGAAATCAAAAGAATGATTAAGGATGACCCATCTAAAGGAAGTATGCAGGCTATCCTAGATAAAATGCTTTACGCTAGAGCCGCAGTAAGAGGTTCAGATGCTACCTTCAACAAATCAGAAGGCTACGTTGCTGACGGTTTCTCATCTATCCAGCACTACTACGAATCTGACTACGTAGAAATCCTAACTTTCTATGGCGATATCTTTGATTATCAAAACGATGAACTCCAAGTAGACCGTATCATTACAGTAGTCGATAGAGCCTACATTCTGACTAACGAAGAAAACTCATCTTGGCTTGGACATGCTCCTATCTTCCACGCAGGATGGCGACCTAGACCTGACAACCTATACGCTATGGGACCACTAGATAACCTAGTTGGTATGCAGTATAGGATTGACCACCTAGAGAACCTTAAGGCTGACGTATTCGATCAGATTGCCTACCCAGTTATGAAGATCAGAGGTGACGTAGAAGACTTCGACTTTGAACCTGGGACTAGAATTTATCTAGGTGAAGAAGGTGATGTAGGCTACCTAGTACCTGATGCTACAGCACTTAACGCTGACCTCCAGATTCAAACCTTAGAGAACAAGATGGAGGAAATGGCTGGCGCACCTAGGCAAGCTATGGGTATCAGAACCCCAGGTGAAAAGACAGCCTTCGAAGTCCAATCCCTACAGAATGCTGCGTCTCGTATCTTCGAACACAAGACAGCACACTTCGAAAGAGTATTCCTAGAACCGATTCTAAACTCCATGCTTGAGACAGCACGACGGTACATGAACTTCAGTGACACTATTAGAGTTATAGATGATGCCACAGGTGTAGCTTTCTTTAGGGACATTACAAAGGATGACATTATTGCCTCCGGTAAAATCGTACCTGTTGGCGCTAGACACTTTGCTGAAAGGGCTAGACGTGTTCAAAACCTCACTCAACTATATCAAATCAAAGCTGCTGACCCCACTGTTGCTGCTCACCTCTCAGGTAAGGAGTTCGCTAAGATCATCTCTGAAGAGCTTGGTGAGTCGTCTCTATTCGGTGAGAACATCTCTGTCTCTGAGCAACTTGAGACTCAAACCCAGATGCAGAATGCTGAGGCGGTTAATCAAGAGAACCTAATGACACAAGAAGAGATGGGTATTTAATGAAACAAGTTTGGTTCAGAGGAACTAAATCTGAGGACAAAGAGAAGAGAAAGCACGAAGTTCTTAATTATAGAAACGCATTCGATTCTTTAACTGAAATTCTTAACACTCACTACAAAAAGAAAGAGGGTGTTAGGGACTACGGAGCACCTAATTGGGAGTTTCGTCAAATCGCCGTCAACGAGTACAACCGAGTGCTTGAAGATATTCTTGAACTAATTGATTTAAACAAAAAGGATTAACAATGTCCGTTTTTGATACTGACTCCGATCAAACCACAGACGGTAGTCAGAACACAGAGTCAGCTTTTCAAACTGAAACCCAACCACAGGATTCATTTTTAGGCAAACTCGTAGAGACTAAGGGAGAGCAATGGAGTGACCCTGAGGTACTAGCTAAAGGAAAACTAGAAGCTGATACCTACATTAGCAATCTTGAGTCCCAACTTAAGGAACTCAAAGAAGACCTAGGTAAACAGGATTATGCCAAGTCATTGCTTGAACAACTTCAGAATAGGGCTACGGATACCACTAACGTAAACACTGAAGTACAGTCCAACAACAATAATACTAGTGGCACTGAAGCAGGCGATACCACGCCAGACCTAAGTGAGAGTACACTTAAAAGCCTTGTTGAGCAGACGCTAACAGAACGTGAAAGACAGAGTACAGCTAAACAAAACATTGATTCTGTCAACCAGCAACTAGAACAAATGTATGGGACTGAGGCCAAAGTTGAAATTGAGAAGAAGGCAGAGGCATTGGGTATGTCGGTAAGTCGTCTTCAAGATATTGCAACTGAGTCTCCTACAGCTTTCTTCACGCTAATCGGTGAGCAACGTAGGGATACCCAACCTATGATTACCGGCACGATCAGAACTGAAGGCGTCAACATGCAGTCCAACAATCAGGAAAGAAACTGGGACTACTACCAGAACCTGAGACGGACTAACAAAAACCTGTACTACAGTCCTAAGGTTCAACAAAGTCTACTAGAGGATAGAAAACGACTAGGGAACCGCTTTGGACTTTAGTATGTCCTTTGTAAAAAACAAGACAAACTAGGAGAAATATCATGGCAATGACCACTGGTAATACTGATCTCCTTACTCGCGGCGAAGTATGGTCTGGCGAGCTTAAGGAGATTCTAAGAGACGAGATGATGGCACAAAGGTATGTGCGTATGCTTGAGGGCTTCCCTGATGGTGATACGTTCTACATTCCCTCCATCGGACAGGCTCAGGTTGACGACTATTCGGAAGATACAGAAGTTGCGTATCGTCCGCTTGACACAGGACAGTTCACGTTCTCCGTGGACAAGTACCTGTCGTCTGCTACGTACATTACGAAGAAAGCTGAACAGGACGCATTCTACAGTCAACAGCTTATCTCTAGTTTTGTTCCTGAGCAGGAAAGAGCTATCATGGCTCACTTCGAAACGACAACTCTTGCTGCTGCTGACGCAGGTGTTTCAGCCAACAGTAACGAAGCAATCGACGGTGTAGAGCATCGTTGGGCTGCTGCTGCTGGTACTATCGCTCTTGCTGACTTTGCTCGCGCACGCCATGCTTTGAAAAGAGCTAGTGTTCCCGATCAGGCTTTGATTGCGATTGTTGATCCATCGGTAGAGTACACGATTAACACTCTTACCAACCTTGTCAATGTTAGCAATAACCCACGGTTTGAAGGTATTGTTGCAGACGGTATCGCCACAGGCATGACGTTCGTTAAGAACATTTATGGCTTTGACGTATATTGCTCCAACTACCTAGCGGATGTTACGGACAGTGCATTACCAGACCGTAGTAACTCTAATGTTGACTTCTCTTCTGACAATGGTAAGGCAAACTTGTTCTTCTCAGCCGCTCCATCTGTCACTCCCTTTGTTGGTGCGTGGCGTCAGATGCCAGAAGTTGACTACGAGTATAACAAGGACTTGCAGCGTCACGAGTATGTTACGACGAGCCGCTATGGTGTTAAACTGTACCGGCCTGAAAACATGGTTCGTATCGCTTCCAAGCCTTCTGTGGTATAAGAAAGGAGAACTAAATTATGTCTTATACTAATTCAGACGGTCTGTTTGTCATCACCAACAACGCTCAAGGTGCTGTCCGTGATAATGGCCTTAACGCTCAAAACGGTGTTAAGACTATGGTCTTTGAAATTAAAGACGCAACTAAACTAGGCACTTCTGATGTTAATCCTCAGCCGAATGATGCGTTCATTCCTGCTGGTTCTTACATCACGAAAGCCTCTTTGGTTGTTACCACGGCGTTCACCTCAGGGGGTTCCGCTACACTAACTATTGGTCTTCAGCAGGCTGATGGCACGATCATTGATGCTAACGGTATTGATGCTACTGTTGCAGTTGCTGACTTGGCTGCTAACAAAGCTGTCGTAGCTAACGGCGCTCTTGTTGGTGGTACGGCTACTATTGGTGCGGCTGACGCGTATATGTCGGTTATTTACGGTACTGCTGCCTTCACGGCTGGTGCTGCTAAACTGGTAATCGAATATATCGAAGTCTAAAAACTAGGGGAGGAACCTCAGGACGTACTTGGGGTTCCTCTTCTGACTTTACTATTTGGAGCATTAAATGGCTAATGTAACTCACTCTAGTCTAACAGGGGCTGACCTACACGAACCTAAAGGAGTAGCTACAGCAAACTCTGAAGACGTATATGTAGCTAATGGCTCCGGTTCAGGTGCTTGGAAAGGCCAGACTCTACTCCTTAACAAGAAGCTAACTGACATATCAAGCTCATTCGATAGGTACATTCCTCTTCCTGTAGCCTGTAAAGTAGTACATATTACGACAGCATTAAGCGCAGCTATCTCAGGAAGTGACTTAGTGCTTACAATTAAGAATGCAGCAGGAAGCTCTATGGGGGCTATAACAATCGCTCAGTCAGGTTCTGCCGCAGGGACTATCGACACTTTAACTCCTGCGTCTAATAACACCTTTGCAGTTAACACAGCCCTTGAGATCGAAGGTAACGGTGGACCTAGCTCTCATGTAGATTTAGATGTTGCAATCCTCCTTGAAAGAGTTACCTCATAATGAAGAAAACTCTCCTTGAGCTAGTCCAAAGTATCTTAAGTGACATGGACTCAGAGCCAGTCAATAGCATCAGTGACTCGATTGAGGCTGAGCAAATTGCATCTGTAATCGAAGATACCTACTTTAACTTTGTATCTTCTAGGGAAATTCCTGAGCATAGAAGACTAATTAAAATTACAGCACTATCTGATAACACTAAACCTACTCACTTTAAATATGTAGGTAGACAACTGTACTGGATTAGGTACAACATAGATGAAAACAGCCAGACTAACTACAGAGAAATTAAGTATATGGACCCAGGTAGTTTTGCTACCCGTAACCTAGATACCTCAAATGTAACTACAGTCTACGATGTTTCAGCTAGCACTAACTTGCTAATCCTCAACGACAGAATGCCAAGTATCTACACATCTTTTGATGATGAGCATATCGTTATGGATGCCTTCAAAAGCTCAGTAGAAAGCACACTGCAAACAACTAAGACACAAGCCTATGGTATTGTAACTCCCACTTTTAGTTTGTCAGATACATTTGAACCTGATCTAGATGAGGACTTAATTCCTTACCTGTTGGCTGAAGCTAAGTCTGCTTGCTTCTCTTTGTTTAAGTCAGGGTCTGACCCTAAGGTAGAACAGTCAGCCAGACGATTGAAGTCTTTTGTAACTACAGGTCTTTATAGGACCAAGCAAGAGAACGTAAGAAACAACTACGGAAGATAAAATGGTAGAGTTTGAAGAAAACACAGCCGATCAAACCTGTGTCTGTAAACTGAGTAAGTTGAAACAAGAACTAATTATTCGTAAGTCTACAGATGGTTTTATATTCTTTGAGATTGCTTCACCAAAGGGTAAGGTAGCCTACGAACTATCAGGTAAGTATAGTTCAGTAGCTTCAGCTAAGAAAGCAATTCAGGCTTACGATAACAGCATACCTCTTAGTCCTACAATAAAACGCGAGCAGTTTGCACAAGACCGACTCAAACGTAAGGAAAAGAAAACTGATGCCCCAGTCTTTGAACCAAAAGGTAACTAACACATTTATCAAAGGTTTAATTACTGAAGCTGGTGAACTTACGTTTCCTGCGGATGCTTCAGTTGATGAACTAAATTGTCTACTAGAAAGAGACGGAAGCAGGAAAAGAAGAGAAGGTCTGGACTTTGAAGAAAGCTCAGTAGATTCTACGTTCAATGTAACTGACACAGACTTAGTTAAGGTAGGTACTTGGCGTAACGTAGCTGGTATCCCAGATAAAGAACTCCTTGTAGTACAGGTCAATGATAAGCTCTACTTGTACGACAAGACTAACGTACCTTACTCAGCTAACCAGCTTAAGAGTTTTAGTTGGACTATAAATTCATCTACTACTTCTTCTACAAATTACATAACTCTGTCTAGCTTAGGTTATACTGGTCAGGGTTCTATCAATGATAACAAATGTGAGTTTACAGCTATATCAGGTATGCTGGTCATAACTCACCCTAGCCTTGAGACTACAGCCCTTGTTGCTACGATTGATACGTCCAGTGGTTCATCTGTTTGGAGTTTTAGTGTAGAGCCTATTACCTTTAGAACCAGAGACTTTAAACTACTATCGGATAGGTCTACCTTAAGTGAGGATGTATCTGAAGCTACTGTGTCAGCAGAGAGAGTATACGACACAAGAAACTCAGGTTGGATTGGAGAGAAGGGTGCAGCAGCTTTAACTACATACTTCAATACAGCTCCCCATGAATTTCCTGCATTAAACTTATCTTGGTTCTCAGGTAAAGATAGCTCAGGTAACTTCAGTGTAGCTGAGTGGGAAAAGATACAAGCTGGTTCTTCTGTCATAGGCCAAGGACACAACCTAGTTAACTTCTTCAACAGAGATAGAAGCACCTTAGGTTCGTACACAACTAGGGCTGGGGGTACTATCAGCCTTCCCAGTAATCTATCTACTGAGGTTATTAGTGATAGGTTCTCAACTGTCGTAGCTATGTCAGGTAGAGTATTCTACTCAGGGCTTAACAGAGGAAACCACGAGGACAGTAACGTAATTCTTTTCTCAAGGATTATCGAAGGAGCTTCTTCAGGTGTTTCTGTAGACTCAGCAGGACTAGGTGATTGTCACCAGAAGAATGACCCAACGTCTGAAGACTTCTCAGATTTGTTGGATGACGACGGAGGTGTTATCAGAATACCTGAGGCTTACGGTATCCGCAAACTACACCAGTTTAACAACAGTGTCTTTGTCTTTGCTGAGAATGGTGTATGGCAGATCAAAGGTGTAGATGACGTATTTAGAGCTACTGGGTTTGCAGTTAACAAAATTTCCTCAGTAGGCTTGTTCAATAGAGAAACCTTCGTATCTGCTGACGGCATTCCTTTTTGGTGGAGTGATCAAGGTATACATACTCTTGGGTTTGATGGTCAGACATTCCAAGCTGCTGAGAATAATATCAGCATTAGTACTATCCAGACGTTCTTCGATAAGATCGACAGCACTCAGAAAAGCAAATGCACAGGTGTTTTTGATCCGCTCAATAAAAGAGTTTTCTGGATGTACCCCAATGCAAATGAAACGATTGCAGCAAAACTAAATAACTTCCTAATCTTGGATATCTCTCTACAGGCTTTCTACCCTTGGACTGTATCTGATGCTTCAAGCAATACACCTGAGATTCTAGGTGCTGACTACTACAGGGGTTTCTCCTCTAACATTCAGTCTTTCAATGTCATTGACGGAGATGGTGACACAGTAGTTGATGCAAGTGCTAACAATGTAATTGTATTTGACAATGGCTTTGTTGACACAGGACAACCTTCTTTAGTCTTCCTGTGCAGGAATGCTTCAGACAATACCGTTTCTATGGGCTACTTCTACAAGACTGACTTTAAGGATTGGGGTTCAGCTAACTACTCTTCCTTTGCTGAGGCAGGCTATGAGTTCATGGGTGATCTTATACTACAGAAGAATGCACCATACATTCAAGTGTACTCCAGAGTAACTGAGACAGGTTGGACAGGTGACGAACTACTAGGATACACACCAATCAGAGAAAGCTCCTTGTTAGTTTCTTCCTTCTGGGACTTCAGTAACAGCAATACTCAGACACAGCAAGCGTACAGACTTAAGCCTATGCCTATCGTCAACCCAAGTGACTTGACAGACTTTGGTTATCCTGATACAGTGGTAGATACCAGACTTAAAATTAGAGGTAGGGGTAAATCTGTACGTCTTAAGTTTGAGTCAGAAGAAGGTAAAGACTTTCACTTACTAGGGTATGGAGTTTTAAGTGCCACCAACAGAAGGTTCTAAAGTAAGAGAAGCTACGTATGAGGATATCTTTGAGCTTCTAATGTTAGCCTTTGAGTTTTCTAAGGAAGGCCCAGATCATTTCAAACCCTTCGAGAAAGATGTAGTTGAAGAAAGACTGACAGGTGCAATAGGTAACGAAGACTATCTTGTTCTTGTATTAGAAAACAAGGGAGAAATTCAAGGGTCTATCGTAGGTGTGTGTATAGCTCCTTGGATGATGACTGAACCTTTTGCTGTTGAGTTAGCTTGGTTCGTTCGTAAGTCAGCTAGAGACGGTAGAGGTGCTATTAAGCTAGTTAGAGCCTACGAATCTTGGGCTAAATCTAAAGGCGTTACTAAAATATGTATGAGTGATTTAACTAAAGTTCAAGGACTAGGTAAACTTTACGAAAGACTAGGTTACTCTTTAAGTGAGACTAGTTACATTAAGGAGATTTAATATGGCAGGTACAACACTAGCTGTTATAGGTTTAGCCGTAGCAGGGATAGGTACTGGCTTTAGTGTCTTACAGCAGCAAAAAGCAGCTAAGCAACAAAAGAAAGCTAGAAGAGCGCAGCAACGCCAGCAGTCACTTCAGGCTAGAAGACAACAGATTAGAGCAGTACGCCAACAACAGATTGCTTCGTCACAAGCTAGGGCTGCTGCGGCTGGTCTAGGTGGCTTAGAGACTTCAGGGTTTAGAGGTGGACAATCAGCACTACAGTCTAGTCTTGGGGCTGGCCTTGGGTTCTCTACTGAGATGTCAGGCTTGAGTAGAAACATTAGTATGTTCCAGCAGAAAGCTGCAAATGCTATGGGTCTAGCTAGGATGGGTCAGGCGTTTGCTGGCTTAGGTATGCAGGGTGCATCCTTAGGTATGCAAATGGGTCGTCAACCTAATCAAGCTACCATACCTAGTATCGCTAATCAAAACTACGCATCTCTTTATTCAGCAGGGTATCCTGAAGGAATTTAATTCTAAGTCTAGCTTTAAGGAATAACGTATGCCTGAGATTGGTAATGAAGAAGAAATGGTCTTTGAAGAAATAGGCGCGACTAGTTCAGAGCCTATTCCTTTAACGCCTGAAAGATCAATGGACATTCTTGTTGCTACGGGGGAGCCTTTAGAAACTTCTGAAGAAGCTAAGGCTAGTTTAGCTCCTTACTCTCAGGATGCTCTCAGAGAAGTACTAAGCTCTGCTGAAGCAGATAGACTAACCCTAGATGAAGTTCAAGCTAAAGCCATAGAACTAAGTGAAAAGCAAAGAGCCTTTGAAGAAAACCCTGACGTTGTTTTAGAACAAGCTGCTTTAGTTAATAACCCTGCTGTTAGCTCTGCTGAATCAAATTTAGCTGTTAACATTCAAAGGGCATTGGAAGAAGTCGAAGCTGCAATTACAGAAGCAGAAGAAGAAAACAGCACCGTAGGGAATATGCTTAATTTCCTAGACAGAGAACTTGTTAGGGCGGTAGTTAACCCTATTGAAGCGTTTACTGAGAGAGACACTAGGTCTACTACTGAGATCATGTCAAGAAGTTTAGGTGATCCAAAAGACTTTTTACCTTGGTTTAAGGGCTACCTAGAGGAAAGAAAAGAAGAAGGGGTCTTTAGAAGTGGCAGTATTAGTGCGCTTGAAGCCCTTAAGGAAGAAGTAGGTAATTTAGGTTTTGACCCAAACTCAGGTTTTAAAAAAGCTTTTTCTCTTATAGACTTACCTGCCATTAGTACTGTAGCAGCCGGTGTTAAAGTAGCTGGTAAAGGTCTTCAATTAACTTCTATTATTGGTTCAAAGACTACAGTCGGTAGGGTAACAACGCTTAAAGGGGAAAAAGCTGGAGAAGAAGCTGCTGAAACAATCCTTGAAAAAGGACCAGACCCCGAAACAGTTGTTGGCAGAGGTGATGCTACACAAGATTTAAGTGGTTCTGAACCTGTTAGAGCTAACAATTCTAGTTTTGCACAAAAATTAACTGAGACTGCTCTTGCTAAAGAGATTGACCAGTTAGATCGTAAGGGTGCCTTTGGACGTTCTGTAACTAAAGAAAAAATTGCAGAAGCAGCAGGTAAAATTATTCAAGATATCCGTGATAACACAACCAATGTAATTAGAAGTGACGCTAGGATAATCAATGAAGGCTTAGGTAACTGGCTTGTTTCTGTACGACTAGGTAAAGCTAAAACAGGTGATGCTTATCTTCCTATACAGACTAAAGCTGTAAAAGAAGGTGAACGTACTGTAGCTAAACTAGCAGACGGAACAACAGTTAAAGCTAAAGATGAGCTATCAACCTATGGGGAGACGACAGGTACAGGTACAGGTAAAGAAGGTGCCTCTAAAATTGAGTATAAAGTACCACCCTCTGTTAAACGTGCGGCTGAGAAACTTGGGCCTACAGCTAAGGTTGTTCAACTAGACCCCGCTGACGCCTCTAAAGGTTATGTCATTGAAGTAACAGAGCGTGTAAGCACCTTAGGTCTTCAAGATAAACTTGGCGTAGAGCTAAACTTAAAGAACGACCTAGCCAGAAGAACTGTAGGTAAACTCTTTAACAATAGAGTTATGGCTGGTGCTGCACTTAGAGACAACAGATTTCTAACTACTTTGGCTCAATTAGGTCAAGGTGGTAGAGCCGTTGTTAGGGACATTGTTAGACCTTACGAAAAATCAATTAAGGCTCTCGACTCTAAAGGTAAGTTTACTCTTAACGCTGTGTATGCAAAGCTAAGAGATGGGGAACATGCTCATGTACGCACAAGGTACACTGATGAGGAGTTTTTTGATGAGTACAGAAAGCTACACCCTGACGGTGCTGAAGCTACTCAAAAAGAATTAGATGCTTATCACGATCTAGCTACCGTCGAAGAGACTGCCTATTTAATTGAAACGACTAATGTCCTTCAAAGGTTCCTATCCAAAGGATACAATAGGGCTGTTGAGGTTGCCCCAGGTGTGTTCACTCCAGCTAAGAGAATTACAAAAGCTGAACTGAAGGACTCAGACATTGTTCTTGATGTCGAAGGAAGAGTCTATGGCAGACCTAGTGATGAAATTGTTTTTGGAGATTTAGCTGACGACATTCCAGTTTGGAAATTAGATCAAGCACTACCTACAGGACAGAGCTTTGTGGTTAATCCTACTAATGCTCGTCTTATCGACCCTACTGATGTTATGGGGTACAACCCAGGTGGTAGAAGAATAAACCCTAACGCTAAATACTTCTTAGTAATCGGAGGGCAGGGTAAAAGAGTTAAAGCCCTTTTGTCAACCTTTTCTGAAGCAGATGCTAAAGTAGCTAAGGATCAAATGAGGGTTGTTGTAAAAGCAATCAACGAGGGTTCTTCTGACATAGACGATATAATTAAAAATAACAACGACTGGAACCCTGACATTCAGTCTAAGGTACAGTTTGATGAATTAGCCTACGAACAAGGGTGGGTAAAAAATAGAGGCGACCAGATTGAAGGTGACGTAGCTTACCGGGCTAGAAATGGTGAGATAGTAGGAGGTGACTTAGATAACGCAGACCTTTGGGCTAATACTTCAGCAGAAGACTACATTCAAAATGACATGAGAAGACAAGACAAAGTTCTTATGGACTTTGGTGGAGGTAAAACCTATAACATTGATCCTGTGTCTTCTACTTTTGCTCAGTTTGGTAACTCAGTATTTACCTACACAAACAAGGCTTACACACAAAATGCTATGGTTGGTTGGGTTAAAGCTGCTTTACCTAAAGATGGAGTCAAAAGGTCAGAATGGTTTAAGAAGGCTGGTGGTGTAAGTGAGTCTGACTACGAAACTCTCTTTAGAAACGCTGAAGTAACTGGTACAGATGAGTTCGCTGTCCGTATGAGAGAGCTTAGAAACATTACTCTTCGTAGGCTAAACATGCAGGATGAGCCATCTAGGTTTATGGAGCAACTTGGTACTAAAACCGCTGAGTATATCTTTGATGGTAAGATACCCTTTGGTATAGGCAAAGGAAAGAAACTTAATTTCCTAGCTAATGACCCTACAAACACACTCCTTAGAATTGGCTTCCAAAGTTCTTTTGGTCTTATGGCCATTTCTCAGTTTGTTATGCAAGGGTTACACGCCACATCAATCATGGCTATATCCCCTAAACATGGTCTTAATGCAGCAGCTATGGTCTTTGCTCAAAGGGGTCTATTAGGTGCAGCTAAAACTCCTGAGGCTTACAAAGAAGGTGTTAAAAGACTAGCTAAACACCACAGTCTTACAGAAGAAACTGCTGAAGAACTGCTAGAGTACATTAGAACTTCAGGTAGGCACATAGTTGCAGGTGATGCTATTGAAGCTGGTACAGGTATTTCTTGGAATATCTCAGGATGGAGAGGTAACAGCAATAAGTACAACTCCTTTTCAGCTAAAGCACAAAGAGTTACAGATGCGGTATCTAAAGGTTTAGACGTAGGTCTTTATCCTTTTAATGCAGGTGAGCGTTTGTCTCGTCTTACAGCTATTAATACAGCCTTCCTAGAGTTTAAAGCTAAATACCCTAACATATCTGCTTCGTCTGACTTTGGTAGGCAGTTCATAACCAGCAGAGAACAAACCCTTACGTTTAACATGACTACAGCAGACAGAGCTATGGTTCAATCTAGTCTTATGAAGGTTCCTACTCAGTGGCTTTCCTACAGCTTTAGGTCTATGGAAGCAGTTTTTGTAGGTAGGGGTCTAACTAAAATGGAAAGAGCTAGGTTATTCCTTATGTTGGGACCAATGTACGGTTTAACTGGTTTTGGTGCTGGTAATGCTGCTGACTATGTAGGTGAGAAACTAGGTTTTGAACCCGGAGGATCAAAGTACGTTGGTCTTAAGTATGGGTTCTTTGATGGTATCTCCCACGCCTTAGGAGGGCAGGACGGTTGGGTAGGTTTAGGTACAAGATTGGCCCCTATAGGTGCTTTCTTAGATACTTATGAAAAGATATTCGAAGAAGAAACTATTGGAGCAATAGGTGGTCCGTCTGGTGAGATTGTAACTAATATTGGTGGCGCTGTCTTTGATGCTCTTGCTGACCTAGCTCACGGCAGAACAGCTTTAATGACTGAGGATTTAATTAAAGTAATTCGTCAACCATCAGGTCTTAACAACCCAGCTAAATTTCTAGGTATTATCAATAACGGTATGTACCGCAGTAAGAGTGGTGTTTCTGTAGGGGATGAAATGAGCATAGGTCAGGCCCTAATGGCTCTTGCTGGTTTTACGCCTGGATCTGTTCAAGAAATTTATCAAAGAAAAGGTCAGATCTACAACGACAAAAAATCTTTTAATAAGTTTAGAAAACAAATTAGTCAAGAAGCTGACACAGCCCTTCGTTATATCTCAGAAGGTGACGAAGAAAGAGGAAGAAAAATGATTAGCGAAATAAGTGCTAAAATTGCTACGTCAGGTTTTAGTTTCAAGGAGATGGTTAGTCTTAGGAGATCAGCTTTATCACCATTCCAGAAAGACTATCAGAAAATGTATATTCATTTGTTTAAAAACTCTGACAATACTTACGCTACCAGATCGTTCAGAAAACTTACTAAGAACCCTGAGGAGAATAACTAATGACCGGCCCTTTCTATAAAACAGGTACAGGCTTAGGTTTAACAGCAGCAGGTGGAAGTGCGGTAGAAAGCCCTGTAGCTCCTGTTAGAACCTCAGCGGCTGATGCAGTTACTGCTGGTTTTAACCTAGCTAGTCAGGGTGTGGCTCTGTACGCTCAGGACCAAAGGTATAGGAATAGATACGGAGGAACTAGAAGCGGTAGACCTGACCCTAACTTGGCTCGTTTCTCAGAAGAGGTTCAGATAGCTCTCCGAAATAAAGAGCAGTTTGGAGAAGGCCGTTTTAAAATGGACATGAACAGAATTGTCCAAAACTTTGGTTCAGCAGGTCAGCCAATAGATGAAGATATGTTAACCTATTTTGAGCAGACAACAGGTCTACCTTCTGATACATATTTTGGTGTTGACCCAGTAGCAAAGTTTAAAGCAGCCCAAATTCAAACTCCAGAAATACAAGCTGCCGCTGCTCCTTTGATTGCTGGTGGTATGGACCAAGAGGAAGCCTTCGATCAAGCCTTCAATGAGCAACAAACTTCTATTAGACTATCTGAAGATTTAAAACGAACTGATACAGAAAATGCAGTAGAATACATGGCACCTAAGGGTGGACAACAAATCCAACAAGATATTATTCAACATTTTAGGGATACTGCCTATAGCCGACTAACCGCACTGGTTAACACAGGAAAAGCTACAGAACAAGACGCCAGAATAGTACTATCTAACTATCAAGCGTTACTAGCTACACCTAAAATGCAGATTCCTTCAGGTGTTAGTCCTGAAGTTAGGACGCAAGAGGTCGCTACTAGAAATAATCTAAAAGGTTCTATCGAAACTATAGTGCAATTACTAGATGCAGGAGAACAGGGTCAGTTACTGTTGCAGCAAATTGCACAAAATCCTGATATGTCTGAAGACGATAAAAAGAATATGTTCTTAAACTTTACTTTGCTTTCAGCTAAAGACCCATTTCTGTTGATGAAGTTTATGGGTATTAACGATATGAATGCCTTGGTAAAAGGTAACACATCCTTAGGTAAACGTCCACTAAGTAATTTTGAACTGGGTAATTTAAACAGTGTAACTGCTAGTGCTATAGCAAAAGCACCTCCAGGGAGTATTCCGCCTCCTGAAACGATTGTACCTCCTGAGCTTTCAGATGCAATTAAGAAGATGACCCCGGATCAGTTAGTAAGTTATACTAAAGGTAACGCCAAGAAAGCATCTTTTCCCGGCTATAGCTTTAACTCCCAAGAAGATGTAACGGCTTTTGCTACTTCTATATACAGTGTAGCTCAAGGACTTACTGCACCTCAGCAAAATAGACTACGAACGATTGATGACTTAGGTAAACTCTTAAATAGGAATATCTTTAAAAACCTAGATTCCCTAGATAAGGTGGACCCAGAGCAAGCAGCGTTACTTAGAGCCTCCCTAAGTGTAGGTTTGACTACTGAACTTGGCAGAAGGAAGGTGCAGCTTAGTTCTATAGAAAAGAGTTTAGTAGGTGACGCAACAGCAGATGGTATTTCCACAGCTAAGTTTAACCCAGAGACAGGTAAGTACGAGTTAACTCCTGAGTTTATTAACAGTCAGACCCCTGAGGATATGAAGTCTTTTCAGGTAGGTGTTGAATACGCATACGGAGGTGACTTAGCTAAAGGTGCTGAGAATAATTTTGTTAGGTTTACCACAGCAAGAAGCCCTAGCCAAGGTCCAGGGGACGCAAGTAAGGTAGTGTCTAACGGAAACCTTATAAGAATTGAGGATGCCCAAAGAAACAGGAGAGCTACAGCAGCCCTTCGACAGTTCTACCTTTCTTTAAACGCTGGTGGTGAGTTACCTCCTCTTGCTCAAGAATTTAGTGATCCAGCAGCAGAAGCTAGAAGAGTTGCTGCAACAGTGGCTGGTACTGCGCCTACGAACCAAGGACAGACTATGGATCAAGCACCTCCTCCTGCTATAGTACAACCTGCTGGAGCTACTTCAGGTATATCCTCAGTTAATGAAGGTGGGGATGGGTTTACTACTGTGACTAAGGCTGACGGAACTGTAGTCAAACGTGAAGGTCTTCGTAGCTGGAGAAATAACAACCCAGGTAACTTAGAAGCAGGAGACTTTGCAACGTCTAAAGGTGCTGTCGGTGATGACGGAAGGTATGCTGTGTTTAAGACCTACGAAGAAGGAAGGGAGGCCATGCGATCTCTTCTGTTCGAAGGTAAAAACTACAGAGGTAAAACAATCTCTGAAGCTATTACTAGGTACGCTCCTCCTAAAGAGAACGACACAGCTCTTTACATTAAAAGAATTACAGATGCTTTAGGGGTTTCTGATAGTACAAAACTTAGTGACCTTAACGATGACCAAAGGGTTACTATGTTAGACGCTATTCAAAAACATGAAGGGTTTAAAGAAGGGACTGAAACGGTAGTTGAACCTTCCTCTGGTCCTGGCCTAGACTCACAGGGTCGTCCGTTCTTACGTCCTGAAGCAGGAGCTAAGGTTACTCAAGGCAACATGCTAGGTGGTGCTATATCTTCAATTAGGTCTGCCTTAAACCTAGGGTCAGACGAAGAGGCTCAGTCAGTAGCTGAGAAACTTATGCAAAGTGGTGTTATTCCTCGTAGACCTACAGAGCAAGGTATGGCTGAAGCAAATCAGTTGACACCTTCAGAGCAAAGGATTGCTGATGCTCAGGCTAGGCTTGAAGAAAGAAACAAGTCAAACCAAGGCTTAAATAAAGAAACACTTTCTTTGGTAGAGTCTTCAGTGCCTTCCGTAAATTGGCTAAGAAGTTTAGGTAGCGCTGTAGGTAATTTTGTTGCCGGATCACCTGCTGAAGCGACTGAGTATAAAGAAAAAGTCGATAAAGCTATTGAGTTTTCTAGCAGAAACCCCATTGAATTTATATACAAAGTAGGAGGCTTAGTAGGCTTAGATGAAAACAACCCTGAGCATCAAAAAGCTATTGCTGGTCTTACCAATCAATTTTTTAAGGGAAGAATTGACCCCTTCAGTGAAGTAACAAAAGACAAGAATGCTTGGTGTGCTGCCTTTGTTGCTCATGTGCTAACTAACTTAGGTTTTAACGCTCCTGATGGCAATCAACCCGGAGGTAGAGACAGGTATGATGTTCTTAGGGCTAAGCAGTATAAAAACATCGGTAAAGGAGTAGAGTTAAAGGAGGCAAAACCTGGCGATCTAGTTATTATTGAAAACCCTCGAAATGGTATCAACCATGTAGGTTTCTTTGTTGATTCTACTAGTAACGGTATAGCTATTCTTGGTGGAAATCAAGACGATCAAGTCAATGTAACAAGATACCCAAGCGGAAGACTTCAGTCAATAAGAAGAATCAAAGGTATGGAAGACATTAGTCCAGAGGCTTTAAAAGCAGTTCAGAAAGATATATCTGAAGTTGCTGGTCTGTCTTTTACTAACCTTTACCACAGAGTTAGTGACAGTATATTCAATCCTCGTACTAGGTAAGGAGTAGACCATGGGTGGATTACCATTAGAACTAATCACAATGCTAGGCTCAGGGTTGTTGTCAGGAGTTATGACACTCTGGGGCCAAGCAGCTAAGTCCAAACAAGAGGCATTCAACAGGGCCATCGAAGGACTATCTGCACAGTCAGAAGCTACAGACCTAGCTAGGAGGTACGAGAACAAGGGGTTCCAAGTTACTCGTAGGATCATAGCTCTTGCATCTGTAGCTGCTATCATAGTCTGGCCTAAGATTGTAGCTGTCTTCTGGCCTGAGATACCTGTCACAGTAGGGTACACTGAATGGAATCCAGGCTTCTTGTTCCTTACTGAGGGGACTGAGGAGACTACATGGCAGGCACTAACTGGGTTGGTCATCACACCCTTAGATACCCACCTACTTGGGGCTATCATAGGTATGTACTTTGGTGCATCTATGGTTAAGAACGCGAGGTAAAGACTATGGCTAAGCAAATAGAAAAATCTAAAATGAAGTGTAACAAACCTAAGCGTACCTCAGGTCATGCTACTAAGTCTCATGTGGTTAAGGCTTGTGCTAACGGCAAAGAAAAGATCATTAGGTTTGGTCAACAAGGTGTATCAGGTGCAGGTAAAAGCCCTAAGTCAGCTAAGGACAAGGCTAGAAAGAAGTCCTTCAAAGCTAGACACGCTAAGAATATCAAGAAGGGTAAGATGTCTGCTGCGTACTGGGCTAATAAGGTGAAGTGGTAATGGCTAAAGCAACTCCAACTAATCCATCTCTTTGGTCTAAGGCTAAGGCTGCGGCTAAGAAGAAGTTTAAAGTCTACCCTTCAGCGTATGCTAATGCTTGGGCTGCTAAGTGGTACAAAGGTAAAGGCGGAGGCTGGAAAGGTGGTAACAATAAAGTCTCTAAGAAAGGTAAAAGATAATGGCTAAGGGTGTTAAACATTATTTAAGAGATGGCACAGAGTATAAAGGCAATACTCACAAGATGCCAAATGGCCAAGTTCATTCAGGTAAGACACACGGTAAAACTAGTAAGCGTTTGTACCACTTTAAAGACCTGAGTGCGGCATCGAAAAAGAAAGCTAAGAAGTAATGGCGAAAGGAGGTTTAGGTAAGTGGTTCTCTGAACAGTGGACTGACGTAAAGACAGGTAAGCCATGCGGTAGGAAGTCAGCTAAAGGTAAATCCAAAAGACCTTACCCAGCATGTAGACCTAAGAGTGTTGCTTCTAAAATTACAAAGAAGGAAGCAGCTAAGAAGACCGGACCTAAGAAGGTTAAGTGGTCAACAACAGCAAGTGGAAAGAAAAGGAAATAACTATGCCGTACTCCAAAGGTAAGGGTCCAATGCCCTACAAGAACGCTACCAAGAAGAAGAAAGAAGAAAAGAAGAAAAAGCCTAAGAAGAAAATGAAGTAGATAAAACTAAGGGGAGAGCCATTGGATTGGTCCTCCCCTTTTTCTTTTTTAGGTAGCCTCTAAGGTTTAGATAGCTCAGGTTGAACGAACTCAGTTATATCTGGGAACACCTTAGCTATTTCAAAAGCACACGCCCTAGCTAATCGCCTGTGTTCCTTCTGAGTTGACTCGTGAGTCCTCAGTTCAATGTAGTGAATCCATGACCTAAGACTTGCATTAGCAAACAACCTAGTTCTAGTTAGACCCTCAGGGAGTAATGCTCTAGCCTGCTCCTTAGCTATGCCTCTCTTTAAGGCTTGGTCGTATAAGTCGAAGCACTGGTCAATGACTTTATCCTGAGAGGACTTCCACCATATTTCAGTAGCTGCATCTGTATTAGGTAAGGAGTTCTGTCTGTTGACTGTATCCTGTAGCCTAGTCTCTCTTCTGTCTGAGTTAGTCTCAGTGGCTGCGTACCTCTGAGAGAACTCCTGAAACCCAGTGAAAGACTTATGTCTGAGTAGTTGTCTAGCTATATCCCTAGTCGTCGTTATGTCTAGGCACACATTTACCATTTCGAAAGGGGACCAGTGCTTGTGGTTAATCAAGTAGTGGACGAGCTTAGAGTTATTCAACCCAGATATTTGAGACGTAGGGTTAGACACTCTAGCGTAGTAGGCAATCAAGTCAGTAAAGTTATCACCTACGTCAATTCCTTTGGTTGCCTTTGTATAGCCAGCTAGATTAACTTCACAAGTCATTGGTCTACTCCTTTGGAGTTAGTAGTTTGGCGTCCCCGGTAGGATTCGAACCTACGACCCACAGCTTAGAAGGCTGTTGCTCTATCCTGCAGAGCTACGGAGACTAATCATCGAGCAGTTTGCTTAAGACAGACTCATAGGTCTTTGGCTTTTGCTCACTCTTTGTTGGTTTGGCTGACCAGATAGTAAACTTAAAGTGGTTACCAAAGCCATCTATAACTTCCTTAGGGTAGCCGTTGTTATTCAACCACTCCATAGTATCACCAAGGATATTCTCTTGGGAGATAGGCTTAGGGAAACCCCACTTGTAGCCTTGTAGGGGATCAATGTAGTAGGACGACTCCTTATCCTTTTCTTTGTTAGTTTTCTTTTCCTTAGCCTCTTCTGTTCTTTCAGCTACAACTTTGTCAAACTCTCCTTTAGGCATGTACCAAGAGGAAAGAATAGTCTCGATTGCATCCTTAAGCCTTAGGTCTTCAGCACTGAAGTAGTCATTGAGGAGTGTCTCAACTACGATCTGATCCTTCTGGTCATCAGAGATGTTGATACTGAAGCTAATCATTTGGTTTCTCCTTTTGCTACTTCAAGCTGAAGGTAACTAAGATACCACTTAGCCTTCTCTAAGTCTTGCGAAGCCTTACCTTTGTACCTCCAACGATGGAGATACTTCTTTGTGTTACCTTCGAGGTACCCAAGGAAAGCTTGATCGGGTAGGTTATCCTTGAGGTATTCGATGCACTCAATCTCACCTGTGTTGTAATGAGGAGGTTTGTTAACAACATCGACTGATTCTGGGTATTGATCCCACATCTTAGACCCCACAACTTCCTCCTGATCCTGAGATGTCGCAGATATCGTGTGTCTCAACATGCTCATCAAACTCCTCACCTAGTTTCTCAACGGCTTCAGTGTATGGCACAGATGTTAGCGGCTGTCCACCCCTACTGCCGTCAGGATAACAAGTAAACCCTCTCAGCCTACCTGCGTATTTAGCTAGGGTCTTAGAGAACTCAGGTACTGTGTCTTCGTTGTTGAGCTTACTACCCCAAGCAGGAAGATTAATCGTTGAGGATATACTCATATCAACGTAGTCCTGAACGTCAGCTTGGAAGCTCATACGACGTTCGTAGTCAGAAGCTAAGTCAAGGGCTGACTCAACGCTCTCAGGGTTGGCTCCGTACAGGTCAATGAGTTCCTGTGCTGCTGAGTCAACAACGTACTGATAGACCCAGCGGTTAGTTCCTTTGAGGTATCTACGCTTGTAGGCTACAGCAAAGATAGGTTCTACTCCGGTAGATGTACCAGCAAGAATACCAATACTACCAGTTGGAGCAATAGCCCTGTTAGCCACGGGAGTAGATACAGATAGCTCTTCAGCAAACGCCTTAGATACTTTGTCACTGACTCCTTTATATACTGACAACCACGAATGAAGCTCCTGCGTAACCTCATACTTGTAGTTTCTCTTAATGAGCCATTCGTGTACTCCCATAAAACCCAAGCCCAGTCGTCTGTTTTTTTCTCGTGTTTCATGTACCTTCTCATACGGTAGGTGGGCTTTGAGTGTGCCACAGATGAGGAACTTAGTTGATAGTCCAACTAGATCAGACAACTCAGATAGGCTTTCGATCCTACCAAAGTTAAGAGAACCTAGATTGCATACGTCACTGTCATCAGCGCTGGTCACTTCAGTACAGGCGTTCCGTAGGGTTTCATTTTCCTTGTCGAAGAAGTTGAAGCTAAACCCAGGCTCAGCAGTCTTCATAGCCTGTAGTACGTTCTCCTCAAAGACCTTACCTACTTGCCCTGTTTCGTAGTAGTTCAGCAGCCACTCAGTATCGTAGTTGACACTAATGTTAGTCATATCCATAGGTGCAGGGAAGTTGAAGTCATCCTGCTTAATATCCCACAGAGACTTACCTGTGTTACCTACTGGCATACTACCCCAGTCCTTAGAACTTAGGAAGTTATTTATGTCTTGGTGTTTCCAGTTGAGGGAAGCATAGATAGCTGACCTGCGGCTACCACCTTGCATAACCCTACGACCTATCTCGTTAATCATCTGCATCTTAGGGATAGGACCAGAAGCCTGACCCCCTGTACGTTGGATGGGTGCGCCTTCATGTCGGTACACACTGTAGTCTACACCAATACCACCACCTGTCATAAGGCATGACTCAGACTTCCAGCTTAGGTTAGCCCAGTCTTGTCTGCTGTCTTCTTCTGCCTTAAGTAGGTAACAGTTATTGAAGAACTTATTTTGTCTTCCTGCGTAGTACAGATACCTACCACCGGGGATGAACTTCATGTCAGTGATAGCCTTAGCTAGGTCTGTGCATTCATCCCTAGTCATTAGGTCACCACATACGTCATCCACTAGGGTCTTAGCTAGGGCTTCCCAAGTCTCACAACCTTCATGTCGGTACTTGTGATTGAAGATGTCCTCGCTGAACTTTGACCTGAACATTGGGTTTAGGTTTGACTTGTACGACATGCTCATTTGTTTTTCTTTCCTTTGTTAGTTCATGTTTCTCAAGATAGTTTAAAGCCCTCATAAGACCTTCAATGTTGTCACCTAATTTTCCGATAGCTGTGTTGCAGTTACCACAAAGCAAACCTCTTATTAACCCAGTATCGTGATCGTGGTCAACAGCAAAATTTCTAGTTAACTCATTTTGGTGAATGCCGCAGCAAGCACACTTACCCTTTTGCTCAGTAAGCATAAGGTTGTACTCATGTAACCCTATGCCATACAATCTTTTTAATTGATTGGCATAATGCTTCTCCTTGTACTTTTTAGTGTAGGCTCTGATCTTCTCCTTATTCTTTTCTCTGTAGGCTTTAAGCCTCTCCTTATTCTTCTCTCGGTAGGCTTTGTTCTTGGCGTTAAGCTCCTCCTTGTTCTTTTCATAGTAGGCTTTGCTGTAGGTTTTAAGCCTCTCCTTGATCTTTTCTCTGTAGGCTTTGTTCTTGGCTCTAAGCTCCTCCTTGTTCTTTTCATAGTAGGCTTTGTTGTAGGCTTTTGTATCCTCAGGGTTAGCATGAGCCATTTAGTTATCCTCCTCTTCGTTTAGGTAATCGTTGTCACTGAAGTAATCCTCCAAGTCGATCAACCCTTCAAAGATTAGGAGCCTAACGATTGCTTCTTCTTCGATATCAGATATCTCTGTTATGTCTTCTAAACTGTAGCTTAAACTAAGTACTCTAGCAAGCTCAGCTATGTCATGTCTCATCCTCTTCATCCTCAATAGTTTTCATAAGGTTGTCAGGGTCCAAACAAATAAGGTTTAAAGGTTCAATGCTCTTTGTAAAATGTATGACAGGTTCGAGTGCATCATCATACGTTTCGTAGTGAACCTCAACTTCTGCAATGTTGGTAGTTGAATCCTCAATTCTACAAAGGTTTATATAACCACCTTCTTCTTTGTCAGGGTTAACGTAAGGACCATCTACAACCCAGTGAATTAAGAGATGCTTCATTAGTTTCCTCCTTTAGCCAAGCTGTTGGTATGAGTTTGTCATCGAACTTAAAGTCGTTCTTGATACACCAATCAGCGTAGGTAGACTTACTACCTTTGTATAGCTTAGCCTTGCTATTGCTGAAGACAAATCTAATGTCTATCTCAGGGTGCTGCTTCTTAATCTGGAGATGCTTCCTCCTGTCTGCTGACACAAACCTACCTTTGGTTTCAATTACGATACCATTAGGTAGTATGAAGTCAGGAAGATACTTATGTGAGATAACCCACTCTATCCTTACTGACTCATACTGGTAGTCGATCCTCTTGTTCTTTAAGAAGGTAGCATTGTTAGCCTCAAGACCTGACCTAAACTTACCTAGACTTTTCTTGTTGGTAGGCTTACGTCTTCTCTTGGGTCTAAAACTGTAGGTCATTAGGAAGATACTCAGGAACTCTAGGTTCTTGCTCCACTTTGACCAGATGCTGAAGACCTGAAGCGTACACAAACGACCTAAGCTCAGGCCAGCACACCTTCTTGAACTCACAGTAGTTGCATGTAGAGCATAGCTTCAGGTTGGCACTGTCTCTGTACTGAGGTACAGGATCAAGGCGACCCGGAGGGAATGGAGCAGCCACCATAGCCTTGATGCCATCAATCTCCTTAGGCTTATTCTCAATGTCCTTACTGAAGTCATGCACGTCCAACAGGATTTCACCTGAGACTTTATCTACAACTAAGAAGGCACCATTAGTTTTGTCTGTAACTTCTGGGTCATCCTTAGCTGCTGCTACATAAGAAGAAAGCTGAGAGATATAACCAAAGCTGTCTTGTTCTCTTAGCTGTCCCTTCTTAAACTTCTGGAAGGAGAAAGGAGAAGCTGACTTAACATCGACAGTCATACCATCTATGACAGCATCCCTATGCCCTCTGACTCCGTAGAGTTCCATCTTAGTCTGCTCACCTGTTACAGTGTGTCCAGCAGCCTTAGCTAAGTTAAGAACTAAAGATTCAATTACATCACCAAAGAAGAATTTAAGTAGGTCACTACCTTTATTGCCGGTAGCCTCCCTTGGTTCGTTAATCTTGTACCAAAGTTTTCTCTTACATGGTGTACCAATACCTGACATAGACAACCTAGAACGGTAAGCCTCAGGTTTAGAAAACCTAGAATTAGAAAGCTCAGTTATTTCTTTGCCTAGCATACTGGCTATGTAGTTGTGCCAACCACCTTTGCCTTTTACAACTGAATAGATATCACCGACTAAAGTTGTTATTTCCTTCTGAGTCATAACTCGCCTCCTCATCATCATAAAATGTTTCTGGAAGAGGTCCGTCAACTAAGTCTGAGAAGTGGTCCTCCAGTTTTCTAAAGAAGATGTCGAAGGAAACATCGTAATCTTTAATGATCTTATCTATCTTGGATGCTGCAAAAGTTTCACCTAAACCATCTACCAATTCAGATAAGTCTTCTAGTTCAGTTATTACATTCCAACAACCTTCAAATTCAGTTAGCAGTTTAACATAGTCTGTCATCTAACTATCTTTCTGTTCTAAGGTAGACCCAAGGTGTAGGCTTGAGCCTGTTTTAGTTACCCCCTACACAGGTTAGGTACCCTAGAAACTAACGCCTGAGCTAGAACCACCTTCAGGTTTGAAAGACACTAGATCAAGTACACCTACAGCTTCCAGTGTGATGCTCTCGTACAAGGAGTTGTCTCCCTTATACACAGAGTATTTGATCTTAGCTTTAGTGCCGTTACCGATTAGACCATCATCTTGGGGGTTCCAAGGTTGAATGTACTGACCAATCTCAGCACTCTCTTCAGCCTTCATTCTAATCTCAGCAGCCTTATGATCGAATACACGAGGCTGAGGCGACCAACCTTCCCAGTTAGGTTTATTGTGAGGTCGTCTGAACGTAAGCTGATAGGAACCATTCCCCAGGTCTTTAATTCTACTGGCTGGAACCGCAGTGTCCAACAGCTTCTTCTTCTGATCCTCTGAGAACGTAGCTACACAGGAGTACTCACCATCTGGCTTGTACTTAGTGTCCTTATTGAACTCAAAGAGTTTAGGCCATGAGATTTCAGCCTCAATGATACCTGATTTGTTAATCTTACCCATCTGTACTGTCTCCTATTGTGGGATTTAGTTTAAGATTGGAAGTCTTATCATGTTTGGTTATCTGTGTCAAGTGGTTCAGTGTGTTTCTCCCCAGTTTCTTCCGATATCGCTGCTTCCTGCGAGAGGGCAGAAGACTTTGAGTTTATCTCCCGTTGTTTCAATCGAAAGTCTCTGAATAAGTCCAACTGTTTCGGCTGTTTGTCTGTCACCTCTGACCTCCGTTTGCCATTCATCGTGAGGCCATGTCACTAACTTGTAGTCTATGCCTCTTTCATCTAGCTGCTTAGTCCAAAGCAGTGCTGAGTGTTTCATCACAACTGCTTCACCATTCTGTAGCATACCAGCTAGAGTCTTATGCTGAGATGGTGTTTTAACTTTCCTTCCGTCTAGTCCAATGAAGTGTCCTTTAGCTGCTGCCTCAGGAACAATCTCATTCTTAAGTTTAGCTAAGCCTGAGATAGACTGAGTGAAGTTCTCAACAGCCTGACCAGCTTCTTTGGTGTTAACCTTAAGTATCTCAGCTATCTTAGCTACGCCTGCTCCAAGGAGGAAAGCGTAGATGAATGTCTTAGCCATGTCCCTAGTTATGTGGCTCATGTCTAAGGCTTTGCGGTTTACATTATGTATGTCAGTTTCGTCCTCCTTCTTACCTGATACGATAGCCTCAACATACTCCTCTGAGTTCATAAGATGAGCGAGTACCCTGAGTTGGATGCCTTCAGCATCAGTTCCAACAAGATAACAATCGCTAGGAACCATAAAAAGAGATCGTAATCTCCCATCATATTTGTCCTTCACTTGGTCAACAACTGACTTAGGTTCACCGTGGAACATAGCCGGGATGTTGGCTTGATTGGGGGATGAGTGAGCCATACGGCCAGTCCATGCACCTATATGTTGGAACCTACCGTGTATCCTACCGTCATTAGTTCTAGCTTCGCAGCCTATCCACTCCTCTAGGGAAGACCTGCGTCCTTCTAGGGTTAGCCACTCAGCCAGTCCCTTAGCCCCCTCAGGAGCAGTACTTGGTAGGGTAGCTAAGTTAGTTTCGTTACACATCCAACCATACACTCTGAACCTTTCTTCCTTCTCAGGTATGTCTTGTCCATCTCTAAGGTAGAGGATGTGTCCTTTAGTTTTTTCGGTAGGTTTCCAGCCAGCTTCCCAAAGACGTTCTATTCTGTCTTTCGGACTGCCCGGTTTAAACTTGACCCAATCGTAACAAAGCAGCTTCTCATCCTTAGTCTCAGTCTTAGGATAGCTACCTCTAGCCTTAAGCACAGAAGCGACAGGCGTACCATCTTTCTTTCTCCTATCTTTTAGTTCGTTGACTACCTCCAATTTAGGTGGGAAGTCTACTTGAAACCTAGCTTCAAGGTTAGCCATACGAGATTGAACTTCAGATAGACACACTAAGGCTTCTTCTTTGTTGAAGTCGAAACCATTCTCGTGCATCTTCTGACACAGCCTTTGGATACTGTGTTCTGTGTCTAAGCCTGGAGCATTCAACTCAGGTAGGAACCTCTTGTAGAGCCTAACAGTTATGTCTACGTCATTCCTACAGTAGTCTAACATCTCGTGGCTTAGGTCTGAGAAGTCTTTGAAGTTACCTTTGTGTAAGCCTAGCCGCCTACCCCAGTACTCCAAGCTGTGCCTACCTTTGACGCCTTTGACTGGTTCGTTGTCGTAGTTCAAGAACCTACTGACTACTAAAGTGTCTAGCACCTTAGCCTCAGGTATGACAGGACCAAGTAGTTTGTTGACTACAGGTACATCAAACTGAATGCCGTTGTGGAATACGAAACGATCAACAGTTGCACAGTAGTCGGTGAACCTTTGCTTCTCAGCTTCTGACTTGTCAACGTAGGTGAATTGATGCTGCTCACCTGTCTTAACATCCTCAGTGCAGATGCACCAAATACAGGTAGCATCTAGGTCGTCTGTTTCTATGTCCATAGCTACGACCTTAGTCATATTCTTAATCCTCAAAGGATGAAGGGTATGTCTCAGACAGGGTGAAGCTATCAGGATCGAATAGCAACTGACCTCCGAAACCTGTAGTTCCTGCTGGTCTGTTCTTAATGACAGTTAAGGTAGTTGTATTACGCTCAGTGTCTGACTCAGCGAACTTATCCCTAGATAGTTTGACAACCACTGAGGCTCTCTTACCTATCATACGGCAGTCTCTAATCTGACCTTCGTCATTCTCGTGGGCAATCGTTATGATACCTACGTTCAGTTCAGTAGCCAGCCTAGCTAACTTAGTTGATAGCTCAGACAGGAACTGCTCAAGCGTACCATCACCGTGCTTACTGTAACCTAAGTCTTGGATAGGTTCGAAGAAGATGTACTTACACTCACAGGCTGTAGCAAAGAACCTAATCCTGTCTAGCAGCTCCATAGGATCATCTTCTACACCCATAGTAAACTGGTATAGCATCCCATTCTTAGTCAACGACCGGATGCTGCCCTCTACCTCCTTATCCATAGAGTGAGCCTCAACTAAGTCCTTCCTAGTTAGGTTCAAACCTAAGTCATAGGACACTAAGCCTAAGAGTGACCTACGCTTGCTCTCTTCGTTGTGCCATATAGCGATAGGTACATCTGCGTGGTTCAGTAAGATGTTGTACTCTAAGAACCGCATGAACTCCGTCTTACCTATTCCCTCAGGTGCCTGAAAGATAGTGAAGTGACCCTGCATTAGACCTAAGATAGCCTGATCCAAAACCTCAATGCCTGTAGGTAGGTACTTACTGTCCTCTCCTTCGTTATAGATACTCAGGAACTGGTCAGTAGTGTTGAAGACATTCTCAGGGGTGTACTTGTTAGCATTCCACCAAGCACTCTTGTAAGCGTAGCCAGCACCATCCTGTAAGAACTCATTGGCGTCCTTGTACTTGTCATGTGACACACGATAGATACGGTTAGGAAATAAAGCACACAGCTTAGCTGCTACTGCATCACTCTTACCGTCACTGTCGAAGGACACGTAGATTTTCTCAAAGGATGACAACCAATCCTTACACTTCTCAAATAACCTACGACTTGGGTTAGCTGAAGGAAGTGACACAACAGGGTACTTAGAATCTAACATCTGGAAGGCTGACATAGCATCAACCTCTCCTTCAGTTATCGTGCAAGCCTTAGCTGACCCAGCATTGAACTTATCCATTCCGAATAGTTCGTCTGACTTAAATCCTCTGTCAGCCTTAAAGGATTTAGGTAGTGTCCTAATCTTTCTACCTCCACTAGGGTAAGGGTAGAACTGTTCGAGACTAACACCTTCAGAGGTTATGGAAGTCTCTACACCATAAGCTCTCATGGTAGCCTCAGTGATACCTCTGTCAGCCTTGTAAGCCTTAGTGGTATTGATGCTAACGACGTTCGTCTGTTGTTGCATGTAGTCAGTTCCTTCAGTTTCCTGTTTTTGACGAAAGATGTTTGGAGTAGCCTTTCTACTGTACTTAGTAGGGTACTCTACAAGGAAGTGTTCCTCATACTGAACTCCTTTCTTTGGGTAACTATTACTACAGGAATGACAATAACCAATACCCCTATCTGTATTAAAGCTGAAGGCATCACTCGAATCACAACCTGGGTAAGGACATGGCTTGTGACTTAGCTGAGGCATTGTAAGTTCCTTCCTTAGGATATCCTTAGTACATAACTACTATATGTAATAGAGTAATGATATGACTTAGGATATCCTTAGTATGGTTACATAGAATGGGTCTTTGATTACCCTTTGTCAAGGGTTAGAAGTGAAATAAATCTGTGGATAACCACAATGACCAAATCAAATCTAATTAGACAAGCTAGGAATACAACCGTAGATAGTAGGTCAGTATTCATAGTTGACCTGCATCTATCCATTGGTTCCTAGTTGCATGGAGGTAGGTAATCTTAGTTGCACTCTCGTGCATAGCCCACTCCCAGTACTTAGGTTCGAAGTCCTTCTTGTTTTGTATGAGGTAGTCCTTATAGTTGAACCACTTCTGAAGGTCTTCCTCTACCTCCTTGATGTTGTTATATTCTTTGGGCATTAGGATGTACCTCCTGTAGAACCTAATCCTCCTGTGCCTCTATCTGTATCATTAGTATCGAAGGTATCCACAAGGTTTAGGCTAGTCCTTTCTACTTTGTGGAATACCATCTGAGCTACCCTGTCTCCGGGTCTGACACTAAAAGGTGAGCGACCTAAGTTATGCAGGATAACCTTAATCTCTCCTCGGTAGTCAGCATCTAGGATACCTGGGGCGTTGCTTACGAAGATACCTTTCTTAGCTGCTAAGCCTGATCTACTACAGACCATAGCGCACATGTCCTCAGGCATTCTCATTTGGAACCCACAGCCTACTACTCCTGTCTCGTTAGGGAACAGCACAAGAGACTGACTAGCGTACAGGTCATAGCCTCCAGCCTTAGAGGATCCTTTGGTTGGCACCTTAGAATGCTTGTGCATTAGGTGTATCTGCATAGCTTCAAACAGTTCAGTCATTGGGGTTCTCCTGTAGTGTTCTGTAGATTGTGTCTTTGTTGAAAGATAAGGTTTTATCCACCTGCCTAGCTGTTAGGTTTTGGTAGTGACCTTCTATAGCCCACAGGTTCTCAGCTACCCACTTGTCCCTATGTCCTATAGATTGGAACTTGTAGACTACATCTCTGTCTAAGCCTTGGACTAAGAGAAACCTAGCTCTTCTGGGTTGGTTCATCGACTGAACCTCCCGTTCACCTTGTTAGCTAACTTGTCTAAGCTATCTCCCGGCAGCCCTTCAGTCCACCATGTGTAACCACCTTGGGTAGGATAGGTGACTGCAATAGCCCAAGACACACCTTCTTTACCTCTTGTTATGGACATATCCCCTCCTTTCTTTTGGATTAGATAAGCTAGAGTTTCGATTGCTTTACCCATGTGACTTACACCTCCTGTAGATTTAGTTTGAGGTTCTCTATGTCTTCACCAAAGAAGCAAAAGACAAATGTGTGACCATCGCTGTCTGTCACTAGCATGTCTCTCCAAGTAGTATCTCCTTCTGCTGAGATAGCCTTCAGCTTCATGGTTACGACGTTGTGTATGTTGATTGTAGTCATTAGTCTCTACTCCTCTTCCTCAGGTTCTACTTCGATTAAGCCTGAGCCTCCGCAGTCGTAGCATTCAACTGTTCGGCTCTTGATGTACCCGCCATGGCTCCAGTCAAC
>Ga0098048_1000157_pt1 | contig 34250 bp, 58 predicted proteins | sample 13_taG_FD_75052 | JGI IMG/M metagenome (GOLD analysis project Ga0098048, IMG submission 75052) | Marine viral communities from the Subarctic Pacific Ocean - 13_ETSP_OMZ_AT15268 metaG | ecosystem: Environmental > Aquatic > Marine > Oceanic | place: Pacific Ocean | collected 2015-01-16 | reverse complement strand
TATGATAACAATAGATAAATTAAAATCCCTAGCAAACAAAGATCCTTACTATCATGGTATTGGATGCATACGGGTTAGAATACACACAGGAGAGCTATATAGCTTTTACTCGAAAGAGCATACAGCACCTATCTCTAATTACATACATACGCATCAAAGAGATTTATACTGTGAGAGTCTGTATGGTTCATATAAAAATACAACTTATGACTATACAATTACAAATGATTATACTGATTACTGCATGGAAAAGATAGCATGTAAAACAGGAACAGAACCTGAATTAATGTTTCCAAATATATTAATTACTGAAAAATATGTTTCCATTCTTGATAAAGATATGTCGCATAGTCATTCGGGGTTTCATAGAGTGGATCTTATTGATGATATAGTAATTACAAAAGTTACTATGGGAGGATTTCGTCTACCCACAGCAAAGATTATACGAAACAAAAATATTCCGTATGTCTGTGGATTAAGTAGTAGAGGTACCCCAGAAGATAACTGGGGTATTATAGAGGAGATTTTAAATGAGGTTAGATAGAGATGTTTGTGGAATTATTGGCTGCATACTAGGATATATATTTATGATTTATCTTCATGCAGAAACGTTTTCGGTTTATTAGCCCAAAGATTAATAGCAATTGCTTTTCTTGTACCTTTTTTTACCATTTGAACACCATGTAATTGACCTGCATCAAAAATTACCAGTCGATTAAATTTAGGTGCAATTAATTCATAGTCCTCAATTATTTCTTCTGTTTTTGTATTCCAAATAATTAATTTACCGCCTTCAATCTCATCATTCTCTTTACAAGGGTAAAAAATTGTACCAATAGCAGGAGAGACTACCTCCCCTGTGTCATGCCATAAATCTTCGTCTTTATCAAAGTGTCTTTTTAAATGGTAGAAATTTCCGTCATAGTCTTTAATTTCTTTACGGTCCCCCGCAGAATAGCTCCCAGTCCAATGTTCATACCCTACAAATTCGGGCTTGTCAAAGCGATCCCATATAGCATGTATCAATTCGTGCCGAAGTGCACTGGTTTGGGCGTCTTTATCATGCCAACTATACCCCGGCTCCCAAAATTCTTCACTATTATTTATTCTAGCAAGTAAATCCATGTCCGATATAAAATTATCTAAAATAATCAATATACATCTCCTTCTTCTCTAGAACTCCATAGTGTTAAACTATATTTCGTTCCTGACTTTAGTTCTGTACATTCATGTGGATGTGATACCGATGCTGGCCATAAAACCATAGAACCTATATCATGGTCTAAGTTTGTAATATTTTGTCTTGGGAAGTTAAGAAAAGCTCCTTCAAAGTCATTATTCAGTTTCATACTACCACTTACTAAACTCATATCATGGTGTAGGTTTAACTTTGTTTGTGTATCTAGAGAGTACTTCATTGCGAATAGGTCACGAATACCATACATTTTTAGTGCTGCCCAATACCCTTCAGTAATATGTTCTATCTTATCATAATAGGCTTTTTCAAAGGCTTTATAAAATTTTTGTTTATCCATGTATCTTAATCGTATTTCTTGTGCGGGAAACTTATCATTTGGAAGTGGCTCCCATCCACCTATAAAATTACACTCCTCAATAAGATCACTACAAAACTCAGGAGATAATAGATTCTTAATTAAAATCATATCTTTATCTATGTACTCAACATCTTTTTGCATATATTTTGGAACATAGAAAGCGTACTGACTGTCTTGTAAATCATGAACATATTTCCAATATACTTCTTTTGTATATTCTCCACCATTTCCATGTAATACACAACTCGTACAATTAGTTTCTGTATTTACTAGTTGATTCCATTCGTTAACTGCGATACTATCTTCGATTCCAGACAAACAAAAGAATATATAACTTTCCCAATCTAGCACCATATCATGCTTATTACTTAAATACTCTAGTTGTACGTAAAGTTGGTCGTCTGCATGGTCTTCTATATCTTTTTCAAATAAGATTTTTAATGCACCAACTGTTCCAATATAAGTACCACTATTTAGATACTTATATCCACCTGTCTCTGGAAATTGATCTGCAATACCTTGGTCAGGCCAACAGAGTTTTTCTGCTGAGAATACTAACTCTTTTCTAAAGCTAAAATACCTTTTTAGTATATCATCTATATTTGCATTTATAAAACAATCAAAGCCATCTACAAACATGATTATATCTTGATCTTGGTAGTTTTTTAACTCCTCTTTCATCATGTTAATCTTCTGTCCGCCACCAGGCCCTTCCATTGTACCACCTTTCCATACTACACCTTCTCCAATATTTCTAATTGGATAAGTAGTAGATTCCATTAATGGTTTTACTTTTTCTACATTGTCTCCTACAGTAATTATATTAAATTCGTAGTTAGGGAAAATTTCTTCTGGTACTTCTGTGTCTGTTTCACTATATGCAATAGATCTTGGAGTAACAATATCTTTTTTCCACGCAACAGAACTAAATATTTTACTAGTCCATTTAGCTTGTAAGCTAGGGTTTCTTTGTTTTCCTATAGCCATAGGCACTATTTCATCTGCCGGTATAAGAGGATTATCTTTAAAATAATTTAAGTACGCTTCTGCAACAGCTGGATTTATAGCATAACCACAAGTCCAGTAGCAAAATCCAGGTGTTTCTAGAGTTTCATTAATTTCAATAGGTTCTATACTATCCTCTACAGGTCTTTTACCTAGATAAACAAAATCGTGCTCTAGTAGTTGTGTTTCAACAAGAAGATTATAATCCTCTTCTACTATATCTATATCATCTTCTAGTATTATTACAGGTTCATTTAGTTTTACAACTTTTTTCCATACTTCTATGTGCGATAGTATACAACCAATTTCTCCTTGTGTAAGTCTACGATTCCAGTTAGGGTCTCTCCACTCACGGTCTGCCCAGTAGGGTAAAATACTTTCTACGGTTTCTACCCTCCCGTCCACAGCCGGAACACGAGTAGCTCTAGGAAAGTGTTTCTCCATGTGCTCTCGCTTCCAGGGGCATCTATCTAAATTTATATAGAATTCTTTAAGCATCTTTTTTTACTTCTAGTTTAAATTTAGCTACTATAGTCTCTTGTGCGGCCTTTATTTGATCCATCTCCATTAAAAGATTTCTTTCCTTACTTTGTAGACTTGTCATTAGCTCAATCATATATTTAGCTTCATTTGATAAATCATCAATTATGTACTCTTTGTCATCTAATGTGATAGTTTGTGGTTTGTTTTCTTCTGTCATAATTTCTCCTTAAACAAAAATGTCTTGCCAGTTACCTTGTGTACTAGCTTTTGCATACTCTGTAGCACGGTTCTCAAAAAAGTTGGTATGCTCAACTGCGTTTACTTGTGTATCAATCCATGGAAGAGGATTTTCAGTACTATGGATTATAGCTTTCAGGCCCAGTCCTAGTAGTCTTCTATCCGCAATATAACGAATATACTCTTTTACTTCCTTTGCAGTAAGGTCAGGTATATCTGCTTTTTCAAAGCAAACATCAATAAACTTATCTTCTAACTCTACTACTCTTTCAGCAGCACAGTAGATTTCATACTTTAATTTATCTGTCCATAGCTCAGGATTCTCTGCAATAAACTCTCTAAAAAGTTTTGATACGTTCTCAACATGGAGTGTTTCATCACGAATAGACCATGTAACAATTTGTCCCATACCTTTCATAAGTCCATGCCTTGGTAGATTTAAAAGAATAGCAAAACTACTAAATAGTTGCACTCCCTCTGTAAATCCACTATATACTGCCATTGTTTTAGCAATATCATGTTTTGTATTCATATTAAAGTCTGATAAGTACTCATGCTTTTCTGCCATAGCTTGAATATCCATAAACTCTTGATAAATACTGTCTTCTTTTCCTAATGTTTCTAATAACAACGAATATGCATCTTGGTGTACCGCTTCCATAGCAGCAAAACTTACTAACATCATTCTCACTTCTGGTGCTTTGAATGTAGGTAAGTAATGCTTAGCATAACCGCAGCAAACATCTACGTCCGCTTGTGTAAAAAATCTAAAAATATTATCAATTAAGTCTCTGTTTTCAGGAGTTAATTTTTCTTTATAGTCTTTTATGTCATCTTGTAATGGAACTTCTTCTGGCATCCAATGCATTTGTTGTTGTTTCTTATAGGCTTCATATGCCCACGAGTAATCAAAAGGTTTGTAATAATTTCTTTCATCTAATAAACTCATAATTTATCCCTCACAACTTAAACAATCTGATTGTTCAAATATTATTTCTCTCTTTGCTTGATTAGATACTTCATCTGCTCTTGATATAGCTTCTGAACGTAAATAGTAAAGCGTTTTTAAGTTTTTTGCCCACGCTAACATATGAGCATTATGTAACTCTGCCTTAGTTACATCAGGTGGAAAGAATAGATTTAATGACTGAGCTTGGCAGATATGCTCTTGTCTTTGTGCAGCATGCTCTATAATCCATGACTGGTTTATTTCAACTGCTGTTTTAAATACATCTTTCTCGTTGTCTGTAAGACAATCTAAGTGTTGAACACTTCCTTTGTTTACAACTACACTTCTCCAAGTTTCGTCATAAACTCCAGCATGTCCTATTTTTTGCATTAATAGTGCATCCAAGTATTTATTCTTTAATAAATTAGAACCTGATTTAGTCTTCTGCGTAAACGCATTTGCTCTAAAAGGCTCTATACTTGGGCTTGTGTTTCCACATAAAATACTAGAAGAAGCGTTAGGAGCAATTGCGAGTAAATGAGCATTTCTTACTGTGCAAGAATCATCGTCGGGACAAGCCCCTCTTTCAACTGCTAATCTTCTAGTCTCTTTGTCTGCTTGACTTTTTATGTGTGTAAATATTTCATCATTAAATGCTGAAGCAATAGCACTCTCAAAGGGTACCATATTCTTCTGTAGATACGCATGGAACCCCATTGCACCTAATCCGATACTTCTTTCTCTTTTAGCACTGTACTTTGCTTTACTTAGAGACTCTGGAGCATTATGAATAAAATATTCTAGTACATTATCAAGGAACCTTACAAGGTCTGGAATAAACGCGGGTACGTCTTTCCACTCATCAAAAAATTCTAAGTTAACACTAGAAAGACAACATACTGCTGTTCTTTCCTCGTTAGTAGCAAGAGTAATCTCACTACATAAGTTACTTTGATGAACTCTTAAACCTTTTTTCCTTTGAAATTCTGGTAAATTATTATTTACAGCATCTTCAAACATTATATAAGGCTCTCCTGATTCCATTCTATTTTGGAGGATTTTAACCCAAAGTGCTCTTGCTGAAACAGTCTTTTTGACTTCTTGACTGTGTGGGTCTATTAGTTCCCACGAGTCGTCATATCCTGGTTCTTTTGTTGCAAGGTGGATCTTCTCCATGAACTTATCTGAAACGATAATGCCATGATGAAGATTAAGACACTTACGGTTGCTATCCCCACCAGTAGGTTTTCTAACATCTAAAAACTCCTCTACTTCGGGGTGACTAATATCCATATAACCTGCATAACTACCCCGTCTAGTTATACCTTGGCTGAACGCTAACATTTCTGCGTCCACTACTTTTAGAAATGGAACTACTCCAGTAGACTCTGAGCCTTTAGATGTTTTTGTTCCTGCTGAACGAACATCTCCCCAGTACCCACCAATTCCTCCACCAAAGCTACTCAAAAAAGCATTTTCAGTGAAATGATCTGTAATTCCTTCTCTGCTATCTTCTACATAATTAAGAAAACAACTTATTGGCAACCCTCTTTTAGTTCCACCATTTGATAGAACAGGGGTTGCAAACATAAACCACATTTTACTAGCGTAATCATAAATACGCTGAGCATGGTCTTCATCATCAGCAAAGGCGTCTGCCGCCCGAGCAAATGCTTCTTGAGGACTCTCCTCTCCTGGGAGCATATATCGATCCCTTAATGTAATCTTACTAAACTCTGTTAGTAATTTATCTCTACTATAATCTAATTTCATATATAATTCCCTAAAATGTCGTCTACGACCTTTGTATGTTTACCTATTGCTGTCTCTGAATATTCTACTAAATCCATAAGTTCAACATTAAGTAATAATTTTTCTTTGTTACTATTTAATTCATCTATAAACTTATAACGACTATCAATAGGACATGAATTGTATATGTCATATATGTCGCCATATTGTTCTATAAGTTGAGCTGCTCTCTTCGGACCAACTCCTTTAATTCCTGGTATATTATCTCCTTTATCTCCTGTTAAACACTTGAAAGTTAAGTACATCTCTGGGTCTACTTCATAGTGTTCGTCCCAGTTTAGTATTGTAGTCTCTTTCTTAGTTATTGTAGAGAATCGTGAGACATTTTCTTGGACTAATAAGTCCCAGTCTTTGTCTGAGGAAATTAACCAAATTTCATTTATATTATAGTCCTCTCGTTTTTGGACTATGTAAGCAGCAATGTCATCTGCTTCTACTCCACCAAAGCGGAGTGTTGGTATTCCTCGTTCTTGAAAAGTTTTAAGACTTAAGTCAAACTCTTCTAGTATTTCTTGGAATTGTTGTTTCTCTTCTTCTGTTTGGTCTGCAAGTTTTTCTGTTCTGTTAGCCTTATATTCAGGATATAATTCTTTACGATAATGACTTCCGCCATCACCTAATACTACTATATTCCCACAGTCGTATGACTTTGCTAACGACTCCACAGTTCTTACGAAATCAAACTGAAAATCATATTTTTTTGCATGGATCCATCTCCATATAATGTTGAACCCATCAACTATCAATAAGTTCCCATTCGGAATCGGGCTCCCATGGTCTGTAAATTTTATCGCCATTTGTAAATACCACCTTTTCTTGTTCTAGCCAATCTTCAGCAAGAGCCACATATGCTCCTACCCAGTTGACATACATATATCGTTTGCAAACTTTAGGTTTGCGTACTGTGGCAACAAATATTTTTGAACGATTGTATTTAAAAAAGAGTAAAGGTTCTTGATCTCCGTCATGTGCTTGTTTACATATTTTGCTCCACCACTTCATCCACTCATTACTTTTACTAGTAAATATCTTGTCATTAAAATGAGAATCTTTATAATTCTTCACTTCTATGCAAAATATATTGTGTTTGTGCGGAACGTATATATCCCCTTTCAAATAGTGCAATGCACCAGATGCTGGGATTCGTTCAAACTCTAACTGTGTATGTCTACGAAGCATGTCTCTTACTAGATACTCACCTCTTGCTCCTTTTGCTCTACTATCCGTCATTTAAATAACTCATATTTTCTTCTTTAATTACTTCTATTTTAGAGAGCAGTGGATGTGTCCAACCATGCGACACCATGAAAGTATTTAAGTTTTCTTCTCCCAACAAAACCTCTACTACTTTCTCTTTACCTTGCTCATCTAAAGCTTGTGTTACCTCGTCTAAGAATAAGATATTTATTCTTGACTTCGAGATACTCGCCATCAGTTTTCTAATAGCAATAAGAGTTGCAATGTTTACTCTTGCGAGTTCACCACTTGATAATGCTAGTATTTCTACTGGTTTACCATTATCATCAATCTCTACGTTTAACTTATCATTGTTAATTACAAACTGCAAGTTAAATCTGCCATCAGAAAGTTCTGCTAAATATTTATTTGCCAATTCTTCTAAATCTTTTACTAGACTCTCTATCTTGTATGCTAAGAGTCCATTTGTGCTAAAGGCTTTCTTTAATACTTCTAAATAAGTATTCTTTTCTTCTTCGATAATTATATCGTTTGTTACATCCTCTAGCTGTGTTTCGAAACCTTCTGTCTGTTCCTGTATAATACCTACCCTTGTATTATGTTTATCTACTTCACTATTCTTTTCTATTATCTTTTCAAGCTCATTTCTTTCGGCTTGTATTTTTGTTTTAAGTACAGTTATTCTGTCCTCCAACTTGCCTTTGTCTATTAACTGACTTGGCAGTTTTTGATTTATACTTTTATAAATCATTTCCCACTCTTCTACCATATTATCTGCATGGTGAAGTTTAGCATTATTCTCTTCTGCTCCAACTATTTTTTCTTGTACTTTTTTAATTTCTGTACCCATATATGTTGCAGTTTTATTGTGTCTATCATATTGCTCTTGTATAAATTTTAAATCTATAGGTTGCTCACAAGTTGGACACTCTGCATTATCACTATTTTTTAACTTTTCATACTTATTTCTCATTCTTACTTCTTGAGCAAGTTCTGACTTCCAAGTACCTAAAGACTCATTGAAGAAGGAAGTATCTTGTTTAGCCCCATTTGCTACAATATCCTGGTACTTAGAGATATTTATTTCTTCTAACTCTGACTTCCAATGATTATTTCTTGAGATTTTTTTATTATTTTCAGAGATATTTGAAATCTCTATCATTAGTGAACGTAATTCTTCTTCATCTTTTTCTTCGATTTTTGGTAGATTCATCTTTGGAAGTAGTGTCATGTCTATCGAATTGTTGTTCTCTAACCATGAAACAATTTGACCAGATTTTCCATTTAGTCCTGCTAAATGCTGTGATGAAATCCTTGATTCTTCTTTGAACAACTCAAAAAACTGCACATATTGATCCAAGTTTAATAGGTCAATTAGAAACTTCTTTCTGTTAGTATCAGTTGCAGTTAAAAATTGCAAACTAGCATTGGTGTTTTGATATACTAACTGTGTAAATGTTTTGAAATCTATGTTCAATAAGTCTTCTACAGTCTTATACGTATTTGTTGCTGTATGAGAGGAGATATCTTTTCCATTCTCATATAATTTACACTTAATTCCACCCTTTCTTTTTACATCAATTTCGTAGTCTTTGTCGTCAACAGAAAAAGTAAGATTAATACTATAACCTTTGTTTGCATATCTATTAGGTATGTCTGCCTTCTTAACACCTTTACTATTCTTATTAAATAATACTTCTTCTAGTATTAAGGGGATAGACGATTTGCCTACACCATTTGTTCCAACTAACTGTGTTAGGGTTGAATCTTCTAAATCTAATTCAATATTTTCCCCATATGAAAAACAGTTACTCCACTTCAACGTTTTTAGAATAATCACTAAATACTCCTATTACTTTACTAATTTTTTCTTTATCCAAGTTTAATACTTCTCCGAAGTACATTGCAAGTTCCTCTTCAATAGTCATCTCTTTTTCTAGTGCTAGTGTAGATTCGCTTGTCTTTTTTAGTAACTTTTTGTCTAATAAATCTGAGTTCTTAATATTAGCAAGGTCTGTTACATCACCTTCTATTTCATAGATTGTATGATCGAAGTCTGTTGCTACCATATCATCTGTACTTGTTACAGTTTTACGATATAATTGAGGAAGTTTAAACTCTCCCCATTTCCAACTCCAATCAAATCCATTTGCTCTATGTGGCTCTTCGATAAGAAGATAACCAGTTTTAATTTTGTTTCTGTGAAAACTTGTAGACATTGGGCTACCTGGGTATACAATATTTCTTTGAGTATTCTCGTGAGCATGTAAGTCCCCGGCAAAGACAGTTTTATACTTGTCAAACCTTGTTAAATCTACTTCAGGTGTCACATGAGGGGGTATTTCGCCCCTCACATGAGTAAATAAAACCTGAGAGTCAATATTCTCTATACTATTCTTCTTGTGCAAGTCTGCATAAGGTAATATAGCATAGTTTTCAAACTCTTTAGTTTCAGTTATAACTTCAACCAATGGGTTTAATTCGTTAGTAACTCTTATCAAATTACTAAAAAATGTTTTATTTTTTCTAGTAGCTTCATGGTTGCCATCATATATGATAGTTTTAACATTAGCACTCTTTACAAAATCAAAATAAAGAGTTAACTCGTCCATAGAAGGAGTTCTATCAAATAGATCTCCTCCAATGATGTGTAATGAAACGTCATTGTCGTTTACTACATCTTCTATCTGTTCAAAGAATAACTGATATCTTGAGCAAGCCCAGGATGCCGGTACATTCTTCTGTCCTAATTTAATGTGCCAATCTGCTGTAAATAAAATCATATTACGATACGTCAAACTCATCTGATATGTTACTATCAACTTCACCATCAACTTGTGTTATCTTCTTAAGAAGTTCAAGTTGTATCTCAGGTGTAGGTCTTGGTAATACTTCATCCATAGATCTTAAACCTTCAACAAGTTTCATCTCGTTGTCGTCTAGTTTCCTAGGCTTACACTTAAGTGCTTGTAATTGATACTCCACATTATATGGATTTGGTCCTGTTTTCTTTCTTTTAAAGAATACATCCCATCCTGTAGTCTGGTCAGTAGGATCGCCTAGATCTTCCATCGCTACAGTAATTTGCTCGAATAACTTTTTCTTTAAGTTAAAGATCTTTACTGTGTTATCACCATAGTCTATGCACTGAATCGCATAAGACCAACCACATTTTAGGTCGGTAAAGTACTCTTGTACATGATCTTTTTCTCTATTGTTGAAAGTTTCTGTGTTTCTGTCGAAAGCCAAACATTCCATAGGGATATTCTTCCCATTCTCGCCTTTAACCCAATACACATATCTTGGTAATAAGTCGCCCACTAGTCTTACGTGGTGGTCTTCTTTTCCTGCATATGCGTAGGATTCTGCTCTTTCTTTCTTAGCTTCGCCTTTAGTCTGATTAAATTTTATTGCCATTTTAATTCCTTTAAGTCTGTGATTTCTTCGAATTTGAAGTGAATCTTATCATCTTCTATTCTAAGTAATCTATTGTTTAATATTATATCCTCACTCAGTGGGTACCTTATGAGGTCCAGTGTGGTGTCTTTTGTTACCACATAGTGGTTATAACTGCGAAATGATGCGACACCTGCATATTCCACAATCTCTCTGTCGGAGAAAAATCTCCGCTGTATAAATAATGCTTTAGGATTTAAGAGGTAACTATGCCCTCCCCACTTTTTAGTCCAAAATTTGAACTTGGGGTCATAATAGTTTGAAGGCGGTATTCTGTACGTTAAGATATCAAGAATAACCATGATGTCTTTGGTACTACCGTTTGTCTCTTTTAGAATCTTTTTCCAATTATACAATATCATATATTATAACAAAATTTTAACTTGTTGTCAAGCATTATTTTTCTGATCTACTCGGTTAACGAATTTATAAAACTCTAACCTCGTAGCCCTGTTTAATGTAAAACCCATGTCGAGCCGTTGCCTGCTTAGCAGCAGTCTTACCTCGTAGATTTATGTCTACTACTATGGGTTGCCTCTTTCCTTCTCTCTTACGAATAACTCTGCCGATTAACTGCGTGAGTAAAGGGTCGTTATTGATTGGGGTTGCTAGAACTAAACAGCTTAATACATCAAGAGATATTCCTTCTGAGAATATAGCCTGTGTACCATAGAGGATATCTTTAGAATCTTTTACACTTTCTAAAAGTTCCTCCCTCTGTTCATGTTCTAACTCGCCTGTAATGCACACGGCAGAATCACCACTCAGTCTAGCACAAGTCTTTAGCAAAGAGACTCGATCACTTACTACCAGAACCTTGTGTCCTTTGGCTGCATAAGCAGATGCAATCATTGCAATGCTATGCACATATTCTTCTTGTGAAACCAAGTGGTTAATCCTATTCGCCCAAGGTATACGCGCTCCATCCATGAAACGCACCTCGGATTTAATTATGTCAATAACAGGAGTCATATAGTTTTCTCTAGGTGGTTTTATAACGTGCTGTCCAAAGTAATCTCTAAATACCACGTGCTTACCATCTTTTCTTTCTAATGTCCCTGTTAGACCTATTTTATATCGACTATGCATTTTGTCGATAATTCTACTAAAAGTTGGGCTTGAGATGTGATGCATCTCGTCAAGTATGACTGTCCCGAACTCTTTTTTTATCTCGTCCATTTTACGGTAAAGACTTTGTATGTTTCCAATTACTATCGGACTATCTGTTTCAAACTTTCCACTTCCAATAATACCTGCCGTAATTCCAAAGACTTTTTCTACCTCTTTTGCCCACTGATTTCTTAATGCAATTGTGTGGACAACTATCAATGTTTTTCTTTTAAGTTTTGAAGCAATAGCTAAACCTGTAAAAGTCTTTCCCCAACTGACCCATGCGTTTATTATAGCATTGTCCTCTACTTCGTCATATACGTCTTGTTGGGAAGGTCGTAAAGTAAACGTAAACTCTGGAAATTCTATTTCCGTATCAACTCTTTTATCGATTATATTATAATCATTTGGGATTAAATCGATTCGCCCACTAGGTATAGAAATCAAACCTCCTTTAATTAAGCCCATATTTTTAATTACGAAAGGCGGGTCTTGAGGATTCCTAGGTGCAATTGAGTATGTTAATTCTTTATCAATAGTTGCACGAAGATCTGCAGGAACTTCCATGAATATTCTGTTACCTATAACTGCTTTCATTATTTAAACTCTGGCCCACTATGCCATTGCACTAGAGAATGTCGAGTACCTGCACGTACTTCTGTGACTTCGTGTAGAAGCATAGAAGGAAATACTATAATTGATCCTTGCTTACGAAGGCCTTCTGGTAGGGATAATTCCCGTCCAAAGAAGTCTTTAAGTTTAAAATTTCCACCATTATATCTTTCTTCCTCTGTTAGTTGAATACTAATAGAAAGCTTTCTATTTCCGTACTTTTCCACATCACAATCCCTATGCTCTTTATAGAAGCAGCCTTTAGCATATTTACCATACTGTACTAATTCAAAGGAGTCTAAGTCAAAATTCCATTCTGCTCCTCTATTTGCTTCTTTTACAAATTTATCTGTTATTGTTTGAACCCAATGACCTGAAGCGAAAAATCCTACTTGTGTTGTTCTGTACTCTTCATCTACAGTCTTGCTGTCTTTAATACCTGCAGTGGTAAGTTCTAGTTTATCCCCTATAGAAACGATTGCCTTGCACAGCTCAGGCTCTAGCGCACCCTCCCACCACCAGTATGGTACTTTAATTACTTGATTCATAGCTTTATCCACCCTAAAATTGTTTCTTTATCTATATCTTCCCACTTCTCAAAAGTGCAGTTATACATAAGAATCTTGTCTGTATCTTCTCTTTGGTTAAGAGATGTATTATTGTATATATGCTCCGGCATCAATGTAGCTTCAAATTCCTTTTCTTTATTAGAATTTAAACTACGATAAGTTACTAGGCATATGCCATTTTTTAAATCTTCTATTAAATCTTTCGCCATGTGTCTTTCTTCCTTTCTGTACTAAACTCCCATAGTTCCCATGGAAGTCCCTTTCTATATAATATTCCTGCCCAAGTTTCTTCTAATTTCGGCGGTCTTTTGCAGACAAAGGGAAAGGGAATGTTTAAGCACCATACAAGTGCTGCATTACCCTTACCTTCTATCTTGCCCATTTTGTGATACTTAATGGGACTTGTTTTTGTTTTTTCAAGTTGAAAATATTTTCCATTACTATCTATGTAATTTTTACCACGGTGTCGTATTAAATCTGGAATCGTATCAATCATATACTTGAGTGGATAGATTCCTTTCATAGGACTCTGTAGTCTACGCATCGCAAGATTCTTACCTGACATATTTTTATCATCAAGAATTTGCCCGTCGGCTACAAGTAGTCCATCAATTAAGTCAATATCATCTGTGCCTACGACATAGATGGGAAACTTAATTTTATCATACACCATATTTACTTTCAAACTTGCCGAAAGAGTAATCATCACCAATATCAAAATCACACCCTACTGGGCAGTCTGGTATTGAGAGTCCTCTATCCTTTTGCATGTTTCTTAGTAGGATTTCACAGTATTCTTCTACTGCTTCTTCCTTCACTTCTGCTAATATTGAGTCATGCACTAACGCAAATATTTTAGCAGGTATTTTCTTTTCTAACACTTCACTATGTGTATCAATTGCTCCGAGTAAGTTTACATCAGAAGCAACGGACTGAACTAGAAAATTTAGTCCTGATCTCACTTCATGAGAGGCAACACCTTTATCTTTCGAGGCAACATTTGGTAATCTTCTTTTTCTTCCAAAGTGACTGTAAATAAAACCATTGTCACGAATAAAGTTTTGAGAATTATCAATCCACTTACGGAGTGCTGAAAACTGTTTAAAGTAGTCATCAATCACCTCTTTAGCTTCAGATACGGTAAAAAGTTTACCACTATCTTTTGTTACTTGCCAACTGATCTTTTGCGGACCAGCACCATACATTATACCAAATGTCACAGCTTTAGCAGCCTGTCTCTCCATTGGGTATAGTTTTGCAACTTCGTCTGCCTCACATGGAAGCTCAAAGACTAACTTCGCAATATTACTGTGAAAGTTGCCTCCACTCTTAAATACTTCCATAAGGTTGTGGTCTTTAGCTAAGACAGCTGCACAATATACTTCTGCAGTTGTCAAGTCCATTGCAACTATTTTGTTGCCAGGCTTCGCTTTCATACAACCTTTTACTATAGGATTATCACGAGGCAGCTGTTGCATATTTAATTTACCGCTAGATGATAGACGACCTGATGTAGTCCCATGAAGATTAAAGTTCGTACGCAATCTTCCATCTCTATCTAGTGCGGGTATAATTTTATCAATATAAGTTGTTTTAATTTTTACATTCTGTCTAACATTCAGAATGAGTTGGGGAACTGGATGTTCTTCTGCAAGATTACCTAAGCTCTCTGCATCCGTACTATCTGCACCTGTTCCTGTTTTCTTTCCAGTAGGCTCTAATCCAATATAGTCAAATAATAACTCTCTCAATTGTTTTGTTGAGTTAGGATTGAAGTCTCCTGTATTTGTTTTGTAGTCTTGTACTTCCTTGTACTCATCTAGCTTTTGAGCAGCATCTTCGATAACATCTGCCATAAGTGTTTGTGAACTTACTAGTCTATCTGTATCGAAAGGTACTCCATTATTTTCTGCATCAATAAGAAATCTACACCCAGGCTTTAGAATATTCTCATATACCCAAGTAAGTCTCTTGTTAGTATCTAAAGCTTTCTTAAACTTGCCATGTAGAATGTACGTACAAACTGCATCCATACCAGCATAAGTTTTCATAATATCAAATGGAATCATATCCCAACTGAAGTCTGCTTTTAGTATACCATTTGTCTTTCTATAGTCAGCTATCCAGTCATACATAGGTTTCTCATAGTCTCCATACTTAGTATGTTTGAGAGACAACTGTTTTAGTCCATGGGTTCCTGGATTTTCATCTATTAGGTAATGCTGTAGCATTGTGTCTTCGAATCTAGGAAAGTTAAACTTAAAGTGATACTCAAACCACGATACATCAAATTTTGCATTATGAAATACTACTATCTTTTTATCGAAGACTTCTTGTAAAAGAGCCTCACATGTTGCATTAATACAGTCGCAGTTTATATACGCACCTGTTTCACCATCATAACTTAAACTAATACCAATCATATACCCATCTCTAGGGTACAGTCCTGATGTTTCTGAGTCAAGAGCAATATATTCACTCTCACTATCTCTAGCTTTTATAATAAATTTACTTGCTTCTACACTATCTGTTATTCCAAAAGCAATACTTTCATCTATCTTTACTACTTTCTTTTTTCCCGATACGTATTCTATAATACTTTTCTTTGAGTCTTCCCAGAGTGTTTTTACTTCTGGTTTGAAAGCAATCATAGCGGGGTTCATTACAGGAATAAATTTATCATCTACAACTTTACCACTATACTCCATAATTGAAGTAACGTTTGTGTAATACTTTAGGGCTTCTGAGCCTACTAAAATAATCCAATCATAGCTGTCTATATCTATATCTATATCTACATCTCTTTTTAGTACTTTTTTCAGTGTTCCATCTGATGATAGCGAATATCTATCAAATTCAAATAAGTTATCAAAGTGACCTATAAAGTCAGTCCTTGACGGTTTTGCTTCTATTAATGCTACTTTAGCCATTCTATCTCCTTGTCTTTTGTATATACACCATTACCTAACTGTAGGTTTGGTGCGTGTCCACCCTTTATAATCCAGTGGTTGTCTTTAGGACATACATACTGTAAATTACTTACGTGTGGGTTGTGTTTGTTATCATCTATATGGTCTACATTGAAGAAGGGTCTTAAGATACTTCTTAAGTTCTCATCAAAGTTATGCCAATAGGGTCTTAATTCTTCCGGACAGTCCTTTAAACCTACCCAACTATCCATTACTAATACATGAAGTCTTACTACTCTCTTTACTGTATCTGTTCTTTCACAGTAGTTTCCTGCTTCTGTGTTTACATATTTAAGTATACTTGCAGGAAGTTTCAGTCCAACTGAAGGATATTTATTTCCATGTGGCCCAGTTCCATACCAAGTCAAAGGTGTTCCTTCTTTCTTTACGTTGTAGTTAATTACAACTCCATCTTTTGCTATCATGTACCCAGGTACTTCTGCACCTTGGTGATTAAGTGGTTTTAACTCTTGATTTGTCCACTCAGGACAAGCATTTTTTATATCTACCACTTCTTGTGTTTTCATATTACCCATATAATCTTCTCTTTAGTCTAGCAACTCCTTCTCTAGTGAAGTTGCCCGGATCATTGCCCGGTTTTAATTTAATTGTTTGATGTGCCATGCCTAGAGTTTCACATATACCTTCTACTTTGGTAGCTGCGACTTGACCTGCTTCGTCTCCATCAAACATGATATCTACTCCTGTTGCTCCTTGCATTTTTAGAATAGATAGTTTAACCCAATCTACAGACTGTGTGCCGAAGCAACAGACTGTATTCTTTAACCCCTTGTCCCATAAGTTAAGAGCATCAAATATACCCTCAACCAATATAATTCTGTTCTGTATCATTTTAGGTTTTGCAGGACACAATGGTAACTTTAATCCTGGTGGATAAAGATGATACTTTGGCCTTGTTGGATCGTCTCGTAGTAATCTACCTATCAACCCAACTGTCTTTCCTGTTATATCTCGAATAGGGAATATAACTCTTCCTGCAAACTTGTCCCCGTCCTCCCAAGTAAATGCACTCCATATTTTCAATGTATCAGCACTAATGTTTCTTAGTGTTCCACTATACATTACTGCACCTGCTGGTAGTTTAATTCCTACTGCTGAAGCTTTCTTCTCTGCAATCTTCTCCTTTAGCATGTATCTTTTAATTTCTAGTGGAGATTGAGGTGCACCAAAGAAAGTAAATACATTACCTTTGAATCCGCACGAGAAACAATGAAACATTCCTGTAACTTTGTCCACTCTCATACTTGGATTACTATCATCATGCTCAGGATTAAGACACTTTATAACTGCATCTTTGCCAGAGATTTGATAATCTATGCCTTTCTCTACTAATAAATTTACTGCTTCCATTAATGTAAGTTCTCTCCATTATATTCTAGCTCTATCTCTGCTTCGTATATCAATCTAAATTCCTCTAGTGAGGGTATATCCATTTGATAGTTTCCAAATATTTGATTGTTTTCGTGTAATCTTCTTACATAAAGTATATAAGCTGTTTGTAATTGTTTTTCTGTATATAATATCATATTTTTACTATATCCTTAATAGTTTTCTTTGGTTTCATAAATTTACTCATGTGAGGGACTTGACTTGATTCATTGTCTCCTCTTCTTCTCGGTCCGTATTCTACTTTGAACTTTGGTCCATTTTCCTCTAAGAAAGCATTTACATACTCTAAGACTGTGTAAGAGTGACCAGACCCTAAAGGTTCGTAGTCTGTCATTGCACCTGGCGCATGTATTGCTCTTATTATCGCATCACATAAATCATCTACATGAACATAGTCTCTTACACATGTTCCATCTTTTGTATTGTAATCATTACCATATATGGTAAAAAGCCCCGTACCACATGCGTTAACCGTAGCAGCATGTAATCCTTCAGGATTTGTAGGATTTCGTCCTCCCACATTGTAGAATCTAAATATAGTATACTCTTTGCACTCAGCTTTTACAATATCTTCCGCAAGTAATTTAGATTTTGCGTAAGGGGAAGTTGGATTAAACGCAGCACCTGTAGAGGCAAAGATAAACTTTGCGTCGTGGAAGGCATCAATTACTCTCTTAGTTCCCATTATATTTGTATTGTAATATTCTGAAGGTTTGCATACACTCTCTCCAACTTTCACTAGTCCTGCTAAATGCACAACACAGTCATACATTAGCCAGTGCTGTTCAATACCACTCCCATCACGAGGAATATTTTGAATATCCCAATTGTGTATGTCTAACTCTAGTACTTCATGCTCTGTAGTCTTTAGCTTCTCAACTAAACACTTACCAATAAATCCGTTACTACCTGTTACTGCTATTCTCATGTACTCTGTTCCTTAGTTGTGTTGTGGAAAAAGAATGTTGTCTACTTGTGTAAAAAACTTCGTGTAACCCTTTCCCTGTGAATTCCTTGTCTACATAATCTTCTCCGACAAAACGAAGATGTATCTCTGTAGCTTCTAGTAAGTCTAGTAGACTTTGTTCTGTATCATATGGAATGATCTCGTCTATATACTTTACCCCTTTAAGTTGTACATACCTTTCGAATACAGACTGTACGGGGGTGTTCTTTTCTTGTCTATCTATGCTCGGGTCAGTTTGTAACCCTACTATTAGATAATCGCAATTATTCTTTGCTTCTTTGAGCATTACTATATGCCCTGCATGTAAGAGATCAAATGCTCCACATGTAAATCCTATACTACATGTCATTGATAGCCTCTCCTGTAGTCATGCTCTCTTTCATTTCCTGTCTATCTTCAGGATTCATAACAGATGTAGGCCCTATACGTAAGGTTTCCCAATCCATTTCTGAAGTAAAATCTCTCATTTGTGCGCTTCTCATTTTCTGACAACTAAAGGTCATACAGTTGTCCTGTTGTTCCCAAGCGTTTAAGCTGTATGCTGCATCAGCAGCATCGAGAATACCCTTTGCAAATCTTGCTTCTCCTGTAGCATCAGTCTGATATGGAGAGAACACCATAGTTTCGTATTGCTGAGCCATAGACTTCAGAGTTTTACTTACTTCTATTTGTTCTGTCCACTCATACTGACGACCTGAGGCTAGTGAGCGTTTGACTTGGTTCAGATAATCTACTATAATAATACCAACATCTGGCAACTGATTCATTTTTGTTTTGAGTACTGCGTCAATCTTACCAATTGTTAGCATTGGATCGTAAACAATCTCAATCTGCTTGTCCTCACGAAGAGGGTTTCTGATAAGTTTGGAGTGAAGATCTTCAAAATTTCTATGACTATAAAAGTCTGTGAGTAAGTCCCCACTATCTTGATAACGATCACACCACCACCTTGCTACTCTATCCCACTCATCCTTGGAGAGATTCTTTCTGTGTAGTCTATTCACTGGTACATTAGCACCGAGCGCACAGATACGTTGCAGAATTTGTCTGCTATCCATCTCGATAGTGAAGTAAAGCGCTGAGCGGCCTTGCTCATAAATGTTGTTTGCCAAGTTAGCACATGTAATAGATTTACCTGCACCACGTCGTCCTCCCACTAGCACCAAATCTTTGGGAGAAAATGTAAAGTCTCTATCATACTCATTATTCAATCCTAGAGTGACAAACTTGCCTAGTTCTTCCTCGGGGTCGAACAGTTCAATTTTTGCCATATTCTCTCCAGGCGGAGTAGTATCGACTTTTTCGGAGACTTCGACCACTATTTCTTGCAGTGAATCTAAGTTCTCCTCCGCTGTAGAGAAAGCAATTGTTTCATCTACAAACGAATCTATTTGGGTTAGAATTTCGTTCTGTGTGAACTCATTCTTTTGATAATCTAGCAATGTCATTGCATCAATTTCGGTTTCTACTGACTCTATCGCGTAGACCATTTCCTGTAGTTTGGAATCCCTAATCTCAAATTTTAAGTCTTCAAAGGAAGGTAAGTCTCCATATCTATCGACATGTGAGTTGATTATTTTCCACAGCGACTTGTATTCTGAAGGCAAATAAAGTTCCTTCAGTTCTGTCCAAACTGCTATTTCGGAATTTGATAGTATCTGATGTAGTAGAGCCGAGGCTAGTGTCATGTTTCTCCCAAAAATGAACGAAAAGAAAGGGCGAATGAACGCCCTCTCTTAGTCTAGTTTAATTAGCTAACTGATTTTTCTTTTTTAGCTGATCCATCGTAGTCTGCACATGCGAGACCTCTTCTTGTAAGCATTGTTTTCACGCCTCTTACAGTTTTACCGATTTCTTCTGCTATTTCGTCTACAGTTAAAGACGCAATTTCTAAGTCAACAAAAGGGTCTTGTTTGTTAGAACCTTTAGTTACTTTTTGCTTAGGAATAGAGCCGATGTCTCCACTTCTTAGCAAAGAAAGAGCTTTACCTCTGATAGAGTTTACACTTCTATCTAAAGCTTCTGCAATTTCTTCTACGAATGAACCACCGTTTACCATATCGATAAATGTTGTTTCTTCGCTTTCAGAGTAAGTTCTAGGGGTTACAACTTTCTCTGCTGGTTTTACATGACCAGTAAGTTCCATAGATAAGATTTTACCTTGGATTGATTTTGCTGAGAATGATCCGCCTTCGAAATTCTCTGCGATTTCAGCGTATGTATATGTACCGCTGTTGTTCTCTACAAAGTTTTGTAGAGTTGCTTCTTGTTCATCAGAAAACGCTTTGCTTGCTGATGAGGAAGCTAATTCAACTTCAAAACCCATTTTTCTCAACTTTGAAGATACACTTCTTGTTGATGTCTCTAAGTCTTCAGCTGCTTCTGCAACTTGAGCTTGTGAGACTGGTCCTTCACCGACGAAGTTAACTAGTTGATCAGTTCTCTCGTCTGTCCATTTTGGTAATGCCATTTTTATATTTCCTTTAATAATTTTTTTATATTTGTTATTATCTTAACGCCTTTGTTTCTAGCATTGATAGTTTTAGAACTCTCAATACCACTCTCGTTAATCAGTATTGTAACGGCGTTAGTTACAGTACCTTTTACTGTGTAGCCAGCTTTCTCAAGCACTGCTAAAGCAGCTGACTTATTCGGATAACTACTAAGTTTACCTGTGATACAGACGACTCCTTTACTCTTCTCTTTTACACTTTTTTGTTTCGTCTTGAAAGAGAAAGGTAGTGTGTTGTATTCATTCGGATAAAACTCACATTGAATCCAATCAATTAAGTTTTGAGTAGCCTTTGGCCCTAAACCTGCTCGGTGACAACTATCCCAAGTAATACCTGAAATATCATCCACAACTGCACAGAGTTTAGAAGAGATTGACTTACCAACAAGTGGAATTCCAAATGCTGGTAGTAATTCTTCCAACCCAGATTCTGTAGACTTCTGTACTTCTAAATACAGTTTGTCAGCAATCTTTTCAGAATTCAGGCAGTCAGATATTTCTTCCCTCGATAAGGAGTAGAGATCGTGAAAATCCTGAATCTGTAGTTTCTGAATGGTTGAGGGGCCAAGACCTTTTATTTTAAGGTGTTTGGCAAAGCCTTCCACCTTCTTGTCCCACTTAGCAGGACAATGGTCATTCAAGCAATACAAAATATCCTTGACAAGTTTTAGACTTGTATTACAACTTGGACATTCTGTGGGTATTGCTATCATCTCTTATTCTCAAAATATACATATATTATACTAAGATTTTGACCATTTGTCAAGATCTATTTTTGGGGAAGTCCTGAAGAATTAAGGAAGAAATTTTGAAACACTCTGTATGTCCTCCAAACTTAATTTTTGGAGCATAGCTGTCATGCTTATACTTAGCATGAAGTTCCTGTTCAAACTTCCAGCAATTATATATAGTGTCGTGGTAAGTTCGTTGTATTCTTAAGTCGTAGTATTTGAATCCTCGACTTCGTTTGATTACGTGTCTCCAATCTTTCCCACTAGCTATACCTACCTTGATACACTCTCGGTTCCATGTTTTTGTATTGACTAAAATTACGCCGTATAAAACTCCGTCCCTTTCTTTTTCAAGAGGACGATTATCGAAGTATGTTTGATTGTATACTCCTCCAGCCATTAGAATATTTCTAAAGTAAAGTTTTCTGCACACTCTTCAGCGTACTGTTCAGTATGGCCTGTAATAACTCTGTCTTCTTTCCATATTTGGTTTTCAAACATCCTAACTACATAACCATTCTTGTGGCTGTAAATTTCTGCTTTTCTATTTTTAGCTCGAAACTCATGTAATAAAGCTCCATCTATGATTTGTATACTCATCCTATCCTCTGTACAATTTGTGGTATTATCTTACCTGCTCTAATTACTTCTACATAGCACCCAATCTCTAAGTTAAGTGCTTCTATAATAGCTTTATTATGCAGACTTGCTCTACTAACCAATGCATCTTCTATCATTACTGGCTCTAGAATTGCAACTGGAGATACTGCACCTGATTTACCTACTTGCCATTCTACATCTAATAATGTAGTAACGACTCCCGGCTCTCTTTTCTTCAGAGCGTATGCTCCTCTAGGGTGGTGACTAGTAAATCCTAACTCTTCAAACTGTTTATTACTGTTTACTCGCATGACTAGTCCATCTTGAGGATATTCCTCAGCTTGATCAGCTATTGATATAACAGTATCGAATCCTAGTGATTGTATATAATCCAAATCAGTCTCATAGTTTTCTGTAGGAGATACATTGATGCCGTATGCAATGAACCTTATGTCTCGAGTCATAAACTCATCAACACTTTTAAGGTTCAATGCTCCAGCAGCATAGTTTCTTGCGTTTGGTATGGTCTTTGGGGAGACTACCTCTCCTGTTATCTGCATAGGAGCAGTTACAGGAAAGGAGGTAGGTAACTTCTTAGACATTAGTCTAGTGATATCTAATCCTTGTTTTCCATCTCCCCTTGTAAGCACTTTCTGTACTTTACCATCTGCAATTAATATACTTATCGCAGCTCCATCAAACTTAGGTGTAACTACAGTACACGGAAACGCAGGTTTATCTTCTCCTTCCCATACTTTTTGCAGGGAAAACATTGGATATAAATGCGGGAACCGTTTTTCTGAGACATCAGAGTACCCAACATCCTCGATGTTTGCTAGGTTAAACAAATGGTCATATATCTCATCTGACATAATGGGAGAGCCTTTGTAATACTCTTCTGATGCTTTTCTAACTAAATCTGAAATCATAACTATTTGCCTATGTGTTTGACGTCATCTCTTGGTATAACTTGGTATGCACCTTTGTTATACGCAACAGCGACTGTGTATTGTTTACTTACTTCCTTCTTGTATGAAGTGTCTTGTGCAGGACTATATGGTTTAAGTTCTGCACTTGGTATAGAGGGTGAGGAAGGCAGGGTATGATCCTGCACCTGTAGGCGAACCCACTGTCCTGACCGGTTAGACGACTTCCTCTTTGTCTTTAATCTGTTCTTTCTTTTACGCCCATGCTGGTCGTAGCTCATACTTCCTTTTAAAATCATAAGTATATTATACAGAGATTTTGGGGAGTTGTCAAGAACTATTTTATGATTGGTAAGTTTGGTTTATAAGGTCAGAGAACTCTCTTTCTAATATTTCTCTTGACTCTGCTAGAGAAATAATTTCTACAAGACCTTCGAAAAGACCTCTTGTATTCTCAAAGTCAATAGACATAGCAATGCCGTCCTTACTAGGCTTCCATTCTTCATCAAAATCTTGATAATACTTACGAAGATGTAGATACTCTTTGCCTCTAAAACTATTTACTACTAGTCTTACTTGCTCCGAGTTATCTTCGTTAACTGAAATGACCTTCTCATATTTTGCTGGTGCCTCATACAGGTTCATTTCTAATCACCTTGTTGAGTGGTACAATACTTGTTACATTATCTGGCACAAGTATTCTGTAGGAATCTGTGTCCCAACAGAAGCATAATACAGTGTGTTGACCGCTTTTCGCCCTAGTTTTCTTTGATTGTATATATTTATTATCAAAATCTATAGTACACACGTTATATTTCAACTTGCGACTATTTTGACTTCTGTAAGTAATTACTGCATCCCCTGCTCTGTCCATTTTTTCAATGAACTCTTTCTTTTTCATACTGCTCCTTAGTTAATAGTTGAAAATTTTCTTCTTTTTAACTTAAGGTCAATATTTTAGATACAAAAATACCCCGAACTAGTCGGGGTACAAACAATTACTCGTTTATTTTGTTGATAAGGTCAGCAAAATACTGTGCTGCTTTACCAGTTAGTTTTTCAACTATAGAACTATCTACATCATGACCTGCGTCACTGATTGCAGATGATAGTGCATCTTGAGCGTCAGCTTTTGATACTCTAGTTCCACCTGTTGAACCACCTGAAGCCTTAGCTGCTGGTGTTTTCTTGACATAGACGCCAGCCTTAGTAAGAATCATTCTGACTCCGTTAGGTGTTTGCCCTAGTTGCTCAGCAATGTCTGCAACTATTTCCATACTATTCTCTGGTGTAGCATTCTCTTCTACATACATATCAATAGCTTCTTGTTTTGTTTCATCTGTCCATGTTGACATACGTTTTCTCCTGTGTTTGTAAAATTCAGGCATGCCGGGTGCCCACCCTGTCGCTTCCTTCATTTGTTGGTAATATCTATCACTCATAATATAAATATATTATAATAAATTTTGAAAGATTTGTCAAGAACTATTTTATACATCCTATGAAAAATGTTTCTTGATTGCTTTAATTTTATCTTCTGCTTCGGCTATTTTTGAGACTTGAGTCTCCATAGCTTCTACAATATCAGGGTGTTCCCCAATACCAACAGAGTTGCGTTGATATGTCAATAGGTTTGCCTTTGCAACCTCTGCATCTCCTTCCAATTTTTTGATTAATGCTGTAAATAAATAATTCATTCTTGTCCTTCCATTATAGTTACTAGATACTTTGTTATAAATCTATCCTGTAACTCATCATTCACTATACACCCCCATAAAAAGGGTGCGCCTATGGTGAAGCCTATTAGTTGTATAATAAATACAAGTGGCCACCATCTTGTTACTGCGTGATCTGGATATGACCTCCTCATATAGTTATGAATAGGCCACCATAATCTTCCCATTAACATTATTATTGATGACAAATAAATTGCCAACAATATACTAAATAAACTTAACTCCATACTGCTCCAAGTGTCTTAAACTACCAAGCTCATAAGCAGGTTGAACAGTATATTTTCCAGCGAAAGGTAAATGAGGAAAATAAGTATCTTTTAAATCGTCTTGACTACACTCTATGGTGTAACAAAGATATAACTTATATCCTCTTGTTTCCGCTTTTTCAGGGAACAACTCTTTCTTTATGTATGCAGGGTAATTTACCCTAATTGCCCATACTACCTCTCCCTCGTGGAATGTGTCAGCTACACATTGTTCGGGTAATAACGCTCTCCTTCTGGCTTCATAATCTGAATCAGCGAGTTTCATTGGTATTCCAATTCTCTCAATGATATTCTTTATAAAGGCGGGGGATCGGTAGATGGACTGTGCAATAGAAGATACATTAAAACCTTCTACATACATTTTAGCAACGCTAGAAATTTCATCTCTACTTGCAGGCTTGCCTTTGTTCAGGGCTTTTCGTCTAGCCTTGAACTCCTGTGTGTCCTTCCATTCTTCAATAATTTTCTGAAGTCTGGTCGTGTTATACCTAATATTCAGAATTCCGCATGCTTCTTTCTTTGTTATAGGACTAGGTTGTTCAAGTAGCTCTATAACTTGTCTAATATTTACATCAGTAAGATTTTCATATGATTTATTTTTTATCAATCTCTTCTCCTAGCAACATAATTGCGTAATGTAATATTTTTAAAATATCTTCTTTGTTTTTGCCGTCTTTTTTACCATATCTTTGAGCATATTTTATAATGTTTCCTAAACAGAAACTTTCTCCATGCCCAGCATCAAATATAAACTCAGTTGCCTGAATTTTATTCATACTGTAGTGTTGGTCATATGTTCCTAAAATGTGGTTCTTTAGGATAAGGAGGGCTTCTCGTTCGTTAAATTTATTGTTCGTTATTTCCATGCTCTAAATATCTTGGTTATTTTGTTATTTTTTAGTAGTTTAATTTGTTTTCTCCATCTTACAGATGTTTTTGTCTTTTCTTCGAGGTTATCACTATCGTTTATAACTCTAGTTTGTCCATCACTTGTTTTAATAGGTTTCATATTACTCCTCGTTTGTTAGTAGCGATAGCAATGCTGAATAGCCACCAATCTTTTCTCCGTTAAATATAATCTGCGGAAAGGTTCTAGCGGTTGGGAACTCTGCCATAAAGTTCTTAGCAGTATAATCTTCTCCCATGTTTAAGTATCTTACTTCTGCTTTCTTATTCTCTGCTAGGTTCTTTGCCATAGTGCAGTAAGTGCAGTTATCTTTGCCATAAATTGTTACTTTCATTTTGCTGTTATCCTTTTCTCATAGTCGGCGTAATCTTCATTCCACCAATGTGGTTTGTCTCTGTATGACCACTTAGCAAAAGTTGCCTTGTCTAAGTGATAGTAGTCTCTGTAAGACTGAATCGGATTACCTTCCATTTTGAGCTCGTCAGGCATGGCTAGTAGGAACTCCGTCATTCCCAATCTTTCCATGTTTTTGGGTTCTGGTAATCGGTTGATTACTTCCACCACTGATTTGTGCTGTTTACCGTATCTATAATAATATTCGTCGTTGAGGGCATTTGCATAACAGTGAACCCATTCGAAGTTATCAAGCGATGATCGAGTCCAAATAGTACAAGGGTGATTGTACATCATTGGAAGGTAAGGTGTCAAGGGTCTCTCTTCCATTGGCAAGTGTTTAATTTCTGACTTTCGAGAATTAAGTTCTCGAGTTTCCTCTTTATTAAGTGCTCTCGGAATGAAACCTAGAACTGACTCTATCCATATTGCCGTACAAAGTAGCTGGGCTGCTTCGAGTGGCATCTTAACTATATGCTTGTCTACATGAGCTTCCGCACACATATCTAAATTTTCGTCTAAGTAAAATAAATTCATAAATCTATTATACAGAAATTTCGACCCGTTGTCAAGACTTATTTTTAGTGAGGTTTATATTTAGTAGGGATTGTAAAAGGTGAAAGTCGAACTAAGAGTAAGCTCGACTTCCAACTGGTGAGATAATTATTTCCCGAAGGCTTTTCCTGCTTCCGAGATACCAAATGCTCCTAGTGTTACAACTACAAACGAGGTGTAGATAGTATCACTAATCTGTAAGTCCATGCCCCAGAACGCTGTAATTAAATCACAAGTTCCGAATACGAACATTAAGAAGAAAGACATAAAGCCTATAATAGACTTTTCATTTATGTCATTGTCATCTAAGAACAAGTCCATAATCTTTCTTTTTGGTGGAGCAAGTTGCTTTCTTGCTGCTTCAGCTTCTGTTTTGAGAGCTGATATAGTGTCTTCTGCTCCGTCGAGTTTCTCGACAAGTGACATATATTTCTCGAGGTCAATGTTGACTTCGTTTCTATTGTCTACTGCTTCTGACATTATTTATCCTTGGCTTTGCCCACATTAAGTGCGCACCAATCTAATACAACATAGATTTTTTTCATCCACCCGTCGTCGAGTGGTGTAGGTGTTAACGCAGCTACTGCAGATGCGACCAACACGATCGTTGGCACAACTGCTATTAAAGCTTGCACCCATTGAAAGAATTCTAACATACTAGTCTCCTTGTTCGGTAGTCACCTTCCTATAGTAAATAACTACCTCTTTGAGCTCGTTTATATAACGTTTGAGCTCTTGAGTATTATACGCCATCAGTTCATAATCTGGAACACTCATAGCGAAAAATACTACTTGTCCTTGGTCTTTTTCTACTCTCGATAGAAATTCGTCAAGGTTCTTATCTGAAACCACATACCAATATGGTTCTTTTAAGTCTATTTCACGAGGCAGGATAGGTTGAATAATCTTCCTTTCAATTGGTTTTGCACTAACCTCTAATGTCTTTGTTGGTAGTAGGCTGCACGATGAGACTATCATCAGCAGCATCGATGTCACGACTGTCTTCTTCAATTCCATCAAACGCCTCCTTTGTTGCCTTGTTAGCTCTTGTCTCTATCAGACCTGGCTTTGCCGCCGCTAACTTTGTTAAATTGTGTCTCTTAAATATGTCTAAGTATCTATCCATTTCTTTTTGGATTTCCTGACCTTTAGACTGTAACTCTAAAAGAGACTGTCCTTGTAGTGCCATATCGTTTTGTAACTGCGATATTGTTTCTTCTTGTGTTGCTGCAGCTACCATTAACTGGGCATTGTTCTCTCGAAGTGTTTGATTATCACTCCATAGATACCAACTCCCTAGTGATAGGACTATTATAATGGCTATAAAAAATTGATTCATAATTCTTGTATCCTGTAATTTAAGCCTTCCGCACCTCTTATCTCTACAACTTCCCCATCTGTGGTCTGGAATTTTAAGTACTTATCTTTTTTGGAGAAGAACTTCTTCACCATAAATACTTGGTCATCCCCATCCCCGTAGGTAGAGTTATAACTGACGATTAATTTATATCGAGTTGCGAAAAGTTTTAAAAAGCTGTCCCAAAATTTGAGGAGCATAGTCTTTAGCTTAGACATGTTCCCAGATTGCTCCTTGAAATAATAAAGCTTCAGCTTCTCGTCTTCTGATAAGACCTTCTAAAACTTTACCTCCAGCTTTGTTCCACCTTTTTAGTTGGCTAGGAACATCTTCATAATCGTTTGCATTTAATCTCTTCAAAAGAGTTGATGCTTTTAGATTAGCTGGTCCAAGGTTGTACACCCATGAGACTAGGGCGTCAAATTGATTTTGTGTTAAAGAACATTCTACTAGGTCATTTATATAACCCTCGAATTCTATTAGCTCATGTTTCAATGCGTCATCAGCGTCTGCTTCTGTCCACACATCTCCCTCTACTACATCCTTTGTATGCCCATATCCTATAGTCCATACTCCAGCCGCACATTTATATGCGTTTAATTCTAGTCCTTCAAATTTTTTGATAAGGGCTAAGCCCTCTGTTGATGTGTTCATATTTCTCCTCTGTGTAAAAAGGGAGCCGAAGCTCCCCCATAACTTTACCCTGTGTAAAATTTTAAGTCAGTACGCTAATACTATTTACCATGATTCCGCCGAATGTTATCAGCAGAAAACAATTCATAGTAGCGTCGCAGAACTTGCCATCTTCACAAATTAAAAGTTTTAATTCGTAAAATTTTTGTTTCATTTTATGTCAAATACCTTTGGTTTCTTCTCATCTGGTATGACCTTCTCTAATTCTATGCTTAGCAAGCCGTTTTCAAACTCTACCTCATTGACGTTTATAAATTCGCCAAGAGAGAAAGTTCTTTTAAACACTTTTCCACTTATGCCTTTGTGTAAGTAAGATTCCTCTTCTCCACACTCTAGTTTAGTATTTCCTTGGATAGTCAGTTGCCTGTTCTCCAAAGTTACTTCAATGTTCTCTTTAATCCAGCCTGGCAACGCCATTTCAATACGAAAGTAGTCATCACCGCGTGTTACTATATTATGTCGAGGATACGCTGTATCGTCAACGGGGTTAAAAAATCTCTCGTCAAAGCCGAGAAAGTGCTTTAATAGATAGTTGTCTATTGTCATTGTTGTCTCCTTTTCAGTAAGCTTGCATCTTGGTTAAGTTTGCCCCTTTCGGTAGCATTAATTCCCTAGTTCTAAAACTGAATGTTCAAAGATGCAGAAAGAACCTGTTTTATTGATTGAACTATACCATCCCATATCCCATAGTGCGAAATTCACACTACAGATATATTATACTAAATTCTGAAGTTGATGTCAAGAATTATTTTTCATCATCTTCAAGGACAAGTAGCCCTTTATCTTCGAGAACATCAATGGTGTGTCGTATGAAGTGGTACTTACATAAAAAGTAAGTGCCTACATTCGATAATACTAACCATATCAGTACTGCTAAATCATTATTATTCATAGTGTTTCCCTTTTTTATGTATATATTATACAACTTTTCTAACGCCAGGTCAAGAACTATATTTAACATGGTCAAAAATAATACTTGACACAAGGTTCTATTTTTAGTATAATATGGATATGAACAAAAGATGGACTCAAGAAGATAAACAGTATTTGCGGGATAACTATAAGCTAATTCCCACTACAGAGATTTGCAAGAAACTTCAGGTTACTGAGAGTCAACTCTATTCGCAGATACATTACTTACGAAAGAGAGGTTGGGCTTTCAATCACAGGAGAGCAAATGCCTAGTATATACTGTAAAAATATGCCAGCAGAAAAGGCAATTCGTATTTTTCGTAAGAAATGCGAGGCCGCTCAAATCAAAGAACGCTGTCGCGAACTCGAATTCTATGAGAAACCAACAGTGAAACGCAAACGCAAGAAAAACGAGCAAAGGAAGAGACATCTTAAATCATTAAATCAAATCCCATCCGACTATCGAAAGAGAAATAAATTTTCTCGGAGATAAGACGTTCCCAGAAGTCACGCACAATGACCCTACCAAAAATAAAACTTGTAATCTTGATAAAAGTGTGATAAAATATATACTATAAATTAGAATAATTACTCAATTCATTCTTCTCTCTCCTAATCGAGACCTACTCCGATTATCTTAAAACAAGGCTCTTCGAGCGTAAGCGAAGAAGAGACCTGAGATGAACTGAGTGAAAGGTCGAGAGAGAAAATACAATCTAATTCAACAACGAAAAAGACCGACTAAAAGCTAATCGGTCTTTGATGTCTGTCTAAAACTGCGTCTTAATTATCTAAAGACTTCGCCCAATTCAAAATTTTTCATTAATCTTTCCCGTAATTGCATCTAATCTTTTACGTCTTTTTATTTCCTCAACTTCTACTTCCATATCTAGAAATCGTACTTCAGTGTTCAAATATTCCATACTATCCCCAGTCTTTAGCGTAACCTTTAGATACATTAAATCACCATGCATTCTAAAGTCCTGTCTATCACACATTCCTAGACCTTTCGGGGTCATTACTATTCTTTGCATATTGCCTCCAATACTAGCTTGAGAGTTTCTTTCGGAGCTTTCTCTAGCCCTTCCAAGTCTCCATACATTAAACCAAACTTCTCCTCTAGTTCTTGCACTAGTTGAGCCTTTGTTACTGGTTTCTCTCCAGACTTCGTCACATAATTCATTCTTATGTAGACTCCTTCTTTAGATAGTTTACCAATTACTGACTTCTCACTCTTGCCAAGTTCTTTTGCGAGAATCGCAACAGTTTGGCGGTTTGGAGCGTCTCTATATCTTTTCACTATATCCGCTGTTACTTCCTTACTATAGTTCATACATCCTTCCTTTCATAGTCGTCTATGACTTGCTCTACACTGTTTGGTAGCTGACATATACTTATCTTCTTTCCTTCTAGCTTATGTACTGCTCCATTGTTATAGTATACAAAATAACCTTCTCCAAATCCTAAATCACCGCCACCTTTACAACTGTAATGCTGACATATTTGGTTTCCCCATTCTTCTGCAGCTAGATACAGTCTTTGTTTTTCTACTTCGTTGTTATACTGTGTCATGACGTACTCCAGAATTCATCTGCTAGTTCGTCTAGCACTTCGTAAGGGTATATCGTTTCGCCTTCTACTTCGTACTCGCCATGATAGTCAAAGTCTTTATCTTCTGTGTCTATGCTAGGGAATAACTCATTAAACTGTTGCATTAGTTGGTCTCCGTCAGTTTCGTAGAACTCTCCTTCCCAAGCAGTCCACTGTAGATTATTGTGTTCTGTTCCATAGTATTGCTTACCCATGAAGTTTCTAAACTCATCTTCGTATGTCATAGTTCCGTTCACTTCAGTATCGAACTTGTTTGCATACCACTCTATTATATTTAGCATTAGCTCATGTGGTTGTCTCCAAGCTGAATACCCACTTATAAAGCAACCATCCATATCTTCTATGTTACACCACTTAGCACCTATATTATCACAGTACCAATCATATGAGTTTTCTAACTCGCCGTCTTTGTCAAAGGTTTTAGCTACGTTTTCCATGAATGGCTGGTTCTCTATGTAGTCATAGTCCTCATATTCATATGGATTGCCATCATAATCGTTTCTAGTTCCCTTTACTTTCTGGATTCCCTCATTCCATTGTTCATCCGTTATACCTTCTATACTCATTGTAAAATATACATGATTTGCCATTATACAATCCTCCCTAGAATAAATACTTGTAGAATTAGTACTAATATAGGTACTACTGTTCTCACAAGCTCTAAGCTGTGTTTATACTTGCTTAGCTCTGTTTCAAAATTATTTTTCTTTTTCGCCATTATCTGTTCTCCCAAAATACGCAGACAAATAAGATGCCTACTACTACTGTTATTAATCCAATACCCGCCAATAAATTCTCTATTAACTCCATTAGATGTCTCCTTCTTCTCGCACTTCACTACGAATCTTCTCAAAGCCGTTCGGATATCTCTTCTCTAGCTTTGCTATGTTTTCTTTCATCACTTCTTCAGGTGTATACCCTAGAGCAATACATCCTTGAATCCAGTACCAAAGGACATCTCCCAGTTCACGCTTCATGTGATACCTGTTGCCTTCGTTCATTTCTTTACCTTGGAAAAATATTTTTTTCATAATCTCGGTAAATTCTCCACTTTCTGCTAACATCCCTATAGCTGAAGTCATTAACCTACTCCAGTCTACGTCAGGATGCATGATGCTAAGTTTGGTTATTCTCTGCTGAAAAGCATTCGTTTCTCTACTCTCAGCCGAGGTACATTTGTCTACAAATTTCGCATAATCATTTATCATCTGCCTTGCCCCTTATATTTCTTGAAGCTACGCTTCTTGTTTTTGTTCATGTTTAAGCTAATTCTGCTGTGTGAATCACCTTGTGCAGTTTTCTTTTTGTGCGATTTATGTTTCGCTTTACCACTCCACCTCATGATTGCACCTCAGGTGTAACCCACTCTATTTTGATACCTCTACGCTGAAGTTCGTTTATGCACTTCTGTCTTACTTTTGGTTTCATGTTAGCTCCTTTTGAATTTACGTATTCAAATAGCTCTTCTTTTTTCATTGTGTGCATGTAGAAGTGTTCCATTGGCAATTTACTTGCCGGTACGCCTCTAACGTATTTCTTTGCACTTGGTCTAAATTTTGTTGGCATGTTGCACCTCCTATGTGTCTTTACCTATCTTGTTTGTTTGTTCATTTTTTAGTAGTCGTTCCAAGCGTTGTATTTCGTTTTGTAACTCAACAACGCATGTCTCGAACTCTATAACTTCGTTATATAGCATATCTTGTACTTGCTGAAGCTGGAATGACATTTCTTGTAGATTTGTCATGCTTCGCTCCATATGCTCTCTATAAAAAGATACTCTATCTATTGTTGGAAATGGCATCACTTTTCCACTTTGGTCGCTCTTCACTCCCTTTGAAAATTTATCTGTCATCTTAAACTCCGCTTGTTGTATGGGCGTATTGCTCATCACATTCTAACTTTCCACACACGCATTGCTGCAGTTTGTACTCGTCTATTAGCCATTCACCTACTGTATTTATTATCGCGTCGTAACTAATATCGCCAGTATTCCCTTCTATATTGTAAGCATATTTCATAGCTTGAAGCAATACATCTGATGGGATATCGTATGCGTCTATTAAGAACTGTCCGCTGTCTGATTGATAACAATCAAACTCTGCCCAATAGCCTAGGTCATTGACTACGCCTTGTGGTTCTAATACTCCATATATAATGCAGTTGTGCTCCTTTTCTAAGTGTTTTAGTGTTGTCCATAAATCCATTGTTTTCTCCTTAAATATAGTAATATTATACAGAGAAATAAGGTGTTTGTCAAGAACTATTTTTTAAGACCTTAAAATTTTGAGATATAGTTCCACGAGACAAAAAAATAGGCAGTATCTCAACTGCCTATTTAAACTCCGAACGTAAGTTTATTTTAAAGTGGTCGCGTTGGAATAACTCACGAACCTTTCCACTGTGTAGCTAGCGGTGATGGATATTACGAACTTCAATCTACGACTTGCGTCTATGGTATACTGCTCATTTCGCATCACTTATCTACTTGCAAGATATCTACTATTCAGTAGTTGACAGAGCGACTGCCGTTCTTCTTACTGCTTAGCTTTTATAGTGTTCCAAGTCTGCACTTCGTCATAATCATATTAGTGCTTTCTGCCCCTCTTACCCTACTCTCTTGCCTAAGCAAGTGTGGGATATCCTCGCAGATAAGCGGTGGAGTTCTCTGTATTCTAACTCCTTACCCTAGTTCACTCCCTGAGGAGTGGGTTTGCTACTT
>Ga0098048_1000149_pt1 | contig 34426 bp, 32 predicted proteins | sample 13_taG_FD_75052 | JGI IMG/M metagenome (GOLD analysis project Ga0098048, IMG submission 75052) | Marine viral communities from the Subarctic Pacific Ocean - 13_ETSP_OMZ_AT15268 metaG | ecosystem: Environmental > Aquatic > Marine > Oceanic | place: Pacific Ocean | collected 2015-01-16 | reverse complement strand
TTGAAAATGATGGTGGAAACCTTTGCTCAAGAAAGGAACATGATGGAGCAAGTTCTAACAAAAATGGAACACGATATTGAAGAAAAGGAAGAAGTGGCTGCTGAATCTGCTCGCAAACAAATTTTAGATGTGGGTGGCGGTATGCTCGATGCTTTTCACATGACTATGGGCTCAAGTTTGACTCAAAGTAGCCCATCTTTCACAACAAGGGCTCACGGGCAGAATCCATTTTCCCAACTCCGCTACTGAAACCCTTATTAGGTAGCGTGGAGTAGTATTTGTATGAGTAGTCTAAAAAATGTTTATTGTCTTGGGTGTAAAACACGCCACGAAACGGTTGAAATACAGGCTGTTAAAAGAATGACAGTTAGAAATTCTATTCGCCATCAAGCGTATGGTCTGTGTCCCAAAGGTAAAAAGTGGACTAAATTATTGAAAAAGGATGATATTCCTGAAGGTGTCTCTATTGAAGACCATACGAAACCTGCCGTTGAAAAAACTGAAAAACTCGAAGAAATCAAAGACCCTCCAAGCGAGGTAGATGATATTGAACCTATGCCGATTTTTGAAAGGGTGAAAGAAGCACAAAAGGTAGAAGTCGAAGATAAGGAACAGGTGGTTGTCGAACAGCCAATCGTAGTAGAAACTGTGATAACGCCTACGGTGGAACTTCCGAAGATAGAAATTTCGGAACCTGAATATGAAATCGAAGAAGAAGATGATGAGGGTGATGATGGCGAAATTATGGTTTTGAATCATGTCCGACCTCGAAAAAGAAGAGAAGTAGAGAAAAGGGAACCTATCAATCCTTTGCCACGGCCACGACTACAAAGTGATTCACAGGAAGAATTACAGGAAAGGGCTTTTTCTATGGGTGAGCGTATGGGCTTCCTTGCAGCGCAAGAATCAGGAATGGAATTTATTGATGATTTCGAGGATGCCTTATCACACACAAGAATCCCTCCACAATATCATTCTTATTTTTATCACGGATTTGTTCAAGGTGGTAGTGAATTCATTGATGAAAATGTAACGCAGCGTCACGCTACGGAAGATAAACCTCCGCAGCCGACAACCGATATGAAACCTACAACTGTGGCAGGAATAGCAGGAATTGGTATTTTTGGAGCATGGTTAGCCAGCCGAATAAAGGGCGGTAATAATTGAGAAAGTTTTTAGTGTCGTTCTGACACTTTTAATATGAGGTGCTGTAATGGGGATTCGTAGGCAAGCAATTGAATACTCTTATGGTGACAACGGTTTGGAAACTATAAAAGACTTAGAAAGTTTCCCTGAAAAGCATCAAAGCATCATTAGTTCAGGTTACGGAACTGCGAATGAACCAAGTGCTGCGACTAAGGTTAATCAATTCATTACTGTTGAGGCTATGGGCTCTACACCTGGTCTTTTATCTACTGACACTCAATGGTGTCCGAGAGGTTATATGCAAATTCAAGTAGAAAACACTTACTTTTACAATTTACCTGATGGTCGCACAAGTGAAGGGCTGTCAGGCACAGGAGCCCCTTACCCTATCTCGGTTCAAAATCAACGCTCGTATAGTTCATTCCCAAGAGTTTATCTTCAGCAAGGAACTTCTTGGGATGTGCAGTATTACATGGCAGGGAATTTCATCGGAACTCCTGATGATTACACGGGCGACCCGTTGAGTTTTATTACTCCTGAATGATGAGGTGATTAAATGACGACAACAATGATTACAAAATTCGTTTCTTCGCAATCCAGCGACAACATTTATACTGCTATCGAAACACTACTTCAGAATAACGCCAGCGGAACTGTCGCAGATTACGGAGGTAGTTTTCGTGTTTTTGCTGTGGAAACTCAAATTCTTAGTGGTTCGCCCGATGTTGCCACTATTTGTGCAGGAGGGAGTTATATCTCAGACGGGTCGGGAACGGTAGCAGCAGGAATACCTGTGCCATTCATAGTTCACATCACCACTACAAGAACTATTTTAGAATCTCAACAACCTGATTGGGTCAATTCTGATACTGCTACGGAAATAGGTTTTAATTCAAGTTGTCAAGACCCCGCAGCAATAGCACCATCTAATTTTAATGAAATGGCAGGGATAACTGCCATAGCGAGTGTAGGAGGTTCAATTAAATTTCCTTCTGCATCAGACGGCTTCATTATTGTAGGGCAAGTTTATATGAAATCAAATGCAGGTCTTACCTCGCCTAATAGTGCCACGATGCCTATCATCGCCGCTGTCAATAAGGTGGGTGTTTTCACAATTTTATCAGATGAAAATAATTCAATTAACAAACCTTCAAGTTGGGTTACTACGGATTTAGGTCTTGCTAACTCATTCCAACCTATGTCTTTGAACGATGTTTATTGGGATGCGACAAGTGATGCTCTTTTAGCCGTAGGTGGTATGGCCGACAACTCACCAACTACTGCTTCTTGTGGTTTAGTGGTAGAATCCATAGTAGAAGGAACCTTCACAGTATTGGTTGCAGGTGCAGCCGAGTATGTGTCGCAGAACGCACTCGTCACACCTGAACCTGCGTTTTACAGACGATGTGTAAAAATAAACAACAACGACGATAAGCCTATATTTTTATTAGGTGGTTGCACTTCATACTCGGTGTCTGAATTCCCAACAGGAGTTCTAAGCATTTACACACCTAATTGGGCTGTTCCTTGGGCGGGGTTCGCTCCGAGAATCAACATATTAGATAGGGGGCGTGGGATTGCTAACGATTTCTATCAGTCGGGGCTCGGTTTAGACCAATCAGAAGCCCCTCAAGATATTAACTTTATCGAGCGAATAACTAAGGATGGTGAAGATATTATTTTCGTAGGTGGGAATAACAATCCTGACGCTTCTACTGACGATACAAGCCTGTTTTTATGGTCTTTCACCCCTCCTATTATTGCTGACGATACTGTTTCAGTTCTTGGCTCAACAACAGCAATTACATGGCCTGAACAGAAAAATCTAAGTTCAACTCTTAAATCATCTTTAGAAAGTGCGGGATTCTCCGTGTGGCATAAAGTCACAACTATGGGTATTGTAGGTTTGAAAGATAGAAAGGCAAAAATTATTACGGGTGGAGCCATCAACCCTAATCGTATCTATCAGCGAGGTGTCGGCATCACTCAACCTAATACTGCTTTCATCCTTGCTGCGAGCCGTGGAGTTAATTTATGGAAAAACTCGTTGAAAACACAAGCCCCCCAATTAACAGAAATTTCTTATGTCGTGAGCAATTACAATACTACCAGCACTCTTGAAGGTGCTGATTTCATTCTTGTGAATAATCAAAATACACAAGGAGCAGTAGGAGGTGGAAGTTTAACCTCTCAACTTGTTACCACAGGAAATATCGCACAAGTTTATTTCGAGTATCTGCTATACGATGGTGTAGATGCACTTGTAGCCAAGAAACTTCAACAATTAGGTATTCGTGTCACAATAACAAATGTGGAATGGTATAAACAGAAGATTTTGAAACAATCGTTAGACTTGGATGCTGATTTCTTCCGTGATTGGGCTACGCTACAAGAAGAACAAAATGCACAAAGGCAAAGAGTAAATGAAAGATATGGGGCGAACAGACCTGCTAAAAGGAGAGTAAGAACTGAACTCTTTGATGAATACGCTCACATGGAAGAATTACTTCAGGAAATGGATAAGATGAGAGAAAATGAACCTGACTTTGAAATCCCTTGGAGTGACGAAGTTGGAGATGCACAAGAAGCAAGAAAGCGGGAAAAGATGTCTCTTGATGTTACAACAATTGATGAACTTGCTGAAAAAGGTGAACTTGAATCGGCTGAAGAATTGGATGATTGAATATGCTAAATAAAATTTACAAAACACTCTCTAAATGTGTTCGCAGGTGCAAAGTTAATCCTCGCACATCAATTTGTGAAACTTGCGGTTTAGACTTTAATTAGATTATTCCTGATACTGCACTTGTGCAGCCTTACGAAAATCCGATATAAGAAAGGATTATTATAGTCCTACTGTTTCTTTTAGGTGGGTATAATTATGTCGAGCGATGAAATTGAGTTCGAGGATGTGGAGGATGCGCTTCGTCGTGCAGACGAATTGGCAGAACTAACAGGTCGGGAAAAGAAGGATGTTATTGCAGACCTTTTAGATGATGGTGTTTTGAATAAAAGCGCAGGAGAAGATGCCGAAGAAAAAAAGGATTTCCTTGATAAAGCCCAAGAACAGGCTGAAAAACTCAAAACCCTTCTTACTACTCTAATCCCTATATTCGCTCTTTTGATGGGTATAGGGGCAGAAGGTCTTGGTGTTTTAGATTTAACTGATTGGGGTTCAGAATCTATTTGGGACGGCGACAATGAAAACAATAGTGTAGGTTGCGACCCTATGTGGGGTTATGACGAATATGGTTATCTTGATGATAATAATTTAGAAGTCCGATATACCTTCCAAGATTACAATAATTGTGGTATTGAACATTTTGGAGGTCATTTTATCATCACATTATTTGAAAGTGGAGATGAAACCGAACAGGTATTCATTCACAATATAGATTTCATAGATTACATTAGTATTGAACATACATTTATGGATTTGGAGGGAGGCGATTATCATTATCGTGTGGAGTTTCATGTTGTTGAATGTGAAGATGGTTCTTGCGAGCATGGTGATGAATACTACTTACCTACAAGTAATGATTATTACATAGAAACCGTTGAGTCTTGTGATGCTTATTTCATCAATGAACAAGCGTATATTTTAGAAGACGATGTGGAAAAAGACGCTGTTAGGATTAGTGCTGATGTAGCCCTTGTTGAAGGTGCAAGGAATTGCGATGGAGAGCAATTTGAAATCACTTGGCAGTTGTATGAAGATAATGAAGTAAAATACGAACACACGACATGGGAAGATGGAGTAGTCACAGACCCCGATGGTGCAGACTATACTTTTCACACTTGGAACGATGTAAATGTAGGAACTTATACGCCAAAAGTTATTTTAAACCTCAACGGTGAAGATTTAGACGATAAGTGGATTGCTCATACTATTTCGATAGAGGAACAGACAATCCAAGGTTGCACCGATTCGGAGGCAACAAATTATAATGATGCGGCAACCGATGATGATGGCTCTTGTGAATATCCTGAACCTGAAGTTTGCGAAATCAACCTTTATAGTATAATGCTTGGAACGAACTCGACCCATGCAACCGTCGTTTATGATTTAGATTGTGGGTATCAAGAAAATGAACTTGAGGGCTACAATGTTTCAGTTCAATTTTTAGTCTTTGAAGTAGGTTCAGAAAATAATACTTCTTCTCAACCGATTGTTTGGGACACCACATTAAGTTATGTTCAAGGGTGGGAATACGATAATAACTCACTTACTTTAACTAATTTTACTTCTAATAATACGACGCATTATGACTTCTATTGGTATGCTACATGGGCTGACTCTAATGAAGATATGAAATTTATTGAAAGAAAGTGGTTGAATCGAGAATTAAACGCATAGGGTGAAGATATGTTACGAAAATTACTTAGAAAAATTGGTTTGTGGGGGAGAGTTCCTGATTTTACATTGGAATTTTTCGGTTTAGGTTTAAAGGAGTGAGGTGATAATATGGCTAAAATTGAATGGGACATAAGAATAACTTTTAATAATTTAATGGTGGCTTTAGTGTCGCTTCCGTTGATTTTAGTTTTCATGCTATTATCTTATCAGTTGATTACTACTGCCTTTGTTAATCCTGAAGTTAGAGAAGATATTGAAGCCTATATCGCTGTTCTTGGAATTCTAAGTGGCCCTGCTTACATGGCTATTTCTCGATTCTTTGACCGCTGGAACGCCGAAGAAGAGGAACATATTGAATCTATTCGTAGGCAACACAAAACTGAAAATGATATTCGTAGGGCTCAAGGACACCTGCAAGAAGATGAAGAACCTATTACTATCGAAATCGAACCCGATATTGGCGAGGTGGAATCATGAGAGAAGGTATTATTGTAGAAAGTGTAGTAGTAGGTTTAACCACATTAGGTATCGGTTCAACCTTGATGATTGTTCCGATTAAAAATAAATGGTGGCCGTTTGCAGGAACATTCTTAGTTGGATTTATTGCACACCTCGGTTATGAATACTTAGGGTTAAACGAGTGGTTTTGCGAAAACCGAATGTAGAAATAGTCGTTCAACAAAATAAAGGTAGGTGATATTGTGACCACAGGCTATAACATTTCTTGTGACGGTGCAGGAGGGTTGTATAATCAACGCTGTTATGATTCATCAGGACATCAGATAGTCGCTTATAATTCCCAAGGCCAACCTATAAGTTACAACCAAAAAACAGGTCAAACCTATCTTACTGCTTTGAACAGTAGCGGAACGGCTTATCAACCTTACGGCTCGGCAGGAATCCCTTATACAATTCAAGGTTCAGGTGCTTTATCATCTTTAGTTGGTAATTGGCTACCTGCGGGCGGTGCAGACCCGCAAATTTTCCTAAGATTGCTTACTATGCCAGGTGCAGCAGCCCACCAAAAGCAAGCCACAACAACAGTGCCTTGGTATTACCCTTCCTTTGGATTGCGTAAATCACCCGTGGTGATTGATAACGATTATGTTTCTTCAGGATTATCATTTTCCTCGGAGTCGGGGGCTCAAACAGATAGTTTTGGAGGTAAGATTTTGAAAAGTTTAACCAACTTTTTAGGAATAGACAACGCTAAAATGAATGTTCGACAATTAGCACTTCGCACCGTCAGCGTAGCCGTTGTGGGTATAGTAGGTTACAACATGATTAGTAAAAGTGGAGGTGAACAATAATGGTAGATTATCAAGCCATGCAGAATTCTTCAGATGAAAAAAGCACAATACAAGACCATCACCAAGATAAAGTAGATGCGCTGCGTAATAGATTCGCTGTGGAAATTCTATCATTTCTTGGGATAACTATTGGTTTTTCCTTATCGTTTTTCAATGTTATGAGAACGCACAAACAAATCCGTAGTCAAATTAAAAATCTTGACTGAGCAAGGCTTAGGGTTAAAAGGTAGCCTTGACACTTTTATTTGATACTTATGTCGCAAGACTCTAATGATTCTGATAATACGCCCCTTGACGAGGTGAGTATGAAAAAAGATACAGTTGCGGAAAGGATTTTAGTAGACTTTTGGCAGTTCGCAGAATACGCTAAATTAGTTCTTGGTGAAGATGAATACAAGGCTGACCCTGAATTTTGGAGCAACCAATTTGAAAGAGATTACGAAACCATAAAGGAACGGTTGGAAATTGAAAGGAAGATTGTTTCAGGTGAACTTGATATAAGCACTTTAGAAAACATAGAAGACTTAACGGTTACTGAATTTGTTTGGGAACGGCTTGCAGGATTAAGGTTGCTTAGTTTCGAGCAATTTGTATTGGAATTTAATCAAGGAATCTTCAGGGAAGACCGATTCTATTGTGATAAAGGTCGTGCTTGGTTGAAGAATGTTAGAAAGACAATGGCAGAATGTGGTTTTCGATATGTCCGAAAGGTGAAGGTCGAGGGTCGAATTCTTTTAGAAGTAAGTAAGAACGCTATGGGTGAGATATAATGAAAGAAGATGTAGATTGGGAACGGTTGTCAGACCCTCAGATAATTTCAGCAAAATTTATGATACTATTAGTTTTAGGGATTGAATTAGTGGTGCAAACCTTTTCTTTAATCGTCGCCCCTACGGAGTGGTGGACTTGGCAACTACTTGGATTTATTACTGCTACTAATCTTGGAGCCGTAGTGTTGGCAATCATGGCGCAGAACACAGCGAATGATATTGGTAAAAATACCAAGGCTGCTTTTACACCTGAATTTTACAAAACTATGACTTTACTCTCAAGTTTTCACAGGCATTTTGAAGCCGAAGCCGAAGCCGAAGGTAGAGATTTAGATTCTGAAGTGGCTGACTTAGCCCCTAAAGTGTGGAGTCTTGTAAGGGCTAAAATTGATGTTGATACGATGGAATCAGATGTTGCCCCTATGAGTGCTGATATGTTTAAAGATGATGAAAGTGTAGAATTATCTTTGGAATCTTTGTAATTACAGCGTAAATCCCTTATAGTTGTCCTGCACCGTATTATTGTGGGCTTTATTCGGACTGTGTTTTTCTTAGCGTGGTTAGCATCAGGTTTCGTTATCTTAGCAGGATTTTTACAACTCACTTATTTCACTGTGAACGGTGAATTTTTATATGTCTCACCTGCACCTGCCGTGAACTTTTTAGAACGGTGGGCGATACTCGGTTTTCTTTTAGATGCAATCGTGATAGGGTTGATATGGAAGTGGTTCGTCCGTCGAAAAGCAAAAAAAACGAAAGAAAAAACCATCTCGAATTGAAACCCAACCTTCTTATAGTCGTCCTCCCACATGAGATTAGTCGTAGCACAAGGCTAAATAGTAGTGTTGATACATAAGAACGGAAGTGATTAAAAATGGCAAACCAAGACCCACAACCTGAGATTTACAATGTAACATCGGATTTCGCCGCAGGAGCCGCAGGAAGAAATGTTGTTACGAACATTCAAACCTCACAAGCAAATAACGAAGAAGTTAGAATTTACGCTCTTTTGGTGAACATCACCGATGGTGCAGGTGGAAGTTTGGCTGCGGGTGCAGCAGATGTGGATTTCAATGTTCAACTCACAATTGGGCCTAACAACATCCCTTCTAATGCTTTCAACATCATGCCTACATTTTTGAGTGAATCAAAGATGCTAACATTCCCATCACCGATTCTTGTCTTGTATCAATACCCACTTCAAGTAACCGTTACTTGTAATGCAATAACAACAGCAACAAGACAAGTTCAAATTCAACTTATCAGCGAATTGGCTCTACAAAAGGTGGCAGGAACTTATACGGATAGCGACTTCCCTCGCTCACGCTGAGATGGTGGAGGCCACTCAAGCGGAGGGATAAAAAATGGTAGCACCGACACAGAAACAGCGAAACTTAAAAAACGCTTATCGTAAGAAAGGTTTTCAAACACCTTACACAAAACAAGGTGACTCGGTTAATCCTAACCCTCCACCTGTAAGCAGTTACGGAACTACTACTACTGCACCTACAAGTGTTCACCGTAAAGGTTTAACCAGCCCTGTTCAACAGCGTCCTGTAAGGTCGAGGTTCGGTGACAGGGATGCCTTTCGTTCTTACAATTACAACATCACTCCTTGGCATCTTTATCCTAAAGCAGATTCTTCCAATGTCATTAAAAGGTCTGAAGTAGCCACAGGAACTTTAGCCAACAGTGGTGCAAGTGTAGATATTCAAACAGTTTATCTGACTGATAGCGGTTTGGCTCCTAATCAGGGTGGAAGTCCTTTAGGTGAATTTTGGCGTATCAGTAAATTTGGTCACGCTGAATTGAATTACGGAACAGGCTTCGGCGGAACTATTACTTATCAAATCGTGATTGACGGTCAAATCAGCCTTGAGTGGGAAAATTTCCAATTAAGTCCAACTACACCGAACAACCAAATGTTTGTTTTCGAGAATCCTTTAGTTGTTAAAAATTCTTTTGTCTTTAGAATCATCAATAACGGAACAGGTGGAAACACCAACCCTTATAATTTTGCTACTAATGGAGCAGTAGATTCTATGATTGTCGGTTGGACGGAACAATATACTGCTTCTGCTGAAACATCGCACGAAGACATCGACCAATCTTGATAGTTCCAGCGTTGCGAGTATTCTTATAGTGGTTCTGCCACTTTTAGGGTGAGGGTCGCTTATGGGAGTCAATACAGGAACGAATAGAAGCAGGGGTGGCTTGCTTGTTCAAGACAACAATACTACTACTCCTGAAGACACAGTTTTCGCTTACGGAGTCCGTGAAATCATAGTTACCACAGGAACTTTAACCAATAACGGTCAAGGAACTGTTACTATCACCACAGGTGGTGGCGGTAGCGGTTCAGGAACCGTCACAAGCGTAGCAACCGCAGGAACCATAAATGGGCTAACTTTAACAGGTGGCACAATTACCGTAGCGGGAACTATTACTTTGGGTGGAACATTAGCCATCAACAACGATGATTGGGTTGGAACGGCTTTAAGTGCTACTAATGGTGGAACAGGGCTGACCACTTATACCAAGGGTGACATTATCTACTCAAGTGCAGCCAACACCCTTTCTAAACTTGGAATAGGTTCCACAGGTCAAGTTTTAACAGTTTCAGCATCGGGCATTCCTGAATGGGCGGCGGCAAGCGGAGGGGGTTCAGGAACAGTCAATTCAGGAACGCAATATCAAGTCGCCTATTATGCGGCCACAGGAGATGAGGTTAGCGGTGATGCAAACTTAACATTCAATCCTTTGGCAGGAACAACTGCTACATTAGTATATGTGGGTGGTGGATTGTCAGCAAGCACACAGGCTCACCCCGTTAATATGATACATAAAACTGCTGTCACACCTGCTTTAGGATTCGGTGTAGGAATAGATTATTCAATCGAACCCGCCGCAGGTGAAGTTTTACTTGGAAGAATGGAAGTTCAAGAGCAAACAGTTATATTAAACAATGAAACTGCGGATTTCGTCTTTAAGTTAAGAAATGCTTCAGGCGACCCTGCAACATCTAACGAAGTTTTCAGAATGACGGCAACGGGTGGTTTCAAAACCACACCTTCCGCCGCAGGAGGAACTGTTCTTGAGGTGGGTGCAGGAGTAGGTGGCACAGTTACAGTAGGTGGCTCAGGTGGGATTTCAGCATTGAATACAGGAACTATTTCAACGGTGAATGGTTCAATTTCAGCAGGAGGGACAAATGGAACCGTATCGGCCAATACATCAGTAACCGCAGGGACAGACATTACCTCCACAGGTGGAGATATTGAATCAACAACAGGAGAAGTTAGAGCAGACACAAACATCATCGCCGCACAAGGAAATATCACGGCAACACAAGGCAATGTCAATGCAGAAACAGGTATGAGTATCGCTAAGGGAGATTTGACATGGGCTATGGGTTCTCTCCTACAAAGCGACCCTGTTGGATTTTCAACACCTGGTGGAGAGGTTGAAGTGGCAACTCGAATTTGCGGAACTCGAACTGAAGCAAGTGATATTGCTGATGGAAGTCCTTTAGATTTCGTTGGATTATTAGGTGGAACTTACACTTTAGAGGGTGGAACTTATAGTATGGGTAGTGTAGGAGGGGTAAATGGATATGACGGAAGTTATGCAGGTGCTACTTCGACTTTCGTAAGTTACGATGGTGTCGTTTCAGTTAATTTAACTGACCCTTCTGTTTTCGATGCGTGTGTTGTTGGCGGGGCGGTATCTGTCACAGGATTTACTGTTGCACAATATGAACCTTTTACTATGCAAGTTATAGGTAAAACAAGCGCAGGGAATTTAACTATTCAGGTATTTGGTAACGCTGTTCCATTGTGAGGTGTTGTTATGACAAGAATAGGGGCTTTCGCTACAAGAAGTAAATACAATGCTACTCGGAATCACCCTGCTCAAGGAGCCGCTAATATCAGCCTAACAGGGCCAACAGGGCAGCCTGTTTTGGAGATTATCGCAGGAAAAGAGTATAAACCTGTTTCAGGTGTGCCATATCTTACAGTTAATAACACTTTACAGGAAATCACCTCGGAAGTTCGCTTTATTGAAGGATTTAAGTCTAACTTACCTTTAAATCTTGGTTTCGGATTCAGCAATAGCGGAGATATTACTTCTAACGATGTTTTCGGTGTTACAGTGAATGTTGGTGCAACTGCGAGCATTAAAGGCAGCCCCGAAGAACCTATCCCTATTTTCAGCGATGTCCCTGAACCCAAGGGTGAAAATCCTGTTAGTGATATTACTCTTAGTTATCTACAACCACAGGCTTCCGAGATAGCGAACCCTCCTTTTAGAAATTCAGATGGATTTGCTTTAAGACTTGCACCTTTAGCCGCCATAGTAAGCCCTGCGAACCAAGGGTATATCATCATGCCTGAAATTTTAGTGAACGAAGGTGGGACGCTTATTTTACTAACCCAACTTACTTTTCAATCTTCTTTAACGGATGGTATTCTAACTCAAAATATCAAATGGACGCTTAACATCGCACCGAGCAAGGGTGGCGAAGAAGGCGGAGAAGGCGGAGAAGGCGAAGAAGGCGAAGAACGACGAAGATGATTTTTCCTTATCAAGCCGTGATACAAGCCTCCAAATACCATGACTGTTTAATTATAATATGAGCGCAAGCAAAAAAACTGAAGACCATGTTCTCAAGGCTGTAAAGGATTTAGGAGCCGACATGGTTGATGTTCTTGATGCCATCCACTCCACCCTTATGGAGTTGAATGTTAAACTCGCTGACATGAAGGGACATCTTGATTTAACTACTGCTTTAACTTTAAGTGAAAAAATGGGAGTTTCTGCGTCGGACATTGGTATCGAAGTAAGCATTCCTCAAATGAAAACCTCTACGGAAGTTAAGAAAACTAAAAAAGAAGACGAGGAAGATACACAAGAAGGTGATGAATCTCAAGAATCCACCTCTCACGATACTGTCAGCGAAGACCCTTGTGATGATAGTGGAGTTTGCCACTACGGATAATGCTATTCTTGTTTTTTAACATTCCACGGCCACAATTTAATTTCAGTAGCCATTAGTTCGAGATAATGTTTAGCACACGGCCATGAGCCATCAACTTCATAGCGTTCATCAGTGTAACCTATCTTTAAGCAAACAGGACACTTTACTACTTCAGGATTCACAAGAACACACTCCACAATCCGATTCACAACTTAATTTTACTTCCCACGGTTGGTGCGAGTAAGTTGAAGTATCACGGTCAAAATGCCTAAGAATCAATTGCGGTGCAAAGGGATAATCTCGATACGCTTGAAGAGTGGAAACTAATGCTGAAGTTAAACCTGTGACGAATAAATGAAATTCTGCCATCTCTACCATTGATTTATCAGATAAGATTTTTTCAAGTCGCTGGTGGGCTCGATGATACAAATTCTCGAAATCGTGAGGTGAATCTATACTCTCATCGAAAATAAATTCTTGCACCGTTTCTCCTGCGTCGATAATATCATGCCTACCTTTACACAAACCGATTTTTATTTTCATGTTATCCCTAAATATATGGAAGGACTTCTTACATTTAACTGTTTCGGTCATACTTCAATCCTAAGCCTTCTTATAGTCGTCCTGCGGAATACTATTAGTGATAACCATGTGGGAACACCCTCAACTACATAAATTACTTCAAATAGGTAATGAAATTTTTCCGAATCCTGCACCGTCGCCTTCATCAGGAAACCCTCTTCTACGCAGTTTAGAATCTTCAGAAACTAAAACATTAGCCGAATGGGAAAGCGGATATGTGGTTAAATCTCAAAATAATGATACCTTTTCAGCCACACCTAAAAACGGTTACGGGTTAAGTTTAACTTTAATGCCACTTCAAAGTATGGGGGCTGAAACTTTTAGAAATGAAGCAGATTTGACACCGACAACTTATGCTTGGTTCAATGTAGACGCACCTGTTACTCCTTTTACCTACACACCACCATCAGGTAAAAAAAGAAAAATCCATATCACTTTACCTTCAGATTTTGCTGAATACATTGTTTCTTCAGATGGTGTAGCATTCCCTCACGATGGTATGGGCGGTATTCAAGTTGTTTTAAACAGTTTAACTCAAGATTCTCTTAAAGTTGGAGGTGTTGTTTCAGCCTCCATCGCAAACCCTAACATAGATGATTTCGCTCAGATAAACCTCCCTGTCTTAAGTTTCACTACAAGCGGAATTGATTATTCTTTCGATTCAAGTGCGTGGGGTCGTGACCACAAAATGGTTTTCGGAGCCTACTCTAAAGGTTACGGTTACAACATCCCTCCTAACTCCGTTAAATCAATCCCTGAAGGTAAGAAAGCCTATGGTGGGGCAAGTATTTATGAAGAATTAACTTCAGTAGACATGGTGTGGTATAGCGAAAATGATGTTGCTACTGACGACGAGCCTGATTGCACAAAAGGTTACACTTATAATTCTACCACTAAAACCTGTGAAATAGATTCAGGGGCTAATGATGATGATGATGAGGATGATGAAGGGCTCGATACCGACACACTCTTGAAATATGGCCTTTATGGGTTTGCAGCCTTAGCCGCACTTTCAATGCTAAAGCGATAGAATAATCTTTAGTTAAAGATTTCTACCCTTACCTTCAAATAGTCGAACCTACACATAAGGTTGGCTTCACGGTTTCGGCCTGTCGCTGATACACTCAATTTATCCACTCGGAAAGTGAAGTTTGCTTCCCTTTTCTTTTAAGACCGAACATATCTTCCGTCCACTCTTTAAACTGAAAATACTTTTGTTCATTGTAATCAGAACACCCGTAAGTTTCAATTAAATGTTCAATCAGTTCTCCGTATTTCATCACACTTTTAGAATAAACTGTTTGGATGATTTTCCCTTCACATTTTACACCTACAATAAGTGTGAAATCACATTTTTCACAAGTATCACTTACAACCTTCGATACGGCGTGAGGGCGATTCAAATAACCGCATTGTCGGCAGAAAGGAGAATGCTGTTGTTTCACTACTTGCCTACATTTTTTAGTCAAAGGCGGTCTGCGGTAAGAATGGTTGCACTTAACACATCTGACCTTTTGTTGTCCGAAAGCACGAATGTTACCTCTTAAATCTCGCAATAAGTGGCGGTCTAAAACACGGCTTGATTGGTCTACATTATCCACACCATGTAAAAGTTCCCCTAAACGGAATTGAGCCCCTACTTTTTCTTTCATATTGGCTAAATTCGTGTAAGGGTTTATCTTAACTCCTGCACCAATGTCTTTCATGTCGTGAGTATATCCAATAGTTTCAAACTGTGCTTCTGTCCCAAGACGATTCTCAATGAAATCTGATTCTAAAAGTTTTGGACTGATTTTTTGCCAAGTTAATTCATAATCGTGAGCCGTGTAATGCCAAGCAGAATCAACATTCAAGGCTTCTTTATCAATCTCAGACGGATTTATTTGAGTTGTAAGAATTAAAGGAGCATCCATCTGACCGCCCCTGTGTTGAGATAAAAAATTTCTACTAAAATTCAAAACACAATCCAGCAAAAGAATCAAGGAATCAATATCTCCGTCACTGTTCCTTCTACGACCTGCGATTGAGTAAGGGTGAAAATAAGCACCTTTAATATCGGAAAATCCAATCATCCGACATAAAATAGCCCCTGATGTGTGCGGAGCCAAAGTAGCAAAAAGATGCCCTACTAAATCTTCAGCAGCATCTAATTTGTAAAAGGCTTCTTGACCGTAAAGTTTAACCAACATCTCATCCATATATTGTGCTGTCTTTTTCAAATCATCCTTCAAAAGAGTTGGAGCCACGAAATCTTGAGAACGCAATTCACAAACTTGAGTATCTGTAACTAAAATGTTGCCTCGGCAATCGTGAGTGTAACCAAGTTCAATAGCCTTTTCAACCGTGATACCTATTTCTTGCGGTGTGAAGTGTGTTAAAGTCATATCCACGAAATCAAAACGAATAGTCCCATCACGGAAAGTAGAAATGCCATTCTTATGGCGTAACATGGCTTTAGCGGGATGCTCAGGAATCTTTTCCTTTGAAGTTAAACCCTTCACCCCTTTTACATTTCTATCACCGTAACCTGCAACGCTATAACCTTTCGACCAATTTTCAGCGAAATCGAATTGAGGCCACTCGGTTTTAGGTGTGCGATAGTTAGGTGTGAATGCAAAAGTAGTTTCTCTTTTGTGCTTAGAACACCAAGTCTCCGTTGTGAAACCTTTAGGGATGCTACCACTACCTGAGTCTACTTCCTCTCTTATCTGTTCAGGATTAACAGCGTGATTCAAACATTCAGGACAGAATCTCCAACCAATTTGCATTGATTTCTTGCCCTGACCTGCTGCATCTTTTAAAGACCGAGAAGAAATATCGTGACCTACGGGTATCAAGCCGTGAATAGGAGGTTTCATTTCTCTTAAAGAAACTTTTTCAGGTTTCGCCATTCGAGTTCCTATGCGATAAGTCACTCTCGGTTTAGCCTTGAAATCTTCATGGTGAGCCAACCAATTCACCAAATCCAATCCCGACCATTCATGTTCATCCATAATAGTGTTGTATTCTTCTTTGACCCCTGCGAGGTGAAGATGATGAAACAATTCTGCTTTGTTACCGAAAAGGCAACCGTTGGCATCAATGTCGATATTTAATCGGTAAATCAAATCACGATACTCTTCAGCGACTTGTCGAGTGTCGAGGTTTGTGTTGCGCCAGCATTCTGAAAGTTCTTCGGCTGATACATCGGAAAAATGAGCCACGAAATCAGGAGCCATAGGGATATTGAAATCTTGTTGAGATTGTTTCAATGCTTGCTCGAATGATTCGGGATAAGGCAACCCTGCATCCGATAATACTTGCTTATGCCAATCTTCATTGTAAGGGCTCGGCATAAGGTGGTGATTGTTTTCCTTGAATTCACCAAAAGGAATAAGGATTTCACCTAAATCCCATATCTTACTCACCTTTTTAGAAAACAAGATATTCTCACCCTCAAGATGTTTTTCTAATTCAGCGTCTTCGTTGAAACGGCGAGCCGAGCCGTCTTTGAATTGAATATATGGGCCTTCAATGCTATCACAAGGCGAAACAACAGTTGCTTTGCCTGGCCTTTCTATTTTCATTTGTGTAGCAGCAATAATAAAACCTCCTGTGGCTCTCATAGTTGCAGGGTGGATAGAAGTTGCTGCCAAACCTGCTGCTCGACTTCTACCATATCTAAGGCGGAAACCACCTTTAGCCATAGGTTGTGAAATTGTCGGCCTACCTGCCACCATGTCGGAGATATACTTGTCTTTAGGTTTGAATTCAACCTCTTTATCTTCTTCTTCGGCGTTAGAGCAATAATGGTCAAGGAAACTCCATCCATCGAGTTTAAGTTGGTCTGTGTATTTTTTCAGTTTAGGAGCCTTCAGTAGCATTCCTTCACACATAACTAAAAGCATACCTTCACGGACATTGTTATCCTTTACACGCTCTAAATCTCGGCCACCCGATACTTCTTTACCAACACCTTCGCCCGTAATATAAACAGGAACTTCTTGACAAATAGAACGCATTTCTTGAGCCGACGGTTTATATTGCAGATTGTGATACAACATAACTTCTTCGATATATCGTTCCACCTCTTTAGGTTCCATTTGTGGGACGCTTAAGTTGAAGTCACGACGCAGGTAATCGGCTAAAAGAACTGATATGGCTTGGCCTGTCCCACCTGCTGACCTAATAGGGCCAGCATAATTCACAGCAAGACATTTAGAACCGTCTTTGTTTTTCAAGATATGACAATCAACTACACCTTCTAAAGGTGCAACAAGAATACCTTCTGTGATAACTGCCAAACCTGCACAAACTCCGTGATAGATTGCCAAACCAATTTCAATATCGGTTTTTTCATCTTTACAACGATTAAATTCTTTCTCTAATTCGTCAAACGACAAATCGAATTTGCCTACTACTGTTTCACGGCAAACTAAAAGTGAAATGTCAATCGCCACTAATTCACGATTACCATCGTGCTTCGTATTGAGGTCACGGATTTGGTTAGCGGTGTCTCTTTCGTGCAGAAATGAAAGAAGTTGTTGCACACGGGAAGCCATGTCTTTGGCTTGAGGGATTTCAACAAAGGTTCGAGAATCGTGGCCTTGTTCACGACACGCTTCAGCAAGAGTGTAAATATCGTCCACACCTTGTTGCAGGTTATCGAGATAATCCTCTTGAGATTTAGACATCTTAACAGACGACATACCCTCATTAAGGACAACCAGCATTTATACTATTACCTTATCGTAGTTCCACTCTATATCCATCGTTGGTCAAAATTTTTGTTACTCGCTTTAATTGATTACCTTGTAAAACGATACTTTCATTCTTAATTGACCCTCCTGTGGCGCATTTTGATTTCAACTTTTTAGCGATTTTACTTAGGTTCATACCTTTTTCAAACCCTTTAACAATAGTTACCTTTTTCCCGTAACTCCTTGTTTCAGTAGAAAGAATAACTTTTGAACTCTCTATGTTTAAACTATCAATGACATCTTTCATGTGGTCGGGCAACATATTATCAACAAAATCGTTATTTTTCATAAGAACACTCTCATTTTATTTTACAACTATTTGATTGCTTTCATCGGCACTCATCTTCATCCTTAACATTTACACGATAAGGTATTTTCAAAGGTTGTTTAGGGTAGTAATCTGTGGAACCTTTTCGCAGAACGATGATTTGGAATTTACCCACGGGTTGAAAGAACTTTTTAGCCGCTTGAGCAACGGGTAAAAGGTCGATAGGTCTTGGACTCATATTATCATCCACACCCCAATTATACTCATCTTCAAATTTCAAATCATATCGTTTAAACATATTTTCTAACTGCGAAACCATTGTGTTCTGTGGTGTAGACCCTCGACCCGTCGAAGAAATATCTTGGGCTATACGAGGGTCTGTGTTAAAACTTGATACAAGTTGCGGATTGAAAACGGAAGGTTGTTCTAATCTTTGCTTAAGCATTTCAAAGATTTTAGGTGCGTGACACTCACCGACATCAATAGAATCCAGCGTAGATTTAAATTTATCGAAATCAATCTGCCACCAAATTTCAGCATAATCCTTATCTAAATTCTTTTTGTTCGCTTGAGTTGGAGGAACTTTTCTTCTACCAAGAGGGGTTCCATTAAATCCTGTCATAGTCCCATAGACAACTAAACGGTGTGTGTAAATAGGTAAAAATTGTGCCTTCCATCGACCATTTACCTTTTTAATAATCGGAACCCCATTATGTTTCACCTTTGACATTGTTTTAACGGTTGTTTTCAACTCTCTTGCAGCCGCAGAAGCAGATTTACCTTTAGACATAGCCCAAATAAAATCAATTTTCTTTTGAATAGGCATCCTACGAATTACTACTTTACCACTTTTACCTTGTCGAGCGATTTTGATACCTTGACGCTGTAAGTAACGATACACAGTCCGACGGTCTGTGCCAACCATTTTAGAGGCTCTATCGACACCGATACCTCGGCGTTCCATTAAAGCAAGAGCCTTTTTCACACGGCTAACCACATCAGGAGCCTGTTGAGGTATATCTTCAATCTTAATTTTAAAGGCTTTACCTGCACCTGACCTAACAATTCTTTTACCTTGGTCTTGGAGATAACGATATACTGTTCTACGGTCTGCACCTACGGATTTAGCAGCCGAATCAACACCCATGTTTTGTTCTTCAATGAGTTTAATGGCCTGTTTGACCCTTTTAAGAACTACTTCATCCATCTACTATTACTCCTGTCATGAAGCATATTAACCCTTCCTCGTTACAGGGGTCAATCCAAGGGGTGGTCAATGTCTTTATCCCCTAAAGTCCATTTTAAAGTTTTAACTACACCTTGAAGTGCTTTAAAATTGCGAGCGTGTTCCACCCATACCTTTGATTTTTGGCGATACTGACTCATTTTCATCATGTGGAAATTTAATTTTCTCTCGGCTTTGTCGAGCATTATTTCTATTTCGTCCCATGACCTATTATACGAATAATGGTCACTATCTTGATGGTCTGAAAGGCTATTTGGCATCGTATCACCAATATCATGTTTCAACATATACTATTTAGGCGTTTCTACTTTTTACAAGTCCGTAGATTCTAATGATTCTAAAAGCGCATCGCTGATAATATCGTCATTGTCGTCGGAAGAAATTTTAGGTGCTTCTAAGTTCCAACCTTCACTTCTACCACCACCCATCTCGAATTTAGATTTATCGGGTGCGGTATCAGAAGAAGTAATCCAAACATCACCCATCTCTTGAAGATAATCTTTGCTTTTCAATTCTTCAAGGCAAGACATAACAGTTCCCATTTTTATCTTTAACACTTGTGATAAGGTCGAAGCATCAGTAGCCCCTCTCTCTTTTATTTCTAAGTAGATGCTGCGAAGAATAGGAGACAAATCAAGGTTGAGGTCTTGAAGGTCAAAGTGTGCAGAAAGTGTTTTCAATGAGTGTAAGACCGCAGAATAAGATTCTTTAATGTCGTCGTTAGTGATTTGTGTTCTACCATTCAATCTCGCAAATGAACGGCACAGATTAGCAAATTCAGCCCACTTTCTATTGTCAGGCATACCCCTTGCATGAAAGGCATCTTGGAATTCCTGCTTACTTTTCAAGGTTTCAAAAACAGTTTTTACCAACCCATAAGATTCATAAACTTTTACGGGCAGTTTAGAAACAAAACGAAGATATTCACGGAAAAAGGCTTGCCACATTTTTAAATCCGACTTTACAGAACCATAATCATCCATATTCTTGATAATGATTTCATCGACTAAATCTTGTTTGCTATCTTCTGAAAGTTTCAATTGAGTATAGATTAAAGTTAAACGAGATATAATTTGTGGAGTGTATCTTCCAAAGGCTTCCATCATTTCTCTTTTAGAAGATTTTCCTTCTGTGTAATTATGAGGGGGGTTTCCAAGCATTAAGATATTGACACAAGTAGGCTTACGAATATCTAATTTACCTTTCGTTAGTTGAACATAACCATTAGCCATAGCCCCTAACATTTCACCAAAAACGGTATCTTTCCACAATTGGAATTCAGAAAGTGCTAACCTTTCGTTATTCATTTTAGGGAGCAAACCCACATCTACCGACCCTAAATCATCACCTGACATAGCACCTACTAAACCAGGTATAGTAGTCATTTGCCCCGAAGAGGCAATACCACAAGGAACTAAAGGTTGAATAACCTTTTCAACAAGCGTGTCTTTACCTTCACCGTGAGAAGTAATGATACCTATGTGTATCAACTCATCCTTTTTGAAAGGTGAAAGGCAGAATAAAAGAATAGCCTTTTTGATATATTCAGGAGCATAGAACTTTTCCCATAAGGTATTCATCATAATATCTAAAGGAGTTAAATTAGCCCTATGGCACTTACGAAGGAAGGTTTGGAACTGCTTCTCGGTGAGGTGCGATTTTTTAGAATCCACATCTTTATTCATACTATCAACGATAAACAATCTTTTAGTTTTATACGATTGAAACCTACCTGTAATTCTTATTTTTTGCCCGTCATATTGGGCTTGTGATAATAAATCGAGTGCGTTACGGAATTCTTTAGGGTCGTCCCAACCACCTTTAAGTTGTTTGTCGTTACCATTATGGATAGCGCAGGGGGCTGCTCTTTTACCATCTCCGACTGAGAATTCTACCATAACACTATCCGAAGGTGAAGAAGGCTCACCTTTCTTAGTTTTCGGTTTAGACATAGGGTTTATTGATAATCGAATAACATATCCTGTGCCACTAACTTCCTCTCCTGTAACGGACGATAAGAAAACATCAGTCATTCCACTTTCAACAGAAGGAAATTGAGTATTCTGCTTTTCAACCCAATTCCGAATATCAGCAGGGATGTTCACAGTCATAAAAAGTCCTCATATCTATTCAATGACATTCAGTATTTATTGGTATGGTTTTTCGGTTAAAATTTATTTTGTGTTTTAGACCCTTAGCGAGGCTAATAATAGATAAACTAAGAGGTGGTTAAAGGGTATGGAGTCGGTGAGATTTGAACTCACAGCCTCTCGGATGCAAACCGAGCGTTCTTCCAAATTAAACTACGACCCCTTGTGGATAAACTACCTTACGGTGTTGGAGTTAAAAAATGAGCCCCCCCTGTGAGGGGGTCTACCCATTTTTAAATTGTGGTTGCATACTTTAGTCGTGAAATTATCACAGGCTTTCACGATTCAATGCGATGGTCTGCAAAGGTTTCCACAATGCTCACCATAGGATAACACCTTCCTCTCGGAGGGCTTTTTCCCGTAGGTGTCTGATAGATTGTGACCCAAAGTGGGGAATCACCATGTTAAACCGAATCGTTATATTGATAAGGCTAACGCTGAATCACAACCTATTGGAACATCCTCGGATAGAACCAAAGCCTCAAATAGAGGCTGACAGTTGAGTAAAGTTATGAACTCACTCAGCAGCGTCGGCTTCGACCTTTTCAAGTTGGTCAGCAGGGACAGGTGGAACTTCCACGGAATCTCCTGTGTTCACAATTTGAAGGACAAGGGCATTGTATTCGTTTCCAGCCTTGCTCATCTTCTTATGACGGACAAATTCAACTTCGAGAGGGAAGGAAGCACCATTGGTGATAGCCTTTTCGACGGTGTTCTTGAGTCTTTCTTGTTCAAAGGTGTTGGAAACCCACCATGTAAGGCGGCGACCATCATCAAGACGAGCAAGTGTGACAGCGGTGGAATCGTTGAAACCCTTTTGCGAAGGAATATCGTAGTTCGGTGTTCGGACGATTGCGAGGTTGGAGTAGTATTGTCCCATTTCAGCATTGAAACGCTCGGTGACGACTCTCATTTGAGGTCGGGAGGTCTTTTCAGACTCCATCCTTTCAAGGAAGGCGGTGGCTTCGTCGGTCATTACTACGGGTTCTGCATTTACTTCTGTATCTTTTGGCATATTTTTCATCTCCATTTGTTTTTTTTGCGGTGTTCGCTAATCTATACTTCTGACAACTATGGTATAAAGTTTCGTAATTACATTTGAATGATATTCTTTATCTTAGTTACTACCCGTGCGAGTGCAGCGTTTTTGGCCGTAGTTTGAGATTAAATACTTGTAACCTCTAATAGGGTTATGCTGACCTATGGTGTAATTGTAAAGGATGAGCAAGAATACTTAGAACAACTTATCCCTCATTTGCTTCAACACAAGCACCCCACGCACACCGTAAGAGTGTTGGTTGATGTAGAGCAAACACCTAAAGAGATTATTGAATACTTAAGTTCTCAACCCGAAGTAATAGTTGATGAATATCTTTTTCAAAGAGATTTCGCAGCCATGCGAAACTTTTTTCTTGAACGATGCGACACAGAATGGATGTTTCAAATAGACTGTGATGAAATCCCAAACCCTATTTTAATGGGTATGCTCCACGAAATTATTTCAAAAGTCCCTCCCACAGTAGAAGTAATATCAAATCCAAGAATCAATACTTACGCTGATATGACTTCAGAATATCAAAAAGAATTGTATTTAGAAGTAGAACGAAATGAACACGGATGGTATCATTGGCCTGATTATCAGTATCGAATCGTTAGGTGTGCTTCTTCATGCCTATGGGAAGGTGTAGTTCACGAAGGTTTAAACTATGCAGGAGAGTGTATTCATTTAACGGCGCACGAAGACTTTTCTCTTTTACATCACAAAGGATTAGAAAAACAAAGGCGACAATCGGCTTTTTACGAAACTTTTGATGAACATAATGAACTCGCAGATTTTTTACTTCAGCGCAGAAAAAACTTCAAAACACAATTAGAGCAGATGCGTAAAAGATTCTATGGTGATGAATAGGCTCAAATAGTCGTGCGATATAATAAAGTTGGTGATGTCATGATTAAAAATCCTCTTGATGCAAATATCGAAGATGAAGTTCACGACCTTATCAGAACAGTGGAGGCGACATATTCACAAGTAAGAGTAGAATATCACCCTACACTTGATGAGATTGCTTCAAATTTAAAACATTACCTCTCATCTAATAAAAACCCGTGGCCTGAATATCGTGTTTCCGTCCCTTGGGGTATGATTCGTATTGAATTTTCCGCACGACTACAAGATATGATTAACCCTGAAGAAAAACCTAAGTATCGAGGGACGCTCCATGAAAAGGTCTTGCAGATGCTCAAGGAAGAATCTTTTAACCCTGTTGAACTCGAAGGTAAAGAAGGAATCAATTTTATTGGTGGCAGTTTAAAGGTTGCCAAACTACTTGACTCTAATTTTCCCAATCATAGTTTGAGTGTTGTTGAATCAAGCAACGGAGGAACTATTTTGAAACTTGGTGAAAGGTTCGCTCAAATGAAAACTACAACTACTAAAAGAGGAACTAAAATTTACACTAACTCTCAATTCTCTTCCGTGGTGAAATCAATGGCTAAAGGTAACGCTGCCTTTTCTCAATTTCTTTTAGAAAGTGCTAAGGCTGCTGAAACTTTTGCTACTGAAGATTTCGCCGCACCCGATTTCTCGACTCCAACCCCTTCACAACCCTCACCACCTGTATCGCCCGCAGCACCCACTCCTACACCTTCAGCACCTACACCTGCCCCCGCAGCACCGCAACCCGATATTATCCCTAACGAGTTCTTACAACTTATCAATCAAGGTCTACATTTACTACCTCCTGATGTAGAGACTATGATTACTAATGAGATTGTGAGAATTCAATTTCCTAATCCTGACCCCGACCCTGACCCACAACCTCCTAAGTGTAAGCCTGTTCTCAAGAGAGAACCTCCTGACCCTCGTATGACTCGTATAGACTCTTACAATTGTGTTAATTCAGGAATGCCTAATGGTGACGGATTCGGATGGTCTATCTATGGAACTCTTGAAGAACCAAATCTTTTCGCACGAACCAGCACCATAAAAGAAGTTTTCAAATTGGCGGCAGGACAACCGCAGTTGCGTGAAATATCGGCACAAGAAACGCCCGCAGGATGGACGCAAAATCAAACATTACCTGTTACTTGCGCTCAATTAGGTGGAGGTAAGGTATTACGATTGCCTTCAGTTTCCGCTGATGCTGTGCCTGTTAAAATAACCTTCATTGGTGGTGGAAAGGATATTCAATACCCTCAAATTATTAAATTTTGGAAGGATTCTGCCGATGAATTATTTATTGAGGTAAAAGATTACAAACCTTCACTACACGCTAAATTATCTTTTGTAGTTGATATTGCACACCCTAATTTCGCCGTTATTACAGATAAAAATGCTTTATTCTCAATAGGTATGAGTTTTAGCGATTATGTGGGTGGTGCAGGAAAGCAATATCCGCATCAACCCCCCTTATCGAGTATTTTACAAGGTTCGGGAGATGCTCATGCTGACAAAGTTATTGCGAAAAAGAATATCAATCCTGAGCAATCCATAGGTTCCACACTTAGTATGATGTATGAATGGTTGTGGAATTGGACTTGCGCTGAAATACCTCGTAGTGTTCCTGATATTTTCGATGCTTATCTGCTCACAAACGCAGGAGCGTGTAGGCATAGAGCCTATATTATGTTCCTCGCTTTAAACAAATTAGGACTTCCTTGTAGATTTTTAGGTTCAACTTGTCACGCTTGGCCTGAGATTTGGAATCCTGAGAAAGGTATGTGGATGCAATTAGACTTGAATGGTTGTGACGACCCTGATAAGTGTCCTGATTGCACCATAAAGAATCCGTGGTTCGGTTTAAGGGAAAAGTGTTGCCCCGACGGTTACGATTTCAACGATGCTTCAGGAGACTGTGAAGCCTCGGATGGTAGCGGTCAAAAGGTTAATTCTATTGATTGCCCGCCTTGCGTTCCTAAACCATGTCCCGAAGATTACTATTGTGACCCTCGATACAATAAGTGTATTCCCGATTGCGATAAATTATTCGGAACTGACTACATCTTTGTAGGTAAAAGGGATGCTTGTGTTAATTGTAGTGATGAAGATAAAGTCTACGATTATATGACTGATGATTGTGAATGTCCTGATTGTCCCGAAGATTATTTCATGGATAGGACAGGGCATTGTGTAGACGCAGAAGGTAATTTAAGCGAAACTGCACCTGCGGGATTATATCGAGATTTGGCAACAGATGTTTGCCTACCTAAAGATGATTGTGATGAGTTAATGCCTGGTGCTAAATTCAATGAAACCACAGGTCGATGCGAGTGTATGCCTATTTTAGATGAAGAAGGTAATTTAGTTACAGTTATGGTTTGGTCGGATGTTGAAGGTAAATGTGTTGAAGATAAGGATGATAAATGTCCTGACGGTCAAATGAAGATTTACGATGTTTCATTAGGAGCATATCACTGTGTTGATATTCCTGAACCTTCCCCGATACCTCCGAACCCTAATCCTAATCCTGTTCCGAATCCTGATGAAGACGACGAAGAAGAAGAAGAAGAAGATTTGATTATGGATGATGATAAGGTAGTTTTGAATTTAACTCGTTGGGTTAATCTTACGAATGGTGATATTTCCGACACTGACCCTAATGATTCCTCTTTTAGAAGTATTGAAACTAAACAATGCAGACTTCAAGGTAGAAGTGGTTCAGGAAAGCCTTACCCTGTTAGATATAATGTATTCGCAGATTTACACGGACTTTACGAAAAGTGGATGATGCGTGATTTAGATATGGATTTAGTTACAGCAATTCCTCCAACTTCGGAATTAAATCCTGATTATGTGATTTACTTGGTGGCTAAGTCTGACAATCTTGAGGCTGCGAAAGAGCATATAGAGGTATGGCGAAACAGCCTCTCGGATGCTACTTATGGTATCTTTGGAACACGGATTGACCTTGTAGATGAGAACTTTACTCAAGGTGATATGGAAGGAACTCTTTATGCAATCATTCAAGAGTAACTACCCCAAGCCTTCTTATAGTCATACTACCAAGTAACATTATGTCTCAACCGTGGCTTCAAGAATGGCAAAAATTTACACCTCAAGCGATTGAGGAAATAAAAAGCCACAATGATGATACCCATCTTGAAAAAGAATGGATGAGTTATGTTTATGAGAAAAATGGTAGATATTACATTGGTAAGGCCAGCATGGGTGATGAATCAGCAATATCAGTTATCCCTGCTGAAAAAACTGCCGTGGACGCTGCTACTAAAGGCTTAAGCCCTAACCAAAAGAAATGGACTATTCACGGACACCCTCTAAAAGATGGAAAAATTTACAATGGAAGGCAGTATTTTTCTTCGGTAGATTTAATTGATGAATTTTTAGAGGTTCGTGACAGTGATAAAAATGGTGGTAGGAGTAGAATTGTTCAATACATTGTTTATCCTCACCAACAAAAGGAAGGCGGTAATGAAGTTATTCATAATAGGGTGAGAGTCTTGATTTTCCCCGATTCTAAAACCATCGTTAAAGCCATGAAGCAATCTAATCCGTCAGTAGACCCTTTCGCCATTACAAGAGATAACGGTATGAATAAGTCAGACTCAAACGGAACTACTATGAATGACATGAACATTGATTGGTTTAGATTTCAAGAAGCATTAGGTAAAATGGGTCAAATGGGGATTGTCGATATTGAAGGTAAGGGTGGAGAACACAGTCACCCCCTAAATGCCGAATCAATGATGGATAGATTCAACATCCTACAAAAGTTCGGACTCTTAATGGCGGCTTTCGGAACAGGATTTTACGCTTTCGGCAAGTTCTCTAAACGGTAAAGTTCAAGAATGAATTGCTCTAAATCCGAGTAAGTTGGATTTTTAAGAACGAAATCCCAATTGAAATCGAAATTGTCGAGCGCAGTTTCCGATACTTCGTTCCTATTATTCCAATGGTTTTCCCAATCATCACCATAAACTCTTTGAAGTCGGGTTTTTCTTTCCTCGGCATCAACATCTAATCTGATAGTAATCCAACCTGCCTCTTTTAGAGCCTCTACTTCGTTAGGAAATCTTACATCGTCACAAATAGCGCAACCTTTCATACTTGCGCCGTCAGCAGACTCTAAACTATCTTGAATAGATTCGTATTCATCGGCTCGGTCAATCAACAAGTTAATCCACACCATAGGTTCTATATCACGAAATTGTTGGCCTATTTTTTGAAGGAGAGAACGGTCTTTGTAATCTTCAGGCATACGAAAATAACGGCGGGCGACTTCTTTTACAGGGTCAGCCAATGAAAACCTTTCTGCTACTTGTAGAATATCTTGGTCGGCTCCACCTGAGCAAACTTCCACATCATGATAATCAGTAATCATATCCAAAAGAGTTGTTTTACCTGAACACATTTTACCGCTGATGGCTATTTTAAGAGTCATGACCTTACTTCCTGCCATTTGGGATAAAAGGGTTGTGTTCTTATAGTCGTCCTGCTTCATGGAAATGATTGATATGATAGATTATTTTGATTTCTTCAATCAACGCATTGGGAAGATGATGCAAAGGAACGCAGAAACTATTCCTGCGGTTACTGCCGCACCTTGTAAGAATTTTTCTTCTACTTCGCTCGATTCAGCGACCATCGACGGCTCTTTTTTCGACACATCTACATCTACTAATGTTCAAGGTGGTGTAGTTCCTGCCAACATTTACAGTTGTAATCATTGGATTATCAACAGCACCGCAGCCGACTTTTTTAACACATCAAGAGGGGGTGCATGGCGACCCTCTCCGCTTGCACAAGTAGGAGATATAATGGCGATGATAGTTTGGGAAATACCTTACACTCGATGCAATAGTTCCACTACTACGAAAACTTACATGAAACAATATAAGATTTTCACTAAACAATCTGATGGCTCTTTTAGGGAAAACAATAGCACAGCGTCGGCTTATCAACCCACACTTTTAGGGACTTTAGATTCTTATTATCCCGCAGGAACAATGAATGCAGCCAACGACGGATTAGAACCTAATGGGTGGGCTATCCGTATCAACACATCTCAATTAAACACCATGATTAACGCCATTATTAGCGGTATGAACACCTTTATGGGAAGTTCGCCTACGGTAAAAACGGGTTACGATGATTGTTTCATGTTGTTAAGCCAACCTGCTCGATGGGTGAGTGGCCCTAACAGTGTTGTGTGGACGAGTTCAGAAGCAGAATTAGCCACCGTAGGAGGGGGTAGACCTCTAAAAGTTACAATAGCATGGGAAAACTATGCGGTTCCGAGGCAATCTCCTACCGAAGGAAGGTATGTCGCCCGAACTAATGGTTCAGGTAGCCAAGCCGTAGTTGTAGGGCGCACGACGAGTATCACACCCAATACAAGGGGCGTTTTCAATAAATCGAACCTTGCTACCGAGTTAGAGGAATTGAAAGTAATATCTCGTAATTATGTTGCAGGGGAAGACCAACAAGAGCAAAAGGAACTTGATGATTATAACGAAGAAAACAGATGTGACGATGGGTGGGTTAGAACAGGTCAATGTGGGGCTAACACATATAAACAATATCGTGGAAGATGCCACCGCTGCGTTTGTAATGAAGGTTATGTTACCGATAACTATGATTATCTACAAGAAGTCTACATTTGGGATGGGACAAATCCTTGTCAAGAAATGAGTTGCCCTGATAATTCTATTTACAATGCTACCTTAGATGAATGCACTTGTAAAAGTGGTTTCACTGAAAACAGTAGTGGCGAGTGTATAGAAAATGATTATTCTTTAGACCCTAACGACGATGGTGATGCCGACGATGGTGATGCTGACGATAGTGACGAATTACTTGACGATGATGATGATGGTGATGATGAAGAAGAGTTCGACATTGAAGCACACTTAAAAGAATACGGAGTATGGTATGGTTTCGGATTAGCAGGTGTTTTAGCCATGTCTTTACTAAGCCCCAATCGAGGTTGATGATATGGATTCGTTTAAGGTTATGGATAGGAAAATGGCGGAGATGCTAACTTTCCATCAGGAAGGGCGTAGTGGCCCTGAACAGTGGGCGTGGGGTTATCGAATAAAGGATAATGAACAAATGGAATCTCGACCTGCCACTTTGGAAGAATACTATAATATGGAATACGATGATGGTAATAATCCTTTTTCGAGGTTTAATGCAAGAGGTAGTAAATCATGGTCTAACGGAGATATGACTTTGAAGTTAAAAGATGTTACAGGTTCCGATGGGGCTGCTGCTCTTGTAGTTAAACCTCATTGGCGAGTAAAGGTTAAAATCGAGTTTGGAGATGCGAACACATGGAGGTTTAGGCAATTAACCAATAGTAGTGGGCAGGAATTCACGGATGCTTTCACACTCTACAATTCTCACCTTACGGATGAGTTGAAAGATGCAATCGGACAAAATTATAAGAACTACATAGCGGGCTATTTTAAAGGTCAGCACTTATCTGAAAATCAAGACTCCACTTCTTATCTTGAGCGTCAAAACAGTAACACATTTTATGTAAGCAAGAATGAAATATGGATGGTTCTCGACGGCGATGCAGATGATGAGATTCATGTTGATATAGATGGAGAACACGGTGATATAGGGCAACTCTATTTATCCGCAGGTGGTCGAGTATTCAATACGACTACGAAATTAGATGATGCAAGGTCGTCAGGTGCAGGAGACAATTGGGTAAAGATAACGCTTGCAGGAGTGTATTATAAGCCTTCAGAATTCGGTGATGGAAAAATTGAAGTCCATCGAGGCTACGAAATTGTTCACGACATCGGAAGAGGTGTAATCGAAGCAATAGATTCTAATGGAGTAGTTCTTTTTACTCAAACATATTTTATCAACACCGACGCTAAAGCCGTCAGGAATTACATTAGAGGTGAACTTGATTATAGTGAACAGGTGGCGTTGCGAGATGATGCGGGAGAAGGAGGTTGCCCTCAAAATGCTACTTATGATGCTGATAACAACCGATGTGTTTGTGATGAAGGATATGTCACTGATATGTTTGGTGAAGAGTGCGTCGTAAAGGAAGAGGGAAATGATGCACCCCTTCAAGGTTGCCCTGCTAACTCAAGCAAAGGTGACGATGGATTCTGTCGATGTAATGATGGTTACAAGTATGATTCGGGGGTTTGTGTGGTAGATGATGGAGATGAAAGTCTTTCGGCTACGGAACTATTAGAAAAATATGGGCTATACGCTTTATTGGCAGTAGGTTCGATATTTGCCGTGTCTATGTTGAAATCTAATTAGGCCAAACCTCTTATAGTCAAACAGATAAGTAGAGATGATATTCATGAGTTTAATAGACACATTTGCCTTTGAATCAATTGCTAACAAGCAACTTATCACGGTTGGAAACGACAGAATTGGAAATGGTCGTGGCGGTGGTCTACAAAAACTTGATGCCGACTGTTTAATTGAGTGGAATGGGTGGTCTGCTTGGAGTCAATGTCAAGAAATAGGGCCTCAAGGTGGCGGAGATGGGTTTTACGGAAAATTCAAGACACGCCAAGGAGAAATTAAACGAATGAGTTTAGGTAACGGTAAGCCGTGTCCGACAGAAACAGGTAGAGACAATATGTTTATACAGGCTACCACTGAAGGTTACGCTGAAGGTTATTCATACCACGAAATGAACGGTAAAAGATTTATTATAGAACATAAGATAATGCAATGCACTCGCCCCGACCCTGTGGAAGAATCTGAAGAATCCGAAGAATCTGAAGAAACCGATGATGTCACTGAACAGGGTGAAGAAGATGGTGAGGCAGACGATACTGCTGACGGTGAGGAAGAAGAAGAAATCGTTACCACTACTCCTGTTTCAATAAGCGGTCAAGTATCACCTCAATGCCCTGCTAACAGCACTTTCGATGAAGAAGAAAAACTGTGTAAGTGTGATTTAGGTTACACGCTTGATGAAAGCACCAGCCAATGCAATCGCAACACTGTCGGTTTCCTTCTCGACGCTAAATGGTGGATTCTAAGTGCCGCAGGTGCAGGTGGAGCCTACCTTTACCATCGCTCTCGATAATCAGAATCTTTTGTGATATTCTGAAGAGTTCGTTCCCATCTTACGATAAAATTTAGAAGTGTGCCATTTCCAAGGCGTGTTACGATACTTTTCTTTTAGAGAGTAAGTAAAAGGTTCAGATTCTTTATTGACATCAATCATAGGATTATTTGAAATCCGAGTGGCTATTCTCATAGGAGTTAAATCCACCTTTCTGTTTTTCAATTTAGACCTGATATGGTCTGCACTAAGGTATTCATTTTGTTTAGATAAAATATGAAGTATCGTCCAAAAGTATCTATCTTTTCTTACGGCGAAGGCACAAGTTTGATTACAAAATAAATTGTTTTCCGAATGCCTACCTTTCAAGGTTGTGAATGAATTACAACAATAAGCACAGTCGAGTTCCAGCGTGGCTCTTTTAGTTTGGGCTTTACCCATACAAGTTTTATTACAGTAGATATTTTTATTTTCAGGCAGTTCTCGTAACCCTCTCGCTCGTAAGTCTATTCCCACACCACAATGAGTGCAAGGTGCATTCATATTATATGAGTCTTGCGCCATACCCTTAAGTTATGTCAATTCCCATTTATAGCCTTTACCGAAGTGATAAAGTCTTGCATAGGCGTTGCATTCTCTTGCCTAACGCACACATTACCGTTTTTAGTAATTCCAAAATCTGACGAGTTACAAAACCACCATTGTTTTCCTCGTCCACCTACCTTTCTAAAAGCATAAACTGTTTCTACGCCGTAGAGGTCTAAGATGGATTTGTAAGAATCGTATTGCTCTCGTTCTCTTTTATCAAGATAAAATGGGAATGGCTTGTTTTTCGATTTCACTTCAAACCTAATTCCACAAAACATGATAGGGTCAGTTTCAGTTGAGTGAAACATCAAGACATCCACCCCATCGCTATGTGCGCCCCTGTGTCCGAACCAATTTTCACCTAATTCTTCTCGGAGAACTTTAATTAGTTCTCTTTCGTATCGGGTGCGAGAGCGATTCCTCATACTCTAAATTAACGCTTTTGTTATTTATCTCATGGCATCCATGATATAAGTCGGAACTAATCTTTCTATCTTTCTTGTTTTGAACCAATGTTTGAAATGTGCATCCACCACATAAACATGACCCCAATCATCTTTCGACCTCATGGCTCTACCGTATTGTTGTAAGAGAGTCCTTACTGTATAAGTTTGATACCATTCTTCGTTATTCTGCATTTTCAAACGAACCTTTGTATCGCCAAGTGAAAGGAACGGTAACTTACAAATAATAACAAAACGAATATCAGGATTATCGTAACCTTGATTGGCGTAAGTGCTAATCAAAATACCGTCACCATCACCTTCTTTGAATTGATGTAAAGTTTCATCTCTCTCTTTTGGATTTTTAGTGTGTTGAACTAAACGAGCCGCAGTTTCAGGGTGGTGGTCAGATAAAATATCTACAATGGCGGATTCAATGCCGTCGGTGTAAGGTAAGATTAAACCTTTATGACCTTCGTAGTGTTTAGCAATTTTAGCCACCGCTTCAGCCGTCTTTTTCAAGTCGGAAAACTGAATTCCTTGTGCTTCTTTATTCCATATCATTAAACCCCCTTTCTGCGATAAAGCAAGAGGTCGCTTGGCCGATGGGAAAGTGGATTCCGTTATTTTTAGATAAACCGACTCATCAGGATTCAAACCTAACTCTTCCATGAATACTTCAGGTGACACAATAGTTCCTGACATGAAAACTCTTTGGTTGCCAAGAGATAAAAAGCAATCTTCAGCATATTTAGAAACTGAAAGAGGTTCTACACGAAGAACATTTTTAACACCGTCGTCGTCGAATTGATAAACCCACTTTTTCCAATTGTGCTGTAATTCCGACAACATCATGTAAGCGTGTTGCACGAAAGCCTTAGCATCAGCCATTTCATCAGGTCTATATTTCCTATGCTTGAGATTGATTTCTACTTCTTTTACTAAGGCTCTCAACATTAAAAGAATTTGAATACAATCCGCCCTTCTTTCGTTATCAGGTGTATCTACTCTCATAGATTTAATGCTTGGGAAATCGTGATTCAATCGAGATTCATTGGTTTGTTGTTTAGAAGGTTTCTTACCATAAAGTAAGCGAGCAATTCTTTTACGGCTAAGAGAGAATCCACAAAACTTTTCAATCGTTGCTGCTGTTGTGTGGGCTTCATCGACAACTAAAAGTGGGCGAGTCGGTAAAGTAGGTTTCCCGAACATCTTCATAGCGGTCAAATAAGTGGTGTTCCCTATGAACCATCTGTTCTTTAACGCTTCGGCATAAGCATCATAGTAACCACACGAAGTTTCAAAGGGCAAGCCTTCCATGACCTCTTCTATATCTGTTTGCTTCAAAGCGTGAGGGCAATCGAAACCCTCTATAACTCGGCATGGTGCATTAGCCGCACTACAATTTTCTAAATCTAACTCTTCAAGTTCCTCTTCAGTAAGAGCGCATTCATAGTTGCCTCGACCCATCGCTGAAGACATGAAAGGGTGGTCTTGAATATATTGAGATTGAAGACCTTTCAAAGGTGTAGATATATAGACCGAGTTATCAAAAACTAATGGCAACCAATATGCCAACGCCGACTTACCTGAACCTGTGGGACATTCTACTATGACATTCTTATAGCCTTCTTGTAGTTTATCTGCTATAAGCGGTAAAAGGTGTTGCTGTTCTTGGCGGGCTTCAGTGTAAGGTGTATCAGTTCCGAGAATAGATTGAAATCGTTCCCAATCGGAACTTGTGTTAGAAGGTTTCACAGAAACTACTTCGTAACCTAAACTTTTAGTTTCCACAGGCAACGAAAACCCTTGAAGTGGTGAACCTCCACCATTTAC
>Ga0098048_1000143_pt1 | contig 35167 bp, 42 predicted proteins | sample 13_taG_FD_75052 | JGI IMG/M metagenome (GOLD analysis project Ga0098048, IMG submission 75052) | Marine viral communities from the Subarctic Pacific Ocean - 13_ETSP_OMZ_AT15268 metaG | ecosystem: Environmental > Aquatic > Marine > Oceanic | place: Pacific Ocean | collected 2015-01-16 | reverse complement strand
TCTTGAAATTGTTTCTTAGAGAGAAGATTTTTCATAAACTTAACAAGCTTACCTCCTTTTCCAGAGTTTACTAATTCTTCAATAGTGCTAGATTGTTTATTGTTAAAAACAAGCTCACCTCCTGTAACTTCACCTTCTTTCATGCCTGTCTCTTCGTCTATAATTGCTTTAGGGTTATTTTCATGGCTAAACTCCCCATTAGTCATACCTCCTCCGTCTTCAAAATTTATAGCCCCTCCGTCTTCTCCATAGAATGTTGCATTTGGATTTAGGTCTCTACCCTCTTCGTCTTGCTCATACTCTGGCTCTCCTTCCCCTGAAGCTTCTTGAGTTTTCATGTTGTTAAAAAACTCTAAAAGATCAGATATACTAGTGTTTTGTTTAGTGGACTTGTCTTCGCCTACTTCAGGGTCTTGTAATGATGCGTATGTAGCTAACCCAGTGTTTAGCCCATCTCTCAAAGCGTTAGGACCAGCTTGCATCTGCCTAAGCATAGCGTTTAATTCCATTTGTCTTCCTGCTTCAGCTCCTTGCGCTCCTCTACCAAGTTCCATTTCGTCCAATCGAGTTTTTCTGTCTAGATTTGCGTCTTGGTACTTTTGTTCTAAATCAGATATAGCTGCATCTGCTGCAACCTTTTTGTCTAAACCTAAAAGTTCCGCTTGTTGAAGATTCTGTGCTAGGGCTTGCGCTTGTCGTGGCACTAAAGCAGACATCCTAGGATCTCCACTTTGAATAGCTGAAACAAGGTCTCCTCGGCTTTCTTGTCCTCTTCGTCTTGTAGCTTCTACAAACTCCTCAGCAGCAATTTTAGCGTCCTCAGCGGTGTCTCTTTGCCCTTGAGCTACATCATACTTACCTTCTCTAAGCTCTTTGAGCATAGCTTCATATAGCTTCTGACCTGACTCTTGTTGTTTTTTACCTTCTTCTTGAAGAAGCTCTTGACCCGCTTCAGCACCCCTTTTTGATGCTCGTCTTGAAAGACCAGCTGCAAGAAGCGACTTGCCAAGATCTGACTGAGCAAAGGCTCCTGCTTTATTTAAAATATCTTCTAATGCCATGTTACAAAAGTAGTGAAATATTAATTACTATGGTCAAGATTTGTAGGGGAATATTCAAGGTTAACTGCATGTACCTCAAAATCCTCACTACCTAAAGTTAAAGTTACGTCTGCCACTTGACCTTTTGGCGACTCACCGTTAACAGAACTGGGGTATGCAAAGTACAGATTGTCTCCTATACTTAAGCTAGTTGCGCTGTTAAGAAGAAGCATTCCGTTATATAAAACAAGATTACTATCTAAAGGTGCAGGGATTACAGTTCCATTTTTAACACCTTGAGGATTGTTAGTTACCCCTACAGCACCTCCGCTTAAAGCGTTCATTTCTGTATAATAAAACTCTATATATAAACCGCTAGCAACACCCTCAAAGCTAAGGCCCGATGCGTCTTCTGCGGCTTGTTGGTTATTGTGTATAGCTTTTATTTGACCTATAAACTCAAAGTTAGACAAAGTGTACCCATCTTCAGACCCTATGTGGCCATACAAAACACCTCCCTTTTGTCTCATCGCCCCAACAGACCCAGACTCACCATTTACAACAAACGTATTTACTCCCGATATATTGTTTGGCTCAAGACTTTCTACTGAAAGAGATTTAAACTGCTTGTTTGAGGAAGGTCTGTCGTTAAAAGACACTCCTACAACAGAAGGTGATGTAACATTATAAAAAGTGTTGTTGCTTTCTGATAATCCGTCATGCTTCCATGCAAGACCTGTACCACCAGTCCTTGTAGGGTATGTAACCATAAGGTCTTTTACCCAAGCTATACACGAGCTGAAAAAACTATATCTGGTTTTCCAAACTCCTTTTTTATTGTCAAAAGCTATAGTTCTATTCATAATTTAATTTTCCATCAGAGGGGTATATATATATTGTGGGTTTAACCATGTAGAACTGTTGGTTCCAAATTCATCTAAAGTAAGTCCATATGCAATTAAGAAGCCAAGCAAGTCGGCAGAACCAATTTCACTATCGTTATTAGTATCAAACCCTGACTGTGTAAATGCCCCTCCGTCTTCCGACAAGTTTTGCATAGCTACTACTAAGCGCTGATATTCGTCTCTTGTTATACCATTACTGTCGATATAACTTTTTAGCGACGTGTGCGTATTGCCTCCGTTTCCTCCAGAAGCCTGTCCGTCACCAAACCCAGCTGTGTACCCGTTGTCGTACCCAGCATTGGTTATGGCGGTATTAAGACTGCTTGGCAGCCACATTTGATAGTTTGGAGTGTTTCCGTAAACAACATCTAAAGCTCCCTGCAGCGCGTTACCTGATGCATCTGTCATGTTTTGACTAATTATGTCAGACCAAGAAACAGGTGTGCCTGCTACAACACCACTAGACCCTGCCGTAGGGCTTCCTAAAGTATATTGAAAAAAATTATTACCCCCACCTTCTTCATCATAAAAATTAAAACTACCTCGAAAAGCGCTGGTCCAAGTTTTAAGCTCGTTAAGTGCCGCATTAACAGCTGGAGCAAGAGAATTTCTTTGAGGCTGTGTTAGAGTTTCAAAGCCCGTAGTCTGCCCCCCGCTTACAAGGTTGTAATCCACCTCTGCAAGGTTGTTTATAGGCGACCATCCGTGCGCACCTAAGCTTAAGCTTACATCAATAAGATCTTTTTGAAGGCTCAATATTTCTGTAGAAAGACCTGCTTCATTTAAAGCCCCTTGTGACACTCCAGAATTGAAAGCATTTTCTATTGCCTGCTCATAAGAGACCCCACCAGTAAAGCCTAACTCTTCATTTGTTGCTCCGTATGCGATTAGGAAATCTAGCAAGTCGGCAGAACCAATCTCACCATCATCGTTAGTATCCAGTAGAGTTGCATCATAATCTGAACCTTGTAACTCTTCAACAGTGCTTCCGTATGCGACAAGGAAGTCTAGCAAGTCGGCAGAGCCAACCTCTTGGTCTAAATTAGTATCAAAGCCTTGTTGACCACCGCCTAATATTAAATTACCCCAACCTCCTACCACTCCGCTTAGCTGATCTATACCTGAAATTATATTTTGGTAATCTGTTTCCGTTTGTGTTAAAGAAGATGCAAAACTATTTAAAGCAGCTAAATTATCTTGAGCAGCTAAATTTGCATTTTCTAGTTGTAGTTCAGCGGCTGCTTGAAGATCTGCAGCTGCTTCTGCTGCTGCTACCGCCGTTGCTTGTGCAGCTTCCGCCGCTTCTTGTGCTGATGTTGCTGCAGCTGCTATACCTTCTGCATCTGTTTGAGCTGCTAATGCGTCTGCTAAATTTGCTTCTGCGGATGCTTGAGCTGCTATTGCTTCTGATGCGGCTGTCTGAGCTGCGTTTAATTGACCTTGCAAACCTTGAACTACATCTGAGGCAAAAATCCCATTTTGAACATCAAACCCAAGAGAAGTTGAGAAAGCCGTATAATCGCCCAAAATGGCAACAACATCGCTAGAACTAAACCCAGCCTGAGAAACAGACTCCCATTGATTCCAACCAGCATAAGCAGCTTGTAAAGCTTCTTGAGCCTGTCCGTGTGTTTGCCAATCAGGATTGATGTCTAAGTAACCTTGAAGGTTAGCTAAAGCTGCGCTTAAGCTTCCGTACTGATCTTCTAAGCTGTTAAAGGCTGCAAAATCCTCTACAGGGCCTTGCTCTTGATAAGACTCAAGCTCAGCGACAATATTTTCTATTTCTGCTGGAGATAAGTTTAAATCTACAAAACCTTGCACCTCATTAGGTGATAAACCTGTATTTGTATAATCATTATATGCGTCTATAATGTCGCCTAGTTGTGCAGCATTATATCCTAGCTGATTGAAATCGTTATATTTTGTAAGGATGCCTAAAACCTCACCATAACTCAAATTAGTTCCAAGGTCAGCAGCCGTGCCAATGTTTTGCCACTGGTCTAAATCTGCAACTAAAGCATTCAATCCTGCTACATTTTGACTATACCCAGCGTTATTTAAAACTTCATACAACTCTGTAGAAAGCGCTGTTTCTAAACTGCTGTCTGCTATACCGTCAGATATAATTTGTTGAATCTGTTCAGTGCTTATGACATTAGCCATGTTGTAAACCTCGCTCATGTCGACACCTACGTTTTCTAAAGCTTGAAGCGTATTCATAGCATTTTCAAAAGACGTAACACTACCTATATTGCTGTATGCAGCGTAGCTTGTAAGTATAGTTGTAAGCGACTCAGGAGTGGGGCTAAACTCTGCAGCCGTCATAGCAGCTTCAAATTGCTGAAGCTTTAAAAGCTTTCCTTGTATTTGTTCTGCAGACATATTTAATGCTAAAAAAGGATCGAGTTGATTCTGAATGCTAGCTATTTGGCTTTCCAAAGACGAAATTTCTCCTGCTGCCACTGCTGCTGCTGCTGCGGCTGCGGCTGTGTCAGAAGCAATAGTTTCTGACAACTCAGTTACTTGAGTTTCAAAAGCTGCAGCTGACGCTTGTGAATCTGCTAGTTGACTTGTTAAAGTTATAATATTGCCATAAGCAGAGCCTGACGAGGGGTCATTTCTAGAAAACCCTTCCCCACCATAAAGCTCAAGTTGTAAAAGAGAGATTTCGTTTTTTTGGCTCTCTATAGTAATATTTCTGGAAAAAATATAGTCAGCTATACTTTCGCTGGTTTGGAAATTGCTCATGTCGGCTGCTTCTTCTGGGTCAGAAGCAGCTATTGCGTTTATAATAGGAGCCAAAGTGCTGTTTTGTATTCTAGTAGCTGCATTTTGAGCCGCTATAGACAAAGCTGAAACTATAACTGAAGAGTTTGTTACGTTATCAACAGTAAGAGGGTTACCAACAAATTGACCAGTACTAGAGTCTAAATAGCCACCACTGCTAGATAAAAGGTGAGACTCATCTAAGTTGTGGTTGCTTTGGTAGTTGACATAAAAATTTCTTATAGGTGTTGGAACGCTGTTAAGATTAAACAAAGAGCCGCCTTCTATATTAACGCTTATTACGGCGTCTATAAATTGATACAACTGCTCTTCTAAAGCATTAGACGTAGGAGTACCTGTGTTTAATCCACCTCCACCACTCTCAAAGTTAGCAAGGTCTTGATTGTATATACTTATTATATACTCATCTTTAGCGGGGTCGTACCCCCCAACAATTTTTGCTACCCCTAATTCACTTTGACTGGAAACAACATCTCTAAAAGTCTTTCTAAAGAAAGACTTCATACCTTTATCTGAAATAACCTCAATTCCATTAGAGGGATTAAATCTGTACACCTGAGAATTGCTTTTGCTAGCAAAATATACGCTATTACCCACAGCGCAGACAGACTCTGGATTATTATCACACCCATACTTACCTGCATAATATCTTTGAGTGCCTAAAACTTTTGAAGCAGCAACTAAAGACTGATCGTTAGAGGCTGTGGTAATAATATTTCTATCTACGGGAACCGAAGCACATCTGTTAGCCTGTATAACAAACAAAGAGTCCTGCTGAGCTAATAAGTAATTTATATTACCGTGTTCTATAGGCAAGTCTTTAAACTGTAGTTTAGCAGGGTTAAAAGACGTTAGCTGAAATACAGAAGACGCAGGATTGTTTTTTTCTGAATACATTATAGATGTAGACCTTCTAGACTCCTGAGCATCAGGTAAAACTATCTTTAACTTACCTTCCCCTGTAACGTCAGCGTTACGAACTGTATCGTTAAAAGCTTTTGTTTCTAAATAATACGGGGCAAACCTAGGCTGAGAGCCTTCTTCTAAAATAAGGTTTTTAAATGTTCCGTCAAACTCAGGCATATTTACAGGTACTCTCCTCCACCACACATCTCCGTTAGCCATAGTTATAGTGCTGTTATGTTGACCTATCTGAAAAACTTTTGATGTTTCATAAAAAACAATATTGTCCTCTGCCTGAGAGTCCGATGGTGATATAATTTCTACTACGCATCTTTTATTCCAGTTGTGAGCTGGCGAGTCAGGATCGTTGCCACCTTGCTGAACATCGTGATATGCAAAACCGTCTGCATCAGGCTTGTTTTTAAGGATAATAAAGTTTCCTTGCTTGCTTGGATGAACAATGTCAGCGTCCTCAGCTTCATTAAACAGAGGGTTGTCTTCGCCAGAAGATAACGTCCTCTGGCCAGCCACCTCAAATAAAAAGCGATTGTCTACAAAAACTCTATTGTCGTCGCTAGTATAGTAAGAAATAACCCTTAAAAGATCCCCTTCTTTAAACGTGTACATATCAGCTGCACCTTCAGGAGACCTAGCACCAAAAGCTTCAGTATAAGAGACATCGTTATTTTCTTGCAAGTAGTTTAAAGACACATATATATTTCCGTCTTCCGCTTCATCCTCCCCTTCTACATAAAACGCCCCTCCCGTTGTGTACTGAGTAAAGTCAGAAACGGAAGTGTTTCCAGAGTATACTATTTGAAAATCCTTAGCCCAAGGCGGAGCTCCATGCAATAAAGCTATCTGCATCTCTATCCTCCCGTAGTTATTATCGGGCCTGTTATAATATGCTGGAGCATAAGCTGTTCCTATAGGATATACGCTCGAAGCTCTACCCCTGTAGTCGTAGTATACTACCCCAAAAGCGTGGTTTGCACCACTTTTAAAAGATCTTTCTCCGTCCCCTTGAGAAGAGGTTATAAAGAAGCTGTCCCCTAGTATTAGTGCGGCGCTGTGCTGAAGAGATATATCTACAGTAATTGGATTTCCGTCAGTATCTATTAAAGGTGTAGCAATTCCATTACTGTTATGCAAGGGCATAAAACCTCTAGCATTGTTATCTATAATAGGGCCAGAAAGCAAAGAAGCTTGAGATGAGCCTGACACTTGCATAGGAGCACTACCTAAATTTGATATTCCAAAAATATGCTCAAGAGGAGGTGCTACTAATACATTTTCGCTGTCATAAGGGAGGTCACCGCTTAAACTTGCAGGACCACCAGCTATACCACCTTTACCATCTAAAACTGTAAAACATGATAGGGAGGTTGCAGCCTCAGCAATTGTTCCTTTAAAAAATGGTTTGTTTTCAGTTAAATTGTCTGTAAAGTTTAACTTTCCTACATGTGTTTCAAACTCACCTCCTGACCCAAAAGGATCTGTTAAACTTGGCCAAAAATCCTCAGCAAATGGCCCTTCGCTTAAGTCTTCAGAAGGGGTTACGCCATAAATATGATTACTGTCATATACATGCCAAGGACTGTTGGGTTTTCCCTTTCTCAAACAAGTTAAAACCTCGACGTTATATATTTGTTTTATGTATATGCCTACACGCCTGTTATCTGTGTTTGTTTCTCCTGTGTCTGGATCTTCATAAATCCCCTCTCCAAAATAATAATTGTCAGTTGTTTGATCATTACCTGTGTCGTAAGTATAAGCCTTGTCTTCAAAAAACCCCAGCTCCACAGTAGCTTTGTTTAAAATAAAATTGCCATGAAGCGTTCCACTTTCAAACTCATTATCCCCTGTCATAACTATAAGTTTAGCAAAAGAATCAGTCATTGAAAAACTGCTGCCATTATTTAAACCTAAGCTATAAGAATATGTTGTTCCAAAATTAGCGCTTACAACTTGGAACTTAGCGTTATGAACGTAGTCTCCTGACTGAGACTCTTCTGAAAGCGCTTCAGCAATAGCTATAGAAACGTCTTCTCTAGTAATATTTGGTTGATCAGCTCTAAGCGTTAAAGAAATAGAAACAGGTTTAGCCTGAACAATTAAAGGGTTAGCTGCAGAAGTTCCAAACCGTGTAGGTGTTGGTGCGCTACTTTGTCCATCAGGAAAAATATAGTTCCACGTAAAGTTGTTTTCCGTTGTGCCTGATTGTGTATTATTAGTAGAAGAGTTAACAACACCGCTTTCTACTTAGCTGGAATAAAGTTTCCTCCGCCTCCATCTAAAGGGTCAGGTCCGTTAGCAACATTATTTTGTCCAGAATCAACTGAGTTTTGCCAATAATAGTTTTGTAAAAACTCTGGCGAACCTTCAACACCAAAATTAGGGTCGTTTTCCCAAAAATCCCCTAACTGATTGTGCTGATGATAAGCATCTTTTGCGTCATATATGTGCCAGTTGTTATCAGGTAGTATCGAAAAAGTTAAAGTAAACTGATCGTTTTCTTCTATTGCTGTGTTGTCAGGGAGTTCTGATGTATCTATAACGAAAGCTGAGTTTTTATTTTTTACTTGGTTGACTTCTGAACCAAGCACAAAAAAATCTTCGTAATACTGGGAAAATACTGACTCAGAATGACAGGTGGCTGGTTTAAGCTTTACGTCGTATGAAATAAAGTCTTGAGGACGAACCTTACTTATCGGAGTTACTGTAGCTTCTGTTGGCACATTGTCAAATCCTTCTACATAGTTCCCATAAAAAACTCTGTTACCTTCTATAGCCTGCGTTTCGGCTATTTTAGGTAAATTATCAAATTGTTTAATCTGATCGTCTTTAGAAACAGCTATGTTTACAGAAGTGTTGTTAAAAGAATATGTTAAAGAAGCGTTGAAATCAAAATTTTCAAGCTCTGTTATTTCAAACCAACTTCCCGTATTTCCTCTTCGAGCTAAAACTTTAACCTTTTCTACCTCTAATGTAAGGTCTATAGAAGGTATTGTTAATTCACAAACGTTGTGAGCTAACAGATTTGCGCTTGAGTTTGCTCCTTGGTTTATGTATGACGGAGGAACTGCTATTTCAGAATAGGTAGATATAGCAGAAACATTACCGTCTTTAAATACAGATTGGTATGCAAACTGAAAACCATTTACTCCTCTAAACTCACTAACAGGCAAATCTTGGTCAGAAGACCAAGAAAACGTTACTGGGTGTACAGGAGCTTTAGGACAAGCTGTAATAAAGTCATCTATGTTATCAGCACCATAAGAAGATGCTTCAGACAAAGTGCTTTCATAATAAGCTCTTAAAACATTTAACTTTCTTGGCTCGTTTCTGTTGTCCGTAAAAAATAAGAAAGGAGTGTCTTCATAGTCGTAACCTGAAACTGCTTTATATTTTTTTTGAGAATACGTTATCTCTGCATTGACAAAGCTGTCTACCTCAAAATTAAAACGAGTGCTTCTATAAATTCTTATAATAGTGTCTGCGTCGTGACCTGAAAAATACAAATCAGGGTCATACGCGTAAACACCACAGTAAGCTGCGTCAAAATCCCAGACAAAAAAGTATATCACATTGTATTTATCGTCTGTAACCTTACCTAAAACGGTTTTCTGATTTGATGAAAAGATGTCACCAAATAAAGCTGTATTACTTTTAACGGGCTTTATCACATTTTCATTACCCCCATCTTCACCCCTGTCATCTCCTTCTACAGAAATGTTTACGGCGTCGGACATATCGTCCTTTCCTCTCAGCTTAGAATCGGCTGAGTGATTAAGCTTTCTTGGAAATAACTTACTTAACATTAATACTTAGGCGCTAATTTGAAATTTTTACGTATAACTCTTAAAGCTTCATCTTTCGTGAAGTTTCCTAACCTAGCTTTTGCTTTTCTCCTTTCATTGTAATACTCAGATCTAGCTCTTCCTTTTTCATTTGCAGGAACGTTAGACTTCCTTTCGCAAAGCTTGTAATATATATAACATCTAAGAGCTTCTTCTGCGTAAACGTGTATAACGGGGTTGGTAGATCTGGCTTCGTCAGCTATATACTCTAAAACAACGTCGCTACGTCCAGAGTTAGTCTCTATCTCTAGTCTGTTTTGATCTAAGTTGACCCTATAATCTCCTACCCTCATTCCTCCCCCTACACCGTACATGCGGCCTATACCTCCCTGATACAAATAGTTTTCAAACATATAGTAATCAAGATCACCGCTATCTGGTGTGCTTCCTCCGCTAGTAGCGGTCTTGTCGTCAACTCTGTTTAGTACAAGGTTGTCAGGTATATCTAAAGGTCCCCCATCACTGTCTGTAGTAGAGTCAGTGGTTGCATCACCAGCTTCATTTAATGCATACTTCTGGCTGTAGTTAATATTTTTGTTCTGAGCCATTGGGCGAAGAATACCGTCAGAATCTACTATCCCAACCTTAATTACATCAACATAGTCGTCAGGCAAAGTAACCGTGTCATTAGATTCTATAGAAAGCTTTATAGACCTTACTCTGCTCGTTACGTCAAACCCAAAGTCTCTTATGCCTCTTAAAGCAATGTTTCTTATAGCGGAGTCTGAAGCATTAGCAGCATAGTCATCACCATCCATAGTAACTTTAAAATCACCTATAAGCTCAGTTAAAGTGACATAGTTCATTCCTTTTGTTGATACGTCTGTAAATGCCATCAGTTAGCTGCTGTTTCGTTATTACCATAGCCAGAGAGAACTGTATCTCTTAACCTTATTCCTATCATCTTTGCTATCTCAGATATAACTTCAGATTTGTACTGCTCTGGCAGCTCAAAATTTCTGCATTGTGAAATCTCAGTAACAAAAAACCCATCTGCCTCTACGCCTGAAGTAGCAAATCGAGGACCAGACGTTACGTCAACATCTCCAATATTAACCCCCTGTGCATATTTAGACGCTGGGTTTCTATAGTAAGTCATTACTAAAGCCCCTGTGTACGTCTCGTCATTAGGAAAAACCTGTATAACGCTTGAAATTAAAGCTACAGGATACGCTGCGGTAGGAGCAGACAGATTGCTGTTAAGTATATGAGGTATTTTTTCGCTGTCGTAAACAAGCTCTACTTCAGCCCAGCTAGCTGCGTTTTCATCTCCATCTACATCATACCTTAAAGATATTAGCTTATGCATATCGTTAGGGCGGTTAAATGTATTTGAATTAACAAAAAGAGGGCTTGATTCGCTAGTAACCTGAGCTTGCGTTACAAAATTAGACAAGTCGTCTTTTACGCTTCTGTACACAGAGTCGCTACCCGATGGATCTAACCCTCTAGCCCGCAACTGCTTTGCACCAGAGAGCTCTTTAAACATCTCGTTAAAAACATTCTGTTGAGCCACCTCTGCAAACTCGTTGAAAATACGAGGACTAACAAAGCCTTTCTGGTCTTTGTTGCAAAGATCTCTAATAGTATTATAGACTTCTATTACGCTGATCATATTGCAAATATACGAAAAGAAAAAAGGCCCCTTTCGGAGCCTTCTTTTATGCTAATTTATCTAGCCGTTCTTCTATAAGAGACAGCGCTGAAGCGCCTTTCTCTGTTAAACAGAATCGGACCATAGTGTCTACCGCATCCTGACCAACTGGCACGGATATGATTAGTTGATTAGAATCAAACCAGTACACCCCATTAGACTTCATATTAAGTATCTGGTAGTCAGCAGCTTGCTGTATTGTAGCCCTACAAGACACCTGTGGTGAGTCTAAAGATTCTAAAAACTCCTTTGTTTTAGTCTTAGCTATTCTTAAAAGGCTGTATCTAATATCCGATACAGAAGCATTAATGTTAATACCAAAGTAGATTGCTATAGGAAGAAGATCGTTGATATCTCTGTCTCGAACAACAGAAATAGCGTCTGTAAGCAAAAACTCTTTTTCTAGTTCATCTTTTGCATCTTGCTTTTTATCTACTTTTCTAAAAGTTGTTCCTCCGTTAACTGAGTTAGCTGGATGTACTTCTAAAAAGTCTCTAAGGTTAGGTTTGTTTTTTGGTACGAAAATCCTGCCGTCTCTAAAAGCAACAGATTGCTTCAGAGCATTAGAAGACTGTTCATCTACGTAAATAGAAGGCTCGTTAGGGCAGTATCTAATTTCCCTTATAGTATCCTTCTCTTTATCATAAATAGTCACACCTTTTTGAGGCAGCATAAAAACTATACCACCACCTTTGATAATCTCAAACTCACAGTTGTGAACTTGCTTATCTTGTCGCTTAATAGTTCTTTTTTTAGGCTTTGGAGCTGCTTTAGGCTCCATAACTACTGTTTCTTGAACCATAACAGGTTCTGCAACTTTTGTTGCTTTAGGGCGCTCAGGAGCCCTTCTTGTTTTTGTTTTTTCCATTTTTATTTAATTAAAAGTTATATAATTCAAAAAGATCTTTTGCTAAATTAGCTGATGCATTAGCACCAATATCACGTTCTATAACACCAAACCTAGCTAAATGCCCGTTAAAGCTAAGTGAAGAACCGCTGGTAGCTACAATACCTCCTCCCGACCCTATCTGTTCTATCAAAAGGTTTCCGTCTGTCATGTTAGAAGAGCCTGTTGAAACCCCACCTATAGAGTCAAGAACTGTAAAAGAGGGTATAAAAGAAACAAGATGACCCTCTCTATTATGTAAGTACATATTAAAATCCTTATCCCTTCTAATAATAAAAACTTGCAGTGTTTCACCGCTGTCTGTATCAATTAATATTTCGGGAAAATTATACTCTACTGTTCCATTCTGACTGTCAGAAGTAGAGGCTTTAGCAGGCTCACCCGTTCTTTCGTCGTGCCTAATTTTAAACGTGTTAAAAGCTGGGGCGGCCTTATCTATACCTCCGCTTGCGTCATACTGAGCATTGCCAAAGCAAAATCCCATAGTTTCTCCGCTGTCATCTCCATATATAACGCCCATTCCTTCTGCGTTAAGGTTTACTGTAACGGCCATGTAAATAGTGTAGTCATTTCGAACTTTGTATGCGTTGGGAACAACAAAATAATCATCAAAAGCTATTGTAGCATTCACTTTTGCTAAACCTCTCCCTGCCGTAAGCCCTGTTTCATTAGTAGGGTCACCAACGTTTGCAGCAATACTATACGTACTACCTCCTGTTCCAGCGTTAGCCCAAGCTGTTATCTCATCTCCATCGGCGTACCCAGCCAACCCTTCATGGTTAAAATCTAAAGCTGGTAGGCTTTCTCCAAAGAATATCTCACCTAGCGTACCTTGAAACTCTGTAGCTTGAGAGCCGTTACTTATCTTACCTGTAGTTCTTTGTATAGGATTAACTTTTATTTTAGCCTCTATATCTTGAGAACTTGAAAGAACAGCTTTTTTAAATGTAGAGTTTTCTTCCACTACGTCAAACTTAATGGTGCTCTTGTTAGAACTAGACATAAAGCTTATGATGTTTTCTAAAAGCCCAAACTCCTCACCTGTATTGCAAGATATTGTTACTGATGTTTTTTCTATAGCTTCAGAGTCAAATAGCTCTATGTGCTCATATAAACTAGCGTCATTAAAAGTAATAATTACAGCACCTTTTTGAGCTGTAATAAAAGACACGTGTTTTGTAGGTATAGCTAATACGCTTAACCCTACGCCAGTATCCGACGCTCTCGCGCTGTTATCGTTTATTTCTTCTTTTCGAAATAAGAAAAATTTCTCCATTGTACTAAATTACTTTGCAAATATACAACAAATAAAAAAGGCCCCCGAAGGAGCCTTTCTTGTTATAGTATAAGATATATTATCCTGCGTCAACCAATGTGATTGCACCAATAGATTCAATATCAGAGTGTAAGTACTCACCAGTAACATCATCACCAACTACAAGGAAAGTTTGCTTACTGTGAGCAAATGCTTCAACAAGTCCTTTCCAAACAGCTTTAGCGTTGTTGTCTGTAGTAATATTCACAGCAATGAGATCAAAGTTCGCATCGTCACCAGCGGTGTCGTTTTGAAGTGATTCAAATACCATTGTGAATAGGTCCTCATCTGCAGTAGCATCCATGTCGCCAGCTGCACCCATAGAGAACCCTCTGAATTTACTCATTGGGTAACAAACAGAGTCTTGACCCTGATCGTCAGCAGCAGCGGTTGCTGCAGTTCTAAAGTATAAATATTTTTCAGCCATATTTTCTAATTTTTTATTTGTTAATATTATCCTTTAATAACTACGTGTTGGTTAGCAGCACGAACACAAAGAGCAATTTCTGAACGGTAGTGGAACGTAGCAACGTCCTTACCAGCATCTCCATTGTTATTATGTCCTAAAACTCCTCCACCAGTTACCCAGTGCTCCATTTCACGATTATATCCGTTAGCCTCTTTGTAGTACATTGCTAAAGAAGGTGCTTTAACACCTGTGCGAGCATCTGCAATTTGAGACATAGGGATCATAGCTCCTTGATACTTAGTAGAAGCACCAAGAAGAGTTGGATCGTTTAGAAGCTTCCAGTCATGCTTGTGGAATGTGTACCCACCACGAGTAAACGACTTAAATCCAAGCTTAACAGCCATGTCAGCATCGTTGTTAAACGCACCGAACTGTCCAGCTAGACCAGCAGTAGTTCCAGTAGAAATACCTGAAGCAAGCATATCGTCGATAGCTAAATCTTGCTTTCGATTTACGTACATAGCGTACTCAGAAGTAGCACCGTTCTTATCGAGCTCAAGAATGATATCATCAAACTCAGCAAAAGAATCAATTGGATTAGCGTTAGCGTTGCTTATGTTAATTCCACGACTTTCAATAGCAGAGAAATAACCTTCAGAACCCGCGATGTTGTCAGACAAGTCAGCAGAGTCGTCAGCTGTAGCAGCGTTTTTCTCAGCGAAAAGCATCATCATTTCACGACGGTCTTCAAAACGCTTACGAGCCTCTTGCTCCCCGTACATAAACCAGCGGAAATCTCCTCCACCCATGTTAACCCAACCAATATTTGTAGCTTGAGAACCATTTACTTGATAACGATCTTTAACAATCATAAATGGATTTTTTCTACGAACAATATCAGGATCAGTAAATTTAGTAGGTTGATCCGTTCCTTGAGCATACATATTCCCCAAGTGAATGAGAGTCTCAGTACTGGTAGTAGTAGCTTCAGAAGGAGCTCCGTTACCACCGTCAAGACGCTCAAGAATAATTACAGGATCAGTAGCTGTAGAAGCTGACTGAACAATGTATCGACTTCCTGTGTTTACAGACATTACAACGTCACTTGCTTGCAAGAAGCTAGAAACGTGTGCGGCCTGCTCTCCAGCAGCAGCCATAGCAGATGTATCAACTGTAGCTTGAACAGTACCAACAGCAGCTCCAGCAGAACCAGCAGCTGCAGATGCAAAAGTAACAGCGTCAATCTTTGTATGACGACGGCCTGCCTCCCACCAATCAACTTGGTCAGAAGTTCCACCGTTATTAACAGCTCCAGTTAAACGTAAAAAACCAGTGATGCCTTGATCACCGTATGATTGAACTAACTCAGGAATAACAAAATCTTTGTTTGCCTTCAGTAAAGTGTCAACAGTAGTATATGCTTCGGGCGTTAACCTTAAATCTGCAGGTGCAGCATTCATAGGTGAAGCCCCAGTAATAGTAGCCATATTTTCTTAATATTTAGATTTTAAAAGTAAGTTTAGAGGAGTTTCCTCTAAGTATATCTCTCATTTGATCAGCCAGCGGGTTTTCATTTTGTGGTGCTGACTGAGGAGAGTTTGTTGATACGTTAGCCGCTTTATCCACAAGACCTCTTTGACCATCGCTTGTACCCTGCCTGTAAGCAGAAGCAACAATTTTGTCGATGTTGTCAATTACAGCCCTGTGAGAGGACAACGTATCGTAATCCCAACTTCCGTCTTGACGGACGTAAGGATCAAAATAATTATCGAGTTGAGTATTCTTCTCAATAAGTTGTGATTTGTAGTTATCATCCAGTCCAAAAGAAAAGGTTTTGTCGTTACCTAAATCAAACTCTAGCCCCTCCATTGCTTGAACTTCTTTTGTCATGTCTGAAATCCACTTATCGTTTATCACGCTATCTGTTGATGCTTCTTGACGTTCTGGCGCCTTATAGGTGCTCCTCAAGCCTTCGATACTCTCTTTGGCTTTTTGCGCGTCTATCTTCATCTGTAAGCGGGACAGCTTCACTTCGTCCTCAGAATAGAGGTCTGTGTCAAGCTTATATTTGCTCCCTACTAAAAGATTTAATTCTTCAGAAGAAAGGTCTGGATATTCAGAAGCCATGTTTACCCTTATAGCCGTTACGTCATCCATCTCGGATGGGTTTAACTGCTGATAAGCAAACCAGTCTTCTGGGTTCCTACCTGTCTCTTCTACGAATTTAGCTATTGCTTCAATCCTTTCATCGAGTGCGCTCTGTTGAGGTTCTGACAAAGCATCCAAAGAAGTAATGTCTCTACCAAGCTTCTCGCTTAGGTAATTGAAAACAGCGCCTTCGATTTCGCTATCAGAATACTCAATAGTATCTTGTTGTGGTGTAGCAGTTTCCTGCTGCACTTCTTCTTGTGGAGTCTGTTCTACTGGCTCTGAAGTAGTTTCTACTTGTGGCTCAGCTTGCACATCCTCCTGAACAGGTTGAGACTCCTGTTGGGGAGCCTCTTCTGTTGTTGTTTCTGTTTGTTGCGGTTCTGCATTCATAGATGCAGAAAGCGCTTCTGGAGAATCGAATACTTCGAAACCTCCAATGCTTTCTTTATTTTCTTCCATTATATTAAATTATTTGTTTTTCTTATCCTTTTTGCCTAGGAGCAAAATAACATATACACGCACCTGAATGAAGCTCCACAAACTCCCATCTTCCAAAAATAGTTAAACCTTTAGGAAAGACTTGACCGCTAGCACCTGCAGTTAGATCTGTTGCATTACCAGCCGTTCCAAAACCTCCTGTTGTAGAGTCATGATCATTCTCTGCAGTCACAGTGCTGAAAGACCCGATTTCACCATTTAAATTTTTAAGATCTTGAAATTGAGTGTCTTCAAGGAAAGATATAGAACTTACATATCTCGTTGCAGATCCACCATCTAAATCTACCTTATCTCCATCCCCATCTAAAAAGGATGATCCAAATTGACCAAAAGCAACCATATTTGCTGTTGCGGGGTTTGCTGTATTGTCTGCCATGTCTTTATTTTATTATGATCCTGAACCTCCGTATATTACAGAAGAGTTATCGTTTCCAAATACCCCATACTCAATAACAGTATCTACTTTAGTTGCATATACAGCGTAAGTTTTATCTGGAGCTAAAGGTATAAAAGTAAATTCTCCTCCCCCTAGTTTAGAGGCAAGAGCAGTATCACTTTCTGTTTCGTTACGTAAGTATACGTAGTTTTCTAACTCTGTTTCTAAGTTTTTGATATACAAGTAAGCTCTTTCGCTTTTATCGTTTGCTAAATAAACGATCATATCGTTTGTATCAGCCGCAGTTCCTTTCACTTTAGCTTTAATCAAACTCCCTGAATCTACAGACATAACTTTTTCTGCAGACAAGCTCAAGGCGCTACTTAGAACGTCAGTTGAGGCAATATTTAAACTTACTCTTAAGTTAGCCATTATTCGTAGAATAAAGCATACTCTAAAGTAAATGATGTAGAGACGCTTGGCGTAATTTTAATGTCGTTAGTGTCAGCATTAGCTTCCCAAGGGAAAAACGTCCAATCGCCTGAATAAAGCTTACCCATTTGCTCAGAGTTAATTTCTATGGTTGCATATTCAGTAGCTACTGCACTTGTGTTTTTAATGTACACTTTGTGAGACCCATTTCCATAAGCATCACCATCAAACAGTGTATATTGAGCAGTAGAACTGGTAGTTTTTCTAGCGACACCAGTAGTCTGAGACAAGCCCGTCAATGTGCCAGCTTTTGTTAGCGTCGTCGTTGTAGACAACGATAGGGCGTCACCTGTTAAGTCGGCGCTAGAGAGAGTTAATGTTGCAGTGGTAGTTGCCATTGTCTTTTTTTATTGCGTTGTTATATATTTGCAAATATAGTGATTATTTTTTAGGTGATTTCCCAGCGCGAATCTTAGCAGCCTCTTTTTTTCCAAAGGCGCTTTTTACCCTAGCCATCGCCCATGCGTGTTGAGAGGTTTTTGGTCTGTTGCCAGAACTCATGTAAGCAGCAAGACCTCTTTTGTAAACTTGCTTTTCGGCAGCGTCAAGCCCAGTCATACCTCCTTTTTTATAAAGTTTCATTTTACCCCCACCCATAAATACACCTCTGCCTTTTAGTATGTCTGCCTGAGTTACTTTACCATCTTTGTTTAGGTCAGGAAACTTCCCTCCTTTTTTGTACGTTTTTTTTAATTTCACAGTGAATCTCTTTCTTTCATAAGCGCATCTAAGTTTGCAGGATACGGCTTACCTTTTTTATATATAGCAGCTATCTTACGAATAAGCTCTGCTCGGCGTGTAGGGTTTTTACTCCCTGATAAATATTTTTTGTTAATCTTCAATACTTAGGGTGATTAGCTGTTTTAAACATTGCTTTTTCTACCGCACCTGCGTGTGGCTTATAAGATCCTTTCATTAAAAAGTACCTTCCCCCCTCTTCCATCCAGTGATACCCTTTTGGTGGGGAAACTTCCACTTTCTTGTTAGAGATGCTTAGCTTACCTCCTTTTTTATATTTTACAGTTTTCATATTGCAAATGTATTAATTAATCTACTGTGTTCATTTTACCAATGTTAGCCGTTGCTACTGTATTTATTTTTCCTATACTAGCTGAAGCTACACCAGCTACATCATGAGCATATCCAGTAGGAGCTAAAGTGTAATCTAAAGTTATTGTTACGTCAAAATCTATAGTAATATCAGCGGTTGCTGTAGTATTTGAATTATCATAATCGTTATCTTTATCTACTATAGCTAATGTAAAATGATCATTATTCTTTATGTCAGCTAAAGCTGCAGCTGTAAGGGTATATTCATTGTTACCTGTTGACCATGTAGTGAGCTCACTAGAATATGCTGTGCTATAATCTAAAGAACTAAAATGATCTGAAGTAGCTAAAGCTGTCCCTCCGTCTCCTCCAAAAGCGGAGCTTTTTATCATTATAGTGTCATTAGGATCAGCATCAGATGAGCTACCTCCATTAATATCTATATGTGCTGCACTTAAAGTTCCTGTTATTCCGCTTGTATCAAAATGCAAAAAAACTCTTTTAAACCTTTTAGTTCTTACAGTGTTAAAATATTGAACATCGCCCTCACCTGTAATACCATCAGAAACAGATGATGCGGCATTTGACCTAGCCGTTGCAAAAGCTCCGCTAGTGCTTCCAGTACCTAACCCTCGCCTATTTGCATTTATTGTTGGCATTAAGCTGTTACTTCAACAAACGTTCCATCTGGGTTAAACCAAATCTGACCATTAGATGCATGCAAACAATACCCAACAACTCTTACAATATCGTTGTTTCCTGACGGTGCAGTAGCTGTAATATCTCCAGCTGTAGTAGAAGCAAATAACACATCTCCCACAGATCCAGTATCGTGATCTACAGTTACCATACCTCTAAGAAGCATGCCGTTTGTGTCCGATGCCGCCCCTAAAGCTATAGCTAACAGCCCATCACACGTAGAAGCGGCATTTGCGTCTGCGGTTTCCCACGTACCATCTGACTTATAGTGATATAAAGCTCCTGTTGTCATAGATGTTGTCCCACCAAAATACACTACATCACCCTCATGCGTTCCGTCTGTATCTCCAGTAACAGTAAATCTGCGGTTAAAGTTAGAGTCACCGTTTGTGTCCACTGTTAGCGCTATCTCACTGTTCTGACTTATAAGAACATTGTGATCCCCTGAACAATCAATAACAAAATCACCATCTACACTCCCAGATATCAAATTGTTAGTTGCATCTGCTACACCAAGAGTAACAGTGTTTTCATCGTTTTTAAAGCGGAGTTGAGGGGTTATTTCAGCGTCAGCTCCAATAATCAATCGGTTAGCCCCAAACGTTAAGTTAGATTCCGAAGTTAAAGCGCTCGTTCCATTACCCGTTAATATTTCGTTTGTACCAGCCGTTGTTAATCCAGTACCTCCTTTAGCTACCGTTACTGTATCAGATAGGGTAGAACCTGCAGCTGTTACAGTTATAGGCGCAGTGCCGTCAAAGTCCACTCCGTTAATTGCTCTAGCTGTTGCTAAAGCAGTAGCTGTGCCAGCGTTGCCTGTAGTGTTTAAATCTGAAGCTACAACAAAATCCATGTTACCGCTAGCATCATCATATGTAACCGCAATGTTAGTTTTAGTTCCACCAGTAGCAACTAAAGGCCCCGCAATATCTTGAACCTCTTCAGTAGACAGTTGAGTATTAGTATCTGAAACGGTATTGGTAAAAGTAATTTTATCGCTATTTCTTGCTATACTTAAACCAGTACCAGCTTCAAGCACAACGTCATCTGTAGACGAATCGCTACCTGTTAGCCTTATTTTTTCTTCATCAGAATTATCTCCATCTACACAAGAAACAGAATATGTTGGGCCGTCAGCACCTGTAGCACCTGTAGCACCTGTAGCGCCCGTTGCGCCAGTAGCTCCCGTATCTCCTTTTGGTCCTTTTTCAGAAACAGAAACAGAGTTAACCGCTGGTGAAGTTACAGAAACAGAAGACGAACTAGACGTAATGGTAGCGGAAATACCTTCAGAAGTCGTTGTTGAAACTAAAGTTCCCGCTGTAGTGCTAACTTCTACACTCATAAGGACTTAGATACGTCGTCGTTAACTATAAAGTTACCCCTTAAAACGGTTGTGTGAGTGTCAACGCCAGAGCTTGTTGGTAGAACATATTGCAAATCATACACGTACCTTCCTGCTTTAATATTTCTCATAGTAGCAGCAGTAGCCGTTATAGTTAAATTTCCGCTATCATCAATAACAAACTCTTCAAAAACGTTGCTTATTTTTACACCTAAATTGGTACTCCCTATAACAGGAGAACCGCCCCTTCTACCAGCCCCATACACCTGCATCAAAAACTTATAATTGCTAGTGCTTAACGTTAAAGCTGTTCCTGAAGAATCTTTTAATGTGACGGTAAGCGAAAAAGTATCACCCCTTCTGCAAGTTATGTCTAGCTTTTCGGATACGTCTAAATTTACTTTGTTTGCCATTATTGCTCTAATATGTTTTCTGTAATCTCTGGCGCGTCAGCCATCAAATTCATTTCTTCTTGAAGTTCACCCCTTTTGCCTTGTCTTTGAGAAAGAAGTTTACTCTGCTGAGAGGCTTGCTTTTTTACCCTGCTGTCTTTTCTATCTTCTTTTAAAACCTCTAGCTTTTCTTTAAACTCTTGATCTTCAGTTTTAAACCCTAAAGTTGCGCTAGCTCTTATAGTCTCTATTTCTTTATCAACCTCGTGTTTAGCTCTAGCTACTTCAATCTCTAGCTGAGACTTTAGTTGTAATTTTTGAGCTTCTATCTGAGCCTCCATTTGCATTTCCTGTTGACGAGCTTGAGAAGCGGCTTGTGTTGCTTGTTGAGCTTGTTGTGACTGCATTTGGGAATTTTGAGCTGCTTGTTCTTGAGCTCTTTCTATTCGTTTCTTTCTGCGAACAACCAAAAGTCTTTCAGCTTGGTTTACGTCTTTTAAATTCCTTACAGCTATAGCGTCTTCTAAATCTATTTCTTTTTGAGAAATAGCCATTTGAATGTTTTGCTCTAAGTAAGCTCTTTCGTTATCTTCCATTTCTTTCTGTACACTTACTCCAAAGTTGTACATAGGTAGATCGCTAAAAGAACTTAGCACTTTCATGTTTTCTTCCCCTATGGCGTTTTGATAAACCTTCATAAGAACAGATTCTGCAGGTATTATCTGAAGGCATTTAACAACATCCTCACAAACTTTTTTAAAGAGAATCATAGACGAATTAGTTATGTCATATATAGCGTTGTTTCCAGCTGCTATAGCCTGTTCTCTAACACCAACTAAAGCTTCTCCTTTTGGAGAGCTTGCATCCATCACCTCGTTTACGCCAGTAGCGTCTCTAATCATTCTAAGGTAGTGATTATACAAACCTATTAATTCGTTAACGTTTCTAATGCTGTTGTTTATTTCTCTTACTGGAGGGTTTTGAAAACCTCCTTCTGGGTCTTTACTCCTATAGTAAAACACACCCGTTTGCTCGTAAATATCATGAAGCTCTAAAGGCTGCAACTCACCACCCTTACCTAACTGCACATTTTCTAGACCTTCAATATCTATAATCAATCCATCAGGCTTAGCTTTAGCAATAGCTTGCTGTAACTTCAGGTGTGTTATCTGAAGCATATCTGCAAAACCAACACAGCTGTCTATCATAGACTTCGGTATCATTCTACGCATATTCGTAGCAACAACAGAATAACTCATTTTGGCTTTTGATATATCGTGCTTATTTCTAGGTATGTTTGTCTTCATACCGTAGTTAAGGATATAGTCTGTCCCCATTATATACATGCCTCCATAGATGGTGGTTATTTCCATTTTATGGGGGATTCGCTCAAAAACACCTTTGTTTGATTTTTCTTTATAAGAAAACCCTTCGTAAAAAAAGTTTCTATTTCCGTGCCTGTTTTCTTTTTCTTCAAAATGCATGCAGTCAACAGAAATAAATTCAAAATCTAAAATGTCTATCATATAGTCATCATAGCCGTATTTTTTTCTTCCAAGAGCCTGATCGTAAGAACTGCTAGAAAAGTTGTGAGTAGACTGAGATTTGTTTCGAGCAGCCTTAGTTGCAAGCTTTTCAAAATCTTTTTCTTGAAGCGTATCTCCTGCCAATCTTTTTAATTCCTGTATAGATATGCTTTTTATATGGCCAGCATAAACTATGTCTTCAAAATTAGGGTCTTCTGTAAAGCTATGTATAAAAGAAGTAGGGTCAACGTAGTTTGGCTTTATACCATAGTTTGGATCGTTACTCCTTTTAACAACGGCCATACCACAAGACACTAGATCATTAACGCACCTTCGAAAAATGTTATCATTAAAACCAGCCCACTGCAAAGTCATGTTAGTACCTATCTGAGCTGCTATTTCTGCGTCTGTTTTTACGTTAGTGTTAAGAAATATTTCAGCCTCTTCTAAAGTATCTGGAAGATTGTCAGGATCTTTATCTAGCACAAGCCCTCCAGTTTCTGCCTTTAAAGCTGCTAATTCTTTTTTTACTTGAACCTGAGTTTTCAACCTTATCTTTTCCTTATTCTTTTCAGAAGACGAAATAGGGTCAACAGCCTCTAAGTTTGGATATGGCTCTCTAGAAAGTATTTTGTTTGATACAATTCTGGCAAACTTTGGGAGTATAGGAACAGGAGTGTAATCGAGATTAACCAAGCTTCCATCTACATTGTTCGGGTCTAAAGACGTTAAAAGTTGTTTGTAAATGTTGGTATCTTGAGTTCCGTTAGCGTAGTCTCTGTTACGCTCAAAAATGTTATTTCTTTTCTTATAAGAAGAGCCAGAATCATTGGTTTGACCCCACTGATTTTCTATTGCTTTTGCGTATTGCAACCCAAAACTCTTGCTTTCTTTTTGTTCTCTTGAAGAAAGCGGATCTGGGAAGCCTCCAGCTTTTTTGTTTTCGTTATTGTACATCAGAGGGAGTTCATTTTTGCAAATATACAAAACATAGCGTTTTTAATTAATTGCGGCATATCTTCTAAAAAATTTCTTTTCGTTAAAGTTAGACTTTACTTCTTTAGGCTTAACTTTTTGTGCAGCAAGCAACGCCAGTCCCGCACTTATAGTTAAGTCAAACTTGGTTCTGTTGTTTATATCAAAACCAATCCAGTCTTCTAAAGTCTTGTTAAAATACATTTTTCCTACCTCACCTGTCTCTCTGTTTATACCTACGTGGCTGTGCACGTAAGCCTCTATAGCGTGAGCGTGAGCTTGTATAACATCTTGAGAATTAGAAGGAATGCCTTTTGTTTTGACATTTATTTTAGTGTTAGCCGACTTTAAGTGATCTGGCCTAGCCATTAAATACCCGTCATAACCTCTTGATTCAAAGTGTCTTGCAATGCCGTACTTGTTGTTTTCTATTAAAATAGGGTATCCATAAAACACAGCAGACATAAGAACATCTTCGTAAAATATTTTAGCCAAAGGAGGTCTAGAAGCATACTCTAATACAAACATATTTGATGGATGTTCCATGTGAAATTTGTTGTATAGGTGTAAAGCACCTTTAGAACCTCTACCATCTACGGTCATATCTAAGTCGTAGGAGTCTACACCTCCACAACCTAAATCTGCGTTAGGGGCTATACGTTTGTTTCTTTCTGTCTTCTTCCTGTTTCTTAATTCTATAGGTGGCATCCAAGCTACCTTAAACCTTCCTTGTGGGTCTGGCTTAAACAACACCTCTGAATCCTGAATACCGCCCTTCCAGACAAAGTTTCCAACTACTATAGGGTTTGGATATAACTCATCGTTGTGTTGGATTTGCTCATATATTTGACCTATGTTAAACAGACTTCCATCTATACTATCTCTAAAGGCTTCGTCCGTTGTAAATGGAAACTGTCTTACCACCTCGTTAAGTTCAGAAGGGTCGTCTTTTAAACTTTCCCTTTCGTTTTTAAGGTAAGTTTTAGCTCCGAATATAATATCTGAATCGTCTAAACCTTTTACGACTGAAGAAGGATCGTCCTTAACTGGGTTTCCGTATTTATCAAAAAACCCTTCTAAAGATTCGTATGCAGGTATAAACAATCTATATAGCCCTGTTCTAGTCCTGCCATTCGCGTTCCTCTCCAAAGGATTCGAATCCCTCCACAAATCTTTGTATTGGCTTCCGCCTTTGTCCATTGGATTTACGGTGCTTCCGACCAGAGCCTTCCCCACGATTTTTCTTCCGACGATCAAACACGTCCTCTGAATCCTCCACGCGTCTCTTATGTCTGTAGGTCTTTCCCATTTTCCTGCTTCGTCTAAATACAATATGTGTAGCTTCTCACCATCGTATGCGTTGTTAGTTGTGTTTTTCCAATTAATAACCGTATTAAGAGCCTCACCCATTTGTGAAGTTTTGTTATTTTTGGTTATTCGTTTCGACGGCTCCCTAAAAGCTAACTCCATACGTGGATTAGTTGTACCGTCTTGTATAGGTTTGAAAAAGAATGGGTAGTTTCTAAACATATAAACCACCTTCTTCATAAATATGTTTTCTTGTGCGTCCTTTCCCGTCTTCGACTGTATCCCCATAAGCTTGTCTTTAACCTGTGTAGCCTCATCGACAAGTACAGCAGAGCATATATTGGTGTAGCCAGAACGACGGCACTTAGTATAAAGCTGACCAATACAACGAGGATCAGCCTCGCAAGCAGCCATATGTAAAAAGATCTCACGTTGAAAATTTAAAAAATAAGGGTGACCAATATCTAGCTTCGTCCATTGAAGCATCATGTAATGCCTCCCCGTAATATATATAGGTTCATTGTTGTTATAAAACCAAAAGCCCTCACGCCTGCGCCGAAACTCTTCTTCGATATATGGACGAAACTTTTCTCGGAACTCTCTTGGCATTTCCGCCCACTCGTCCATAGAACGAATACGAGACAATTCCTGAGGCATAGGTGTCCTCTCCCACACTTGCATAGACTTTGATTTTTTATGTCCGAAAATTTCTTTCTTAGGCGGCCTTTTTGGAAGACAAATGAGTATATTACCGAGTTCGATAAGCTCACCTTCCGTACCGTTGGGACAAATCTTAATAGCAGGTTCTTCATAGTCCTCTAAGTTAAGTAAAGCGGACATTAGTAGCTACTGCCATTCTTATTCATTCTCCCTAAAGATGGGAAACCCGTTTTTGGCTCGGCTAGATTCATATATTGGCCGCAAGGACATTTAACATCGCTAACAACTTTTCCGTCTATTATTTTAGCTGTTACTTTAGTGACGTCTTGTTCATGATCTAAGCAATTGCATTGATACTTTGCCATTTTATTTTAATTTAATTTATTTACTTCTTCTGACCTTTGGTCTATTGTTAGCTCTGTTTTTAGACTGAGCTTGAAGTCTCGTTTTACCTCCTTTACCATAATGAGCTTCATCCATTCCGTCCCCATTACCGTAGTTGCCTTTTTTTCTGTTTATTTTGTTTAGGTTAGCGCGGTACTTTTTAGCCTTACCTCCTTTGCCATACTTAGCGTACTCTAGCTTGTAGTTTCTTTTTTTCTTAACCCTCATAAAGCAAAGATAAACATTTTGTTATTTAGAAAATCTTTCAGCAAAACCACCAGAATAATCTTTAGCTTCACCTATTTCGCCATCCGACTTAAGGTCTTTAATCATCTGTTCTAAACGTTGTCTTTCTATAAGAAGTTCTTTGCAATCTGTTGCCGTTTGCTTTATGGATTGCAACTCTGCCTTTCTAGCGCTACCATTTATTTCTGGATCGACAGGTTTTTTAACTTCATCAATCATGTTATCTATAGCCACTTCCATACTCTTCATGAGTCTCGTAGCCGCACTTATCGTGGTAAATCTAGTCTTCGACATACATCAAGTCTTCTGCGCGAGTGCGGTAATATTCTTTTCCGTCTATTTTTAAACGGTAGTCTCTATTTTGTTTAAAGCCTACAACGTCACCTTTTTTAACGCCTAGCTCTTTTAACCAGTCACAGTCAAAAGAAACAATACCTTTAGTAGGCAGTTTTTCTTTGTTGTCTATTACATGTATTAAATCAGATTTTGTCTCTAACTCTTCCTGCTCTATAAACTCTAACAAAGCCCAACCTGCAAGAGGTTTTACTTTTCCTGTTTTTTTGCTTTTATAAGCTATGGCCTGATTGTTAATAGTGTGATTGGGATCATATCTCACTAAATAATGATTATCGTTACCCGTTAGAATCTGACCCTCGTTAATAACTACTAGATGGTGAAAGTAAAGCGTGTCTCCTTTTTTAACGCCAGTCTTGTGTTTAAGAGGAGAACAGACTACAGGCCCTTCTGTCACTCTATGTTCAAATTCGTTAAATCTGTTGTCTACGTACAACTCTAAACCAGAGTCCGTCGTTATTGTGTCGTTGATCTTTTTTTCAAGCTCAACAACAAAAATGTCTAAAGTTTTCATTTAATTTTTAATTTAGTATCCACCGCCAGACCCTCCGCTAGACCCTCCGCTAGATCTTGTTGGTGTCATTCTTGGGGTTCTTCTTGGAGTTCTTCTTGGAGGGGGCGTTGTAGCTCTTCGAGCTCTTGAGGGTGTTGCTTGCGAAGCGCTTAGCTCACTCATTATTCTTTGCACTAAAGATCTTGCTGCATTTGTAGAGGGAGTTAATTTGTCATGACTTTCTGTCTTATGAAATCCTCCTACCATAGCTCCTTGAGAAACATGAACGTGATATGCTCCTACATAGTCAGATCCATTAGGTCTTTTAAACTCGCCTCCTGAAGTGTATAATTGTGTTCTTACCATTTTAAAAGTTGCAGTCGTATTCTATTATACAGGGCATGTCATCTACTGATTTCCATAATACTTGAGATGTATCGTCATCTTCCATATACACCAAATATCTTTTTTTATTATGTTTATGTAGATGCTCCCCATCTAAAACTATTGTGCTTACTTTTCCTCCTCCAGCTCTCATACCTATATAATAGGCCATTGCGTCTTTAGGGTCTTTCCCTATAATAATTTTTCTAATAAGTCCTTCCATTTTATTCTAAGTCTATTCCTGTTCCGTCTAACAAATCGTCTATATCATCATAGCCTTTATTGTTTTTGTCAGTGTCGTCCCAAGTGGTATTAATAAATTCTAATATGCTTTCTAATTCTTCTCTTGAGTCTAGGCTATAGCTGTACAGAGCTTGTAGCCTTGAGTTCCCAAATATGTCATGTTCTATAAGACCTGTAACCATTATTGACATAACTCTATCCTCCATCCCGTGTTTTTTTATAACATCTTCCATTTCGTCAGATAAACGCTGGATTTCTAAGAAAAAAGCCTGTTCTTCCATATCTTTACGTAATAAATTTATTTTAATGCCTAAAAGTCACGTTTCAAAGAAAAAGCTATTTCGAGATTTTTCCTATCTAAATCAAAGATACGTAAAAAAGAACTATCTTAAAAGATATAAGACAGTAAGTAATTCTTTTTGTAAAAAAAATGACATCTTTGAAAAAGAGTTAAGGTTTTTATTATGGGGTTATGACCTTGAGTTTTGGACTTTAGATTTTGCTTCAAAGGATTTTGACTATTCTAAAAAAAAGTTGTCAGAAAGAATAGTATTTCCTTTAGTTAAAGAGGAATACATATACAAACACTTTGATAGACTTACACCCTCTCAAAGTCGTGAAGACCACATTTTTAGAGATGAGCTAAAGATTAACTACAGAGTAAGATATGCTCTTACTCAAAAAGCTAGGCTTCTTGTTCAAAGATTCTACAAAAACCTAGAAGGTTAATCTTCAGACTCAGTATACCAATCCCCGTCGGTATCTCTCAACACAACCATTATCTCTGCGTGTGTGTACGTTGTCTTCCCGTCTAAAAACGATGGTTGATCTCCTCTGTACTTAACTAAAGCTTTGCTCCCGTCTGTACTGTAGCGTAACATATCGGCATTGCGGTTAGCTAGCTGAGAAAAATCTATCACAGAATCTTCATCCGTGATCTCTGTTGTATTTAGTATTACGTATGTAGTGTCCATGATTATTTTATTAAGGTGCGTCAGAGGTAAATGGAATGTCACCAGAAGTTAAAGCTGGGAGACCGTTTAGTTGTTTAACTGAGACACTGCTAATTGAACCTACAAAATTATTGTCGTTATCTTCTATAAAAACATCACCATTAGCACTACTATTCGCAGCTATGTATCCTGTATATGTTCCCGTTGACGTAGCTGTAATTTCACTTACTCCATTCATTCCGCCAAGTCTAACGGCAACCTCACCAGCCGAAATTGAAGACACTGTATAGACTATTTTATAGGTTTTACCGCTTGTAATACCCACATCCTGTTTTATATGTCTATTTGAAGTTCCTCCAGAAAATGATGCTACTCCACCTGATATAGACCATCCTTCCTCTTTATTCCAGTCTGAATCCGCTGCAAAATTACCATTCGTAACTAACTCCGCCCCAAACCCAGATGCATGCTGATCGTGAACTACTCCGTTTGCTTTATCGTCAAACGATCCATTCCCCATCCTATAATATGCTACAAGCGCAGAAGAGTTATCGTAATTATCTCCGTCGTCAAAGGTTAAGTTAGTCGGTTTACCGTTGTTATATATAGCTTCTACAGCGTCAGCATCTAAAGCTACGCTCCATAAAGCTACATTGTCAATTTTTCCATTAAAAAAATCAGAAGCACCGTTGATGCTTCCTATAGTACAATCATCTACAGAAGGTATCATTGAAAACGCTTCAGAATGTGTATCTTCTACACTACCGTCTACATAGATTTTTTGCTCACTAGCTTTTCCTGTTATAACAACGTGATGCCAATTACCATCGGTTACATCCGTAGTAGAACTTGGATTGCAATGAGAAGAACCATTCCATATCAAAGCTTCCGCTTTTCCACTGATACTATTTATGCGAAGACCGAAATTTGTAGTGCCAGTAGTTTTTTGATTTTGGAATATATACTTTCCATCAGACTCTGCACCAGTAGCTTTAATCCATACTGATAGCGAAGCTTCGTTTTGCGAAGTTGTCATTATGCTATTTGAAGCACCTAAGCTCACATAATCATCTGCCCCATCAAAATCTAAGCTATACTTAGACTCTGGTGTAGAGCTTGACGATACTGTGCTTGCTAACCCTAACATTCTCCTGTAAAAAATTCACTCACATCGGCTTGTGAGAGGATTAAACAATTTTCGAAGTCTCTATAAGTTATAGTCACTTCTTCTTCCCATTGGACCGCTTTCGCGATGGTTTCGTAGATGCGTTTGTAGGCGTTTGTGGAGCTCCCAATAAACCCATCTTCTGTAACATTGTTGTTATGTTGCGTATCACCCACAAGCAAACATCCCGCAGTATCTTCATCTGTATTACCGCAATGAATAAGTACATATGTAAAATTAGGGACATCAAGGATTTCAAGCATCCCCATATGTATATCAGTGAATCTTTTGGCGTACTTGGCATCGAAGCCACCCACTCGCCTAAAACCGAGGCGATACTCTCCTTCAGGTATACAAGTTTCTCCCTGCACCTTTTCGGTGCGGCTTTCATCTTCGAGAGTATAGCATAAAAACTTTCTTTTATCATCTGTTATATCGAATAGTATTCCGTTAGTTGAGTCTTTTCCTTTGTTGAACCTTATTACTTCTAGTTTCATTCTTTAATTTATTTAGTCGGATTTTCTCTGCTTCTTTAGCGTGGTCTTTTCTTTTCTTTATTGGGTTAAAATAAAACTTTTTCAAACTTCATCAATCATAAGCAGAGCTGGGACAAATACCATCTGGACAAAAGTTTCTAGTTGCTTTGTCTGCTCCACCTCCCCGTGAGGCTCTTGCTTTTCCTAGCTTAGCATCTCTAAAATCTATATCTTTCTCCCCCATCATATCCATAAAATACCTAAGTAAAGTAGGATCATTTAAAAGTTTTCTAAATTTTTTAGCTTCAGACTCTTTTAGAGGTCTATCAGCGAGTTTTTCTAATGATGCTTTTTTTAATGACATAGCACCTACAGAGGGGCTATAACCTTCCTCTTCTTTATCATATTCGGCGATCCTTGTGTCTCCTTTTTTCTTTGTTTTATAAGATACAAAATCTGCAGGAGAAAACGCTGTATTAAAATCTACTTTAGGTTTAGCGGCTTTTGAAAAAGATAATATTTTTAACAAGTCAGACGCATCGTATTTAACCTCATTGTCCTCTCCAAACTTAGAGATATGACGAAGCATTTCATTTGTTTTAGGATTAGCCAAAGGGTTAGTTGGTATTCCCCCACCTTCTACGTATCTTTTTACGTATCTCACAGTTTATATGGATTTCCTTCACCTAATCTATGTATCCACCCCCTACCGTCTAAATCAGCTGTTGCGCCTAAACCAACTGCACCACCTACTGCACCTAATCCTAACATGCGTACAAGTTGCCTTAATATCTTAGCTCTTTCGTCAACGTCTTCGCTGTTTTCTAACATACCTAAAAGCTCTTCAGTGTCCTCTGCCCTCTCATATGGTCGTCTTTGTCTGTCTGCTCGTCTTTGAAATTTTTCATTTTTACGGAACTCTTTATCAGTTAAAGGTTCTAATTGTCCTCCGTTATTGTACTTTTTTAGTTTCATTCTTTTCGTTTTTATAGTGCTGCAAATATCTCTACATCCGCTGTACCTGAAGAAACATCAGCATGTATAGTGTCAATAGCTATAGTTGATTCTGTTGCGCTGGTCCCTGTAGCATCGGCATACATAAGTGAGTTACCTAACATCCAGCTGTCCCCCGCCTCCAGTTTGACATAGTACTGAGTAGAAGCACCCACTATACGTAGCTGCACATCTGCTGAAGCGTCTAAGTTGGTTATTCGCAAGTAATCTACGGTTGCATCTTTTAAAGTTCCTGCTGCATCGGCAGCGGCAAAAAGAAGAACAGATTGCTCTGTTGCGGTGCAGTTAATGATTCTTTTATACACCTGAGTTACTGTCTCAGACATAACGTACTCACCACCGTACTCCGTTCCGTTTAAGTTTAAGTCTTCTTTTATTGATACTGTTAACGTCGCCATTGTTTAATATTTTTTCTTTACTTTAATTCTTCCCCCCGTTCTAAATGTGTTACCCAATCCAGCTAAACCTCTTTGCTGATTGAAACCTCCTAACATTCTCATAAAGTCATCCATTCGACCTTGAACGTTTTCGTTACCAGAAGTTAATCTATCTCTACCACCTGTTACTTGATTGAAAATAGGTCCAGCCTGTATGCTAGGCATATTTCTTTTAGACAAATCTTCTAAAATAGCTTCCATCCCCATACCTCTAGGAGGTCTCGTGGGAAACTCATCTACACCTTCTGACCCAAACTCTGCGAAAGAAGGGTCATCTAAAGCTTGTTCTAAAGATGAAGGATCATCAAAAGACTCCTCTTCTAAAGGTATATCTTGTATCCCCTCTAATCTAGCCTCAGCTATAGGATCTATTGTTTCTAAAGGTGTTCTTTGATTAGGCTGTAATATATCCCCTGCTTTTCTTGCAATTGCTTTTTTTGTAAAGTCCTGAAGTTTCTTTTTACCAGCATCAATTAAAGCTTTTTTTCCTGCTTCACCACCCAGCTTAGACCCTACTTTACCAGCAAGCTTTCCTAATGCAGCCCCACCTCCAAGCGCAGCCCCTAATCCACCTACAGCCGCCCCAACAACGCCTTTACCAAAATCGTCCATTCTAGCCTGACGCCTCTTATTCTCAAGCTTTCTTTTTTCTATTGATTCAGCCGCAGTCAACCCAGAGTGAGACCTTTTTTTTAAACCCTTAGCTTTTTGACCTCTACGAAGCTCTCTAAGCTTCTTTCTTTCGGATCTGCTAAGTCTATCTGTGTTGAATAATGCCATAGCGCAAATATAAGGAAGATTTAATTGTGGTTTTTAACCCCGAAAGCTAGATTTCAACTAGACACAACTACCCTGTATACTACAAGTAAGCTTCTCTTAGTCTTTAAGTACTTAAAACAAAACCTAATAACAGATTTATTAAGTATCTGAACCCTTACAACCGCTTACAGTGCCAAAGGTACTACAGAAAATTTGAAAAGTCAACCCCTAAACAAAAGGTTTAAGTAACAGACTCTAAAAGACTACAAATAAGAGGTTTATACCTGTATATTTTGTATTTGCTTTGGTGAAATAAGTTTTGAAAACTAAAAAATTTCGGGAGATCTCGATGTAATTGAAAAAATCGGGAGAAATGTTTAGGTTGGGGATAATATATATGTGTAGACGTTAGCTACGCTAACCCGAAACGGATTTTCCAAACCCCCTCCCTCAACGAAGTTGAGAATCTCGCCATACATTCTAGCTTTTACCTGTAAATGCCTATGGCATAGTACGTTAAGCTATGTTATGTAAAGCATAGGTACACGTGTGTATGTGTAACGAGCTGTGTTGGAAGGTCGAACAATCCCCCTCCTAAAGTAATACTTTAGACTCTCCCCCCATTACAGGGGCTTTACTGTTGGCATTTATTAACATTGCATCACGCATGTACGCAAGGCATACACGCGCTCGCATACACGCACAACACGCGCACGCGACGCGCAGACGCGACACACGTGCACACACACGCCTACGCGCATGTGTTAGGGCTTTCCATCCTTATTTAGAATGATTATTAATAACGTTTGTATCTTGCTTGTGTTCAGTCAGTTACAAATTATTTTTCAAAGTCATGTCGAAACTTGCAAAAGTTATCCTTATCTTTGCCCCATCAACTCGGTAACGTTGCCGAGATTTAAACCATATACATCATGTCTAAAGACATCAACATCAAAGACTGCCGTAAGGCAGTAAACAGAGCGAAGTACAACCCAACAGCTGAGCGTAAAGCACAGGCACTCAAACTCCTAAAGGAGTTAATGGATGCTGTTACTAACCTCGAAGAGGTTAAGCCAAAAGCAGCCAAGCCTAAAACGAAGGCTAAGCCAAAGGCTAAGCGCAAGTCACCCAAGCGTAAGCCGTCTAACCAAAGGTTAGAAGAAGCTCAGGTCAAGGACAACGTGTCCACCACATACATACCTGACGCCGCGAAGGATGTCATCGACCTCCCTGAATACAAGCAACTTAGGGATATGGGTTACGGGGTTGAGGATGCAGTTCGCTACGTCAACGCTCTCATGCAGGGTGCGCCGCAGGTAGCGTAACACCTGACCAGCATAGGCACACAGGGTGCACACAAGGTTCGATTCCTTGCTATGCTCTAAACCATTAGAAGGTTTAATATACACTCTCTTCATTTATGAAGAGTGTATATAAACCCTCTTATAAACCATAAAAAATCCAACATCATGGAAAACATCAACACAAGTGCGTTAGCACACGACCTCCGCATACAAGCGGCAAAGCAACTATTTGACGGCTTAACATTTAGCCAAGCTACGAACACATCCGAGTGGGATGCACTCACATGTGACGAACAAATGACAATCGAAGATTTAATAGGGTAACCATGAATAAACACGAACTAACACGACTAGCGTATGGATCTACGCTAATGGACGGCGGATACACGCTATGGAAAGACGAGAAAACTCGACTCAGCGGCTACGTTGTAGGCGGTGTGTGTACTGAGTCTGACTGCCTTACAGAGGCATCAACTAGATTTGCTGAGCTATTCGACATATACCTACACAAGCTAGATGTACGTAATGAGTACAGAACGCTAGGCATAGGTACATGGGTTGACGAAGGTAGAATTTACTTCGACATTGTTGAATACGTTGAAAACGAGCAAGATGCTGTTGCCTTGTGCGTTGAGCGTAACGAAAAAGCATACTTCGACATCTTAAACCAAAAAAGCGTATACATCACAGATGAAAAGTAACCCATACATAAACATGAGTTTCCAAGAATTGGAACTAGCATACGAGCTATTCACATACAACGAATATTGGGAGGATATCCGCTTAGTTGCGGATGCTTTCTGCCTTAAAGCAGAGCTTGATATAATAACACATAACTAACTGAAATACAATATAATATGAACAAAGATAAACTACAACACGAAAAAGAAGCTATACTTAGGTGGATGGACATGAACGATGCTCACATGAGCCTACGTATGAACGAAGAGCTAAGAATTATAAACGAACAACTATCTAAAATAAAATGAACTATCTAGACAGAGCAGACGAAGTGTACGAAGAGAGGCGCGATGAGGCGTGGATGAACATTAATATAATCCAACTCGATAAGTACAAAGCAAACCTCACGGTAACACGTGAGCGATTAGGCAACGACTACCACATCAACGTGTTCAGCTACGAAACGCTTGTAGCTACGGGGCTCGAAGGCGGTAAGCTAATGCAATCGCAATGGCACAGCACAACGACACAGAAACACGTTAACTACGTCGCAAAGGAGTTGAATATGGAGTTGATTAAGCTATTCTAAATCAGCGACTTACAAAATAAATTTGGAATTTGGTAAAGTTTGTTGTATCTTTGCTGTCGATTCCAACATCAGAATCACAAACCATTTAATACATCATGAATATACAAAATTACATCAAGGAGGAGGTGCATAAGCTAGACAAAGGTATTGTAGCTACACCTCAAGACAGAGAGTATTTAGAATCGTTTGCTAAAGCAAATAATGGTTCTATGGACTTATTGCTAATGCAAATGGCTGTGCAATACGGCTACAAGATAGCACTAGAAAACGTACAAGACGAATTAAAAAACCAAACATCATGAAATACGCTAGAAAATGCTCGATAACGGGCGAAGGAATGAACGAAGGCTATCTTGTAGGGGATTGCACACCAGTCAAGTACGAGAAAGACCTCATCGCTCTTATACGTTCATGGAACGTAGATGAGAAC
>Ga0098048_1000142_pt1 | contig 35204 bp, 47 predicted proteins | sample 13_taG_FD_75052 | JGI IMG/M metagenome (GOLD analysis project Ga0098048, IMG submission 75052) | Marine viral communities from the Subarctic Pacific Ocean - 13_ETSP_OMZ_AT15268 metaG | ecosystem: Environmental > Aquatic > Marine > Oceanic | place: Pacific Ocean | collected 2015-01-16 | reverse complement strand
TCACAAAATTAGCTAACTATGACAAAGGAAAGTATATATAATAGCCTTTACATACTAGGCACATTATCAACTATTTTGTGTTGTATTGTGTTTAGCTAATAAACAAATCAAACTAATTAAAGCCCCTATTTTTAGGGGTTTTTTTTTGGCTCTATGGCTTACGCTCTAGGGCTTTTTTTGTGGCTTATATTGTGGGCTTATTGGCTTATATTATACGCTTATATTGGTGGCACTTTGTCGGCTTATTGGCTTATATGAGGGGCTTATATCATTGGCTTATATTGTCGGCTTTTGGTGTGGTGTGTGGCTTATTGGTTTGGGGGTGTGGGGTTATGTTTCAAAGGTTTTGTTTTACACTTGTTCGGGGTTTCTTTTGGTTTCTTTTGGGCTTTGTTTTATGCTGTTTTGGTGGGGTTTGGGGGGTTTGTTTTGGTGTGGGTTTGTTAAGGTTTGCCAATAAAATATGACGCTTTAAGGCGTTGATTTCTGTTAATTGTGGCACATTGTAACCTCTTGAGGGTGTTATATTTACGTAATTGAAAAAATTTTTTAGGGTAGTCCAATATTCACACTAGATTTTCCAATTTTCAAGTTTATTACACTAGGTGCACAATATGTATTTTAGTTCCATATTTTATAATTTTTTTTCGTTTATATTTGTTACAGTAAAAATGTAATTTGAGATATGAACAAAAGAGACAAGGAACGAGCTGATAAGAAGGCTGCCAAGGAGCTGCAAAAGAAGGAGAATGTTGAAATTATAGAAAGCACTGTAGCGAAGTATGATATTAACGATTTGAACCTTAATAAAAGTTCTGGTAAAGCAACTAGTCTTGTTAGTTACAAAAGAACAACGGAGGTTGTAAAATTAATTTTGAGAGGAGTGAGATATACAGACATAATGGAGTATTGTGAAGCTCATTGGGGAATCAAAAGAAGGATGGCAAGTATTTATTACAAGAAGGCTTTAGAGAGTTTTGCCGAGCAGTTCTCGGAAGAACGAGAATATGAAATTGATAAGCATCAGATTATGTTACAAGATTTATATCGTAAGTCTTATCAAGCTGGTGATTTGAATTTGTGCAGATTGTTATTGCAAGATGTTGCAAAGATGAAAGGCATTGTAGTGGATAGAGTGGATGTTACTAGTGGTGGTGAAGGGTTTGTGTTTAATTATCAGAAGCCATCCGAGTAGATATAGTATTCCCTGATAATCACTTAAACAAAAGAAAAACACTTTTGTTAAAGAATATAATATTAATTATTATAACTTTAATATTAATAAGTACGAATGTAATAAAAATAAATGACAAATTATGGAAACTTTAGCAACAATTAAAATAGAAAACAAATGGATTTAACAATCGCAACACCAATCAGTTTTGGTATTTCAAAGTCTATACAGGAGAAGAAATACGTCAAGTCTGTTGCCCCTAGAACCAGGAGAGCAAAAAACACAGTTAGCAATATTGACAGGAAAGAAAGAGATTCTAAAAGAAGTTTTTTCCAACCATCGAATAAAACAACTAATAAAATAAACGATACAGAATTTGTGTCTGGAACTACTTGGCATTTGTCTTTCAAGATAGGTGTTGATGAGCAACAGCTTAAAGCAAATATAACAACGAAAGAATTAAAGGCATTTCTTTTGTCTGATGGAACAACTGCAAGAGCAACTACTGCTATTGCCTGGATTGATTCTACTTTGGCTTTGGATGATGCCCATGCAGATAAGTATGCTTTGTATACTGCTGTTGATTATAATATTGTTGAATTTATGACAAGAGTAAAGAAAAGTGCTATATTTGAAGGAACGGAGATAGGAAATGTCGCAAAACACTATATTGATGTTTTGTATGCCGACCAAATAGCAAATAACGCAGACCATCAAGCTCGTGTAGCTTTAGTAGAGAACTTTGACCTATCAGAAGATTCTTTAGCGTGGTTAGAAAACGAAGGTATAAAAATAAAATAATGACAAAATTTGAAAAAGCAATAGAGAATTTAAAATCAGACAAGCCTGGTTTACTAGAACAGGTTTTTGGTTTTATAGGGGTAATTTCAGCATTGCCATCTGTTATAGTTTACTATATTCTGGTTTTAATTAGAAATCAAGTACAAGCTCTAATTAAAAAGGTTTGGAAATAGATTTTAAGCCAACTCCTAAACAGCACATAGCTTGGGAGTATCTGCACGATGAATCTACTTCTGAAATTTTATTTGGGGGTAGTGCTGGTGGTGGTAAGAGTTACTTTGGAGCAGCTTGGCTATTGTATTCTTGCCTTCGTTATCCTGGTACTCGTTGGTTAATGGGTAGAGCTGTACTAAAGACTCTAAAAGAAACAACACTTAACTCATTTTTTACTGTATGTGGGGATTGGGGTGTAAAAAAGGGTGAGATTTATAAATTTAACGCACAATCTAACATTATAGAGTTTACAAATGGCAGCTCCATAATTTTAAAGGATTTATATCAGTACCCTGCCGACCCAAATTTTGATTCACTTGGTTCATTGGAGATTTCTGGTGCTTTTATAGATGAGGTGAACCAATGTACAGAGAAAGCAAAGAATGTTGTTGCCTCAAGGATTAGATACAAGCTATCAGAGTATAAGTTACGACCAAAAGTGCTTATGTCGTGCAACCCTGCTAAAAACTGGGTTTATGACTTTTATAAACAAGACAGAGATGACACTTTAGCCGACCACAAGAAGTTTGTACAGGCTAAACTAGTAGATAACCCTCATATTTCTGAATTTTACGAAGAACAGCTTAGAAGATTAGACCCTGTTTCGAGAGAAAGGCTTTTACATGGTAACTGGGAGTATGATTCTGGTGAAGATAGGCTTTTTGACTACGAGGCACTGTTAAATATGTTTACTAACTCATCTGTTTCGTCAGAAGGTGCAGAAAAGTACCTTTCTTGCGATGTTGCCTTACTTGGTAGCGATAAATTAGTTATTTGCGTATGGAATGGCATGGTTGTGGAAGAAATAATCACAAAAGACAAGACATCTGCCGATAATGTGGAGAAAATCATAAGAAATCTAGCAGAAAAGCATCAAATAAGCAAAAAAAACATCATAATTGATAGTGATGGAGTAGGTCAATACCTTTCTCACTACATGAAAGGTGTTGTTCCTTTTGTAAATAATGCGAAGCCAATGAACAAAGAAAACTTTGTAAATTTAAAGACACAGTGCTATTATAAACTTGCAGAACAGATAAATGTGGGTAATATCTGGATAAAATGCAATGATACAGAGCTTAGAAACAAAATTATAGAAGAATTTGAGGTTATTCGCAGAAAAAACATGGATAACGACAATAAATTAGCTATTTTATCTAAAAAAGAGATGAAAGCTGTTTTAGGACACTCACCTGACTTTGCAGATGCCTTAATGATGCGTATGAAGTACCTTTTTGGTAATGATAAAAGGATTTTAGCGTGGCGATAAAAAAACTTGCTTTTTGTTCCATAAAGTTCCAAACTATATTCGTTATATTGTAAGATGGCTTTTGAACTTGAAATATATTATCTAAACAATGAACATTCAAGTATTGTGAATGACTATATAGATGATGTTTATCAATTAGTTCATGAAGCTACATTTTTTACAGAGGATTACAAAAATTTTGAGGACTTAATACAGAATGTCGTGTCTTACCATAATGGTTTAGGTGAGTATGTGGCAGATGGTAGTGTTGATAGAAGAGAATGGTATACATCTTTACCTAATAATTTATATTGGGTTAGTAAAGGGTTTTTTTCAAACTTGCCACAGTATCAAGATAAAGATATTGTTGAGCATGAGCAAAAATTGTTATATTTGACAATAGATGTTTTAGACAGACTAAACGAATGTATGGAAAAACTGCCTTTAACGCAAGGAGAGATGAATATAAATCTAAATTAATGAAAGAGTTTGAAATTAGTGGTAAGAAGGTGAATATACCTGAAACCTGGTTAGATATAAATTGGTCTACGTTTTTAAAGTTTACAAAAATTATAAAATCGTATGATGAAGAGTTAAAAAAACAAGAAGAATCTGATTCTGACAAAGAATATGCAGAGGTTCTCTTAAATTTAGATTTTAACACTAAAATTTTATCATTTTGGACTGGATGCACGATAGAAGAGGTTTCTCATTGGGATATGCAAGAGGCAAACGAAATAATGAAACAAATATCGTTTGTAAATCAAGAGTATGTGCCAATAGACATAAAGTCTTTTACGATAGGAGAAGAAAAGTTCTTTTTACCAAAAGATTTAATGAGAAAATCATCCTTTGGTAGATATATTGAGGCTGAACAATTAGAAATACAGTCTAGTATGATAGACCAAGGCAAAATTGAGTATATGCCTAGACAGATTGCAATTCTTTGTAAAAAAGAAGGTGAAGAAGAGAAATTAGATGATGATGTCATCGACAAACGAGCTAAAATGTTCGAACAATTAGATATGGCAACGATTTGGGATGTCGCTTTTTTTTTGAACAAGTTAGAACAAGGATTGCTGACGAGTTTCCTAACCTATCAGGTGGTGGAGGAAGTAATGCAGCAAAAAGAGCAGCAAAAAGCACAATAGATGGTTATGGCTGGTTAAATTCTGTTTATCGAATAGCACAAGACGGAATTTTTACAAAAGGCAACGAATCTGCTGTTCAATCTGTTCTTGACGCTAAATTAGATGAGATTTTGACGTATCTCTCTTGGCAAAACGCAGTTAGTAAGTTTGATGAGATAATGTCAGAGATACATAAAAAACAACAGAAATAATGTCTACAACTTTAACACAATTAGTAAATAACATGAACACCTGTGCAACTAGTGCAGGTTTTAATTCATTTAAGTTTGGTAATACATCACACATAAACTTTGACCACAACATACCATACGACTTACTTAACTTTCAATACCCAACATCAAGTATTATAGATATAAATAATGGTTTACAAGTATTTGATTGCGTCATTACAGCTTACAGACCAATATCTAAAGCAAACACTACAGGAGTAGAGATAACTGATAATGTTCATGTTATTATGACTGCCCTAGAAAAAAGAATATTAAAGGTTTTAGGGTGTTTAGGTTCTGCAAGTAATTGTCAAGATGTTATACCTAGAGAATCAATACAGTTTATAAGACAAAAAAATACACACAATGATAGACTCGTTAGTGTTAGCTGCAACTTTAGTATAGAACTTTTTTACGATTGTGTAGATTTTGATTGCTCAAACTTTCCTCCAGCAGCTACACTAGATAGTTATGATTGTATTAATAATGAGTGCGTAGACCCTGGTGATGGTTCTGGTACTTACGCTACTTTAGCAGAGTGCGAAGCAGCAGGATGTGAAAGCTAATGAAGAGTATATACGAAAAAGTAGGGAACAAGATACAGCGTGAGCTTAAAAGAGAATTAGCTAGACAGCGTTCTTTTGGTGAATTTGGTAAGTCTCCGATTAATAATACAGGTGCTTTAAGCAACAGTATGATTAACGAAATATCATTTGGTGATGTAGACACAATAAGAGTAAAAGGCTTACAATATGGTAGTTGGTTGAACGATGGTTACAAGCCAAAATTTAATTCTAAAAGTGGTTTAGGAGGAGACCCAGGAAGTCCATACATAAATGGATTAGTAAGATGGTTAGGAAGTAAAAAAGGTCTTTATGGCAGAGAAGCATTAAAAGCTGCTTTTGCTATTGCTAAAAGTAAAGAAAATAAATTATCACCACACCCAAACGTAAAAGGTTGGATTGATAAAGCAAGTAAAAAAATAGATGAAAGTTTATCATCTTTTGTACAAAACGAAATAGACCTAACTATTCAACAAAGAGTAGATAGGGTTTTAAATATAACAATATAATATGGCAAGTCCTACAATATCTATAACACAAAACCTAGACAGACAGTTTTATGCTGCCTACAGACCTATTTTATGTCAAGTAGAAGATTTAGATGGTAATGCTGCGTATATGACAGCAACTATAGAAAGACAAGCAGGTTTTAACAGTAATGTTTATCAAAGTACAGGAATCACACTTAATGCTTACGAAGATAACGACCAACCTTTTCACTACACATTTAACCTTATGGGTTATGTTAGAGAACTTTTAAATTCTGGTGGATGGTCTAGGTTTACACAAATAGTAAGACCAGGTGTAGATGAAACAGGATATAGGTTTAGAATTAGGATACACGCAAATAGATATAGCGATACTGCCGATGCACCTTTAGTAGTAGATTATGACGATGTAGAATATAGTTTTAGCTTTTTCGCATTAAACACTACAACAAACATACAGCAAAGACTAGGAAACACCCCAGCAGTTGGTAACCTACCTTTTGATTTTCCAAGCATTGATAGACTAATATTAGGTAGCAATAGAGAAGCAAACTATCAAGACATGAGCATAAAGCTAAGTCAAAACTCACCACAATACATAGAAACAGGTACCTTCTACAATACATCTCTCTCATCATTAATAGCATCAAAGACATATACCATAAATATGTCAGACTCTCGCAATGATGCCATTTATCAGCCTGTTGGTCTAAGCAAAGGTTATTGGAATGAGTTTTGGCTTTCTTTTTACATAATGGACTCTAATGGTAATCTAAATGGAATTGCAACTACTTTTGTTACTAGTATTTCACAATTATATAAGATAGCAGCACATCCTGTTAGACTAAACTCACAAATTATATCATTAGGTGGTAATCCAGGTAATAGTATTATTGATGCAAGTGGTAATTTAGTAGCTGCTGGTGCTATAATAGTTCCCTTTGTAAGGAACAGTTTTTTAGGTACACAAAAATATTTAGCTCTACCAGGAAGTTACTATGGTGCTAATAACTATACTGTTGATGCACACCTTTTAGACTGGAGTGATGTGCCTGATAATGGTAAGTGTAATAGAAATAAGTTTGTATTTAGAACCTCATCTGGTTCTTTTGATTGGATAAATTTATATGGTACAGAAAGCAAAGAAACTACTTTTAGCTCTGTAGTTTACGATAGATTTGCAGACATTGGATTTGGAATACAAGGCAACTCTTTACACACTAGGTCTGTTTTACACAATGACAGAGAAGATGTATTTACAATCACATCTCAACCAATAAGCAAAGAGATTGGATTGCACGTTGAAGAGCTTATAACAAGCACTATGGTTTGGATAGAAAAAGAACACTATATAAATCATGGCTCGAATACTACAATGAATAATGGAAACTTAGTTCCTATATTGATAAATCCAGGTAGCTTTGAAATTTATAGTACAGAAAACAATATGTACTTTGTAGAGTTTAGCTACACTTATTCTGAAAAAATAACAATGCAAAAAGCATAACATGGCAAATATTAGTTACGAAGCAAATAACTGTGTTTTAGAAATAGGTACAACTATAGGTTCAAGAGAAATATCTTCTCAAGAACAGGTTGGTACTGAAACAATAACTAAATATGAAGGCTGTGTAGATATAAATGACAGTAAAGATGAAGGATTTAATGATGGACAAGGCAATACTGGGCAAAGAGTTGTTTATACTGGTAGCGTACCAACTGTTGCTGATAATTTAGGAGGAACACTGCAAGAGTGTTATGGTGTAGGTAACATACAAACACAGGGATGTGCCTTAACATATTTAAACACTTTTGGTAATAACTCTTTTCAGCCAGGTAGCAATCAAGATGATGATAAGCTAATTGTTTTTAGTTTATATGATAACAGTTTAGTTCCAATTAATATGCCTAGTATAAACCCAGTATTAACAGCAGGGGGTGCTAGGTATGAACCACAAAACGCTATAAACAATTCACATAATCCACAAGGTAGAGCAATATACTTTGTAAACAATGACCAAACTAGTGGTACAGGTGCTAATGTAACAGACAGAGAAGTTTCTTGTTTTGACGTAGTACACGACTTTGCAAACAACAACATAGTTTTAAGAGGTAATGGTTCGGATAGAATTGCAGACTACACAGCACAATGTAACCAGTTATGGTTGAATCCAGAAAGACATTCTTATTATATATCTGCTTATAAACATTCAGGTGCTTGGGATAGTTCAGGAGGCTCTAACAACCCTTTTTATTGGGTTGGTGGTAGTATTAAGGCAAAAACACACATAGGCTCTTACGAAGGCTCTATTTACAGAAACCCAGCTTTAGGTACTAAGATAAACGACTGTTTTAATAGTGATGGTTTGTTAGGAATAACAAGTCAGGCTTTTGGTATGGGTGCTGGACTTGAAAGTGCAGACCAGTATGAGGTTAAAATATCTGTATCTTCTATAATAAACGCTAACATAAATGTTTTTGAAGGCTCACCTTACAACAGTCAAATAGAAACAGGACAGGCTGGTAACTTGACAATAACATCTCCAGGTGTATATTCGTTTTGTTTAGGTGCATTGAAGAGAACACATACTTTTGGTCATACTGCAACTTATGGTGGTGTTATAATGATGGATAATGGCAAACACTTTCATCCAGCTAATGGTTCAATAAATATTTTAGAGGCTTTTGCTATAGATGAAGATTTACCTGCAAGATGCACTATAGATTTTATAGAGATAACAAAAAAAGACACAAAGATAACTAGTGAAGAAGTGCCTGTTTATGTAGACAACTCTTACACTATAGATGATATACAATGGGAATACTTAGATATTTTTAAAAGCAATGAGCTGCCTTTAGCTTTAACATATACTATAGGAAACTTAAAGGATTTAACTAAGTCCAATACAGGTTATAGTAAAACATTTGAAATACCCTCAAACAATCGCAACAATCAAATACTAGACCCAATGTTAGCTGTTGGTGCTGTAAGGGAAAATATAGATTGGAAGCCTTGTAGAATATCTGTAGATGGTGTTGTAGTCTTTAAGGGTTTAATGAGAGTAGAGAAAGGTATTACAGGTGAAGGTGGAGCTTACTCTTGTCATATTTTAGAAGACTCAATAGATTGGGCATCATTAATTGATGATAGAAAAATATGTGATATTGCTTTTGGTGATGAAGTGCCTAAAAAGAAAGGTTGGCAATCTATACTAACCTCTTGGTTTCACACTCCTCATAAATCAATAGGTGAAGAAAGTTTTGTAGATTTTAAAAACGACCCTACAAGAAACTTATTTGGTGGTCAGTATAGCCTTCCAGGATATTTTGGAGAGACAGAAGCCTTAATAGAAAAAGACTATATATATGGATTAGTAAACTATGGAGAATGGGATGCACAATCTTTAAATTCACAGGAAGAAGATTATGATGGAGTAATAAATTACGACCATAATTCTAATGACTTTCATCCTTCTATTTTTGCATATAGAATTGTAAATAAAATTTTTGAAAACATTGGTTATACTTTACAAAGTAATTTCTTTGAGTCTGACACATTTAAAAGATTAGTTCATCCTTATACTTCAGGTGATGATTATAGAGATGACAATCTTTATGGAGAAAATGGTAGTCATGCTACTCATGTTGGCTTTGCTCCTAAAATACCTTGTGGTGGTAATTTTGAAACTGGTGGTAAAGTAAAATCTCCAAACATTCATGTTTTTTATCCTCCTATAGTACCTGGTTCTGACGAAGGTAATAATTGGGGTGGCAACTCAAGTCAAACAGGATATACAGCACCTTTTGCTGGTAACTTTTATGTAGGATGGGGTTTGTATATGTATATAAGTGCTGGAAATTCTGTTGGAAATTTATATGCTGAAATAATGATTAATGGTTCTGTTGCAGACCCCACCTATAACTATAACAATGGTCTTGTTTCAGTGTTAAACTCTGGTGGGGATGCTCATTTAGGAGAACAATTTAGCAATACTGGTACTGTATATATGAATCAAGGTGATGTTCTTTCTCTAAGGATTAGAGGTCATCAACAAACTGGTGCATTTGGACTGCCAAAAAAAATGTGGTGTGATGTTTCTGATATTTTATTAGACATTTATCCATTGCCTTCAGCTAATGTTCCTGAATTTAATGTTAATTTTAATAAGATATTACCTTGTACTAAACAAAAAGATTATTTAAAAGGTCTTACAGAATTGTTTAATTTGCAATGGTTAGCAGATAGAGAATCCAGAACAGTAACTGTTGAGACTTATGATGATTTTTTTGGCAGTGGTAAAGTTTTAGATTGGACTGATAAGTTAGACCATACGTCTTGGACTGATAAATTTATTGCTGAAGAATTAGCGAGAAATGTACTATTTAAGTATAAAAAAGATACTGGCGATAAGGGTATCGAATCTTTATATAATTGGAGAGAAGAAAATGGATATAACATTTACAAATCTTATGAGTTGCAAAACGAACAAAGATTTAGAAAAGATAGACTTGACTTAGGAACAACAATATTTCATTCAACATATAGATTTAATAATTATGGCAATCAGCCAAATCCAAGTCAATATCCAGCAGGTCATCCTACTTTAGCTAATGCTTATCAGTGGGGTGATTTAACTTGGACAGACCCCTTCATAAATAAAGATAATCCTTTGATGCCAGTTATTTGGACTAATGAAGGAGGTCATATAAATCAACAGCTAAGACCTGCATATACACCAGCTCCAAAGGCAAGTATAAGAATATTAAACTACTACGGAATAACAAAATGTTCTAAATGGAAGTTTGCAAAGTCAGATGGTAATTCACAAAGCATGGGGGTTTATCCTCATTTAGGTTGGATTAATGGCTGGTCAAAAGGGGTTGCTATAGACCCTTACAACTTGTCTTGGGATGATTATGATGATGGAAGTGGTTTTGTTAGTCCTGGCTTGTTCTCTAAGTATTGGAGAAACGCTTTTAACAAGATGTCTGGTGGTGCTGCTGTAAGAACCTGTAAGATGGCTTTATCTGCTGTAGATATAAATCTTTTTGATTACAGAGACATAATACACCTAAAGATAGATGGTGTTTCTACTTACTGGACAGTACAGGCAATTAAAGACTACAAGCCTAACCAAAGAGTTTTAACTACTGTAGAGCTTATAGAATGGAAACAAGACAACAACTACGTTGGAAGTAGCACTAAAAAAACTTCTAATAAGATTGATATACAGGAAGAAGAAGATACTAGCAAAGAGTACACAGCTTCTGTAAATCCTGTTGCTTATGCACCAAAAAGTAATTTAGAACGTATAGAAGATGCTATTACAGTTACAGATGTTGGTGATGTTAAGTTGTATGGTGGTGAAATTATAGTAGAAGAAGAAAATGGTATGATATGTACTTTGGTTTACACTGATGGGGATTGCGTAGAAAAATTATATCTGCCCAAAGAAGCAGATGATGAAGACAGAAATAACAACAGAATAAACTACAACAAGTAGCATGGCTAAGAAAAGAAAAAAGAAAAAAACAACTTATAATAAATAGATAATGGCAAAGACTACAACTTTTTATGAGTTTAAGGCAAAACTTACCGACCTTGACCTTTTAAATGCAAAGCTAAAAGAAGCACAAGTAAATCTAAAAGGTTTAAAAACTAATACTGAAAAGTATGCTGAACTAAGTGCAAAAATAGGAGGCATCACTAAAAAAATAGACGAGAATAAAAACGCTATTAATAATTTAAGAGAAGGTGGTGAAAGGTTAAACAAGACAGGGAATAGAATGGTAGGCATATTTAAGTCTGCGAGTATAGCTATTGTTTCTGCTTTTGCGTTTAGAGCTATAATAGGTGGTTTTAGAGGTGTTATAAAAACATTTTCTGATTTTGAATCACAAATGGCTGCTGTACAAGCAATCTCTGGTGCAACTCAAGAAGAGTTTAAAAAGCTAAAAGAATCAGCAGAACGATTAGGTGCTAGTACAGTTTTTACAGCTAGTCAAGTTGCTGAATTACAAGAGGCTTATGCAAGACTAGGTTTTACTGCTGAAGAAATAATATCAGCACAAAGTGGTACTATAGATTTAGCTGCTGCAACAGGCGAGTCATTAGGTAGCTCTGCTGAAACTGCTGGTTCTGTTTTAAGAGCATTTGGTTTAGATGCCGAACAAACAGGTAATGTTGTTGATGTCATGGGTGCTTCTTTTACTAGCTCTGCACTTAACCTAGAAAGATTTACACAATCAATGAAGTTTGTTGCTCCTATTGCAAGAGCAGCAGGTTTTACATTTGAAGAGACATCTGCACAACTTGCTATCTTAGCTAACAATGGTTTGTCAGGTTCTTTGGCAGGTAACGCACTAAAAAACATATTTTTAAGACTAGGAGATTCTAACTCTAAGCTAAACAAATCTTTAGGTAGAACTGTACAAGGTTTACCTGATATGATAAACGCTTTAAGAGAAATGAAAGACGAGTCTTTTGGTTTAACAGAAGCAACAGAATTACTAGACAAAAGGTCTGCTCCAGCTTTCCTAACATTAATTAATAATATTGACGGACTAGAAGAGCAATTAGATATTTTAAATAATGCAGAGGGTGCTGTTTCAAGAATGGCAGCGATTAGACTTGACACTTTAGAAGGAGACTTTACATTATTAAAATCAGCTAGTGAAGGATTAGGTGTGGCTATAGGAGAGGTCTTTAGTGGTAGTTTAAGAAACGCAGTAGATTCTTTGACACAGTTTTTACAAAACTTATCAAAAAACGATGCTGCTTTAAAAACAATAAGGTTTGTTGTAGATACGCTAGTAAACTCTATAGCACTATATTCAGCAGGTCTTTTAATTGCTAAAGCTAGAACGCTTGTAATGGCAAAGTCAAGTGGTAAGTGGAGTCAGGCTTTAATATCACTTAGAGGTAGTTTAGCTGCTGCAAGAAATGGCACACTAACTCTTTCTATGTCTATGCACACTCTAAAAGCTGCTATAGCTTCTACAGGTATAGGTGCTTTAGTTATTGCTGCTGGTGCTTTGTACACCATGTTTACACAAGTTAGTGAAGCTACACAAGAAGTTGTTAGAAACCAAGAAAGACTAAACAGGTCTTTTGGTGAGGACATAGAAAAAGCACAGTTACTTAACGAGAATAGTCAAGAAAGGCTAGACTTGTTAAGAAAAATGAAGCAAGAATATCCAGACCTTATTGGTGATATAGACTTAGAAGTTGCAAGTAACGAGCAGCTTTTTAAAATCATGACCTTAGTTAATGGCACTAGAGCTGAAAGACTAGCTATAGCTGCTGCACAAAAGGAAATAGATGAATTATCTGAAGAAACTGCTGAAAAAGATTTAGACCTTAGAAAAGAAAAGTTAGAGCTATTAAAGAAGATAGATGAAAAAGAGCTGAAGTCTACAGATACTTTATTCAAAAGGTACAATTTACAAATAGAAAGAATTGATAGAGCAATACAAAAAAATAAAGAGTTATTTGAACAACAAGAAAAACTACTTAATGATTCTGTAAAGTTTGAGAAAAATCTTTTAAAAGAGAAACAGGAAGAAAGTGAAGTCTTTAACGCATTAGCATTAAGAGATGAAAAATCTTATAGGTTTAGTTTAAGAGAAGGCTATTTAGAGGATTTAGAAGAATTTAGAAAACAAAAGAGGGGTAAACAGCTAGAACTTATAGAAGAACAAAAAGCAGAAATATTAGCTGTAGACCGAATAGTTGATTACAGAAGATTGTTATCTATTTCTGATAAAGGAACTGTAGAGCAAAAAGCAAAAGTAAAAGAAGAAATAACTGAATTAGAGGGGAAAATGGGTGATGCTTTAATAGCAAGAGCAGAAGACTCTTCTGTTTCAACTGCAAAGCTGGGTATAAATTTACAAGAGCTTAAAAAGTATGTAACACAACTTAACGCTGCATTAAAAGGTGAGGTTAGCGACCCTAAAGGAACAATATTTGATGCTGGTAATTTAAGAAAAACTAAAGACAGGTTTAAAGACCTAATAAAGTTAAGAGCTGAAAATGTAGTTAGTCTTGATGAAAATGAAATAGCAAAAGTAAAGGCAGCAGAGGAGTTGCAACTTAAAAAACTTAAAACAGAAAAAGATGGTATACTTGCAAACTTAAAAGATGTAACTGATGCACAAAAGATTTTAGCTACAGGAGATGAAAAATCTATTGCAGAATTTATCAAGAAAAACAGAAACAAGTTTGATTCTCTAAAGAATTTAAGTAATGAAGAGTATCAAAAATTAATTGATATTGATAAAAGCTATTATGACGAAAGGGGTGATGCCTTACAATCAATGTTAGATGAAGAAGGAGAAAAGTTTGCAAACAATACTTCTTTATCAGAAGAGGTAAAAAAAGAGACAACCAAAAAAATACGACAACTTGATGTTGAAGATAAGATAGCACTAGCAGAAAATGAAAGAGAAAAAAGTGCTATTGTATTTGAAGAACAAGAAAAAACTCTTCATGGGTTCTTTAAAAATTCAGCAAACAGAATTGCAGCAATAGATGATGAATTAGCTAAAGAAATAAAGTTAAATGAAGAAGCATTTAAAGCTGGTTCAATAAACAAAGCACAGCAAGAAAAAGCTGATATGGATGCAACTAAAGAAGCAGAAGCAGAACAGGAAAGAATTAGAGATGAAAGAGTAGCTAAAGTAGCAGAGATGTATGGTAAGCTATCTTCACTTGCTTTAGACTTTTTTAACAACAGAGCAGAACTACAAAAACAAAAGTTACAAGAAGAGTTTGACAGGGAATCTGCACAAAGAGCTTTAGAGTTTGAAAGAGATGTAGAGTTAGCTGAAGCTAGAGGTCAAGACACAGAGGCTATGAAAAGAGCTTTTGACAATAGAGAGATTGAGCTAGAAAATCAGAAAGAGGATAAGCTAATGGCTATAAAAAGAAAGCAGTTTCAAGCTGATAAAATAAACAGTATTATTCAGGCAACACTGGATGGCTATGCTGCTGTTGTTGCTGTTGCTAGTGAAACTGGTTTAGCTGCTATTGGTGCTGCTCCTATTATGTCTGCTTTTGTTGCTGCACAAATTGCTGGTATAGCTTCACAAAAGTTCGTTGGAGAACAAGGTGGTATAGTTCCTAGTGGTATAGAGAAGTTTGGTACAGGTGGCATGGTTCATGGTGCTAGACACGCACAAGGTGGTGTTAAGTTTGCTGTAGGAGGTACTGTTGCAGAGCTAGAAGGTGGAGAGGCTGTAATTAATAGAAGGTCTACAGCTATGTTTAAACCTGTTTTAAGTGCAATGAATGTTGCTGGTGGTGGTAAAAAGTTTGAGCAAGGTGGTTTGACAGCATCTACAATAGCTGCCACAAGAGATATTCAGGGTATGATAACTCAAAGGGAAATGACACAAGCTCTAGCTAATGCTATCAACACACAAAAAGTAATTGTAAGTGAAGCAGAAATAACTAATTCACAATTTAATGTTGAAGTACAAGAAAGTTTAAGTACAATTTTTTAATAATAATATTTTATATTTGTTTTATGTTTAAAGATTTAAGAAAATTATTTTGGCAGCTTATCATTGGTAAAGGTGTTAAGTTTGCAACACAAAAAAAGTTTGAAAAAAGATTATCTATTTGCAGAAGCAACAAGTGTGGTGTATATCAAAAACCACTTGGAATAGAGTCTTTAGAAAGATGTGGCGATTGTGGATGTTTGCTACAGACTAAAAATAGAATTGACGAAGATTTTATTAAATGTCCACAAAACTATTGGAAATAAATGCCAAACCGAAAAGAGATTGTAGAGGAGTTTCTCGACATTGTTAGACAAGAGTCTATATTAAGGTGGGGAGAAGATTTTACAGTTAAAGATTTAGTATATCATTTAATAGAAAATGGTATAATTGCTCCTAAGTCTTTACGAAACTATATGATGTTTAGAGATTATGATAAATTTATCGTAGAAAATGAAGGTCATGTAGGTCATACTTTTATTGATATATCAGTAAGGCACGACTTAACTGAAAAGCAATGTCGAAACATTATCTACAAGCAAAGATATAAAACCGAAAAGGATTATAATATTAAGAAAGAAGAAGGTTAGTTAGCTTATAAAACTCTATACAACCTTCATTACTCCAAATTTTTCTAGCGTATACTGTGTGTATATGTGAATCCTCCTCTAATAAGGCATCCATAAGACCTTTTAAGAGATTATCTATGTCTGGTCGCTGTTGGTGGTCAGAAAAAACCATTTGTGCTTTCTTAGCGTTGCTCCAAGACTTAGGCATTGGGATGTGAAACACGCAATATATTTCGTTACCTAACTTAAAGTTATTATCCCAAGCCCAATCTTTTATATGGTCTTTATATTCCCAATACTTTAATACTATTGGTCTTTTCTTCCAAGAATCAGCTCTAGTCATTCTAGGCTTTGCCATTCCTGGATAAGGGTACTTAATCATTTTTAGTAACCTCTTCTACTATTTTATCTAAGTCTTGTATAGGTTGCGTTAATATTTCAAGATTGTATGTGCCATCATAAACGATTCCAACTACTCTTACGTTGCTTTCTGATTCTATTTCATCTATAGTATCTTTTAAATCATTTCTTACATATAGCTGACCATTAGCGTTACCAACAACATTTAAGTCTACCATAACCCTATACTTGCCATCATTTATAATTTCATTTGCCATTTTCTAAATCTTTATTAATTTTTAAAATATAATTATACTTCTGTAAACACTTTTCATGCACTAGCTTACCATCACTAGCTTTTCTATGACTACAGGCACAACCCTTTAAAGGCTTTTCACATTGTGGACATTCCTTTATGTTACTCTCCTTTTTCATTTTTGTACTTATCTTTTATTTTATCTAGTATATGTTTCATCCTAGATTCTACCTCGCCATCTATATCTTTACGATAAGTCCCCCAATCACCAGGAAAAACATTTAAGCCTTTACGTTTTTGTTTCAATTCTTTATTAGCCTGTCTTCTTCTTTCCTTGTAATCTTCAAAAGATTCATTTTTGTTTCTTTTCATATTCTTCTATGTTTTTTTCTAAATTGTTGAATTTTACACCAAGCAATTTAAGTATAAATCTAATCATTATCTTGTAGTTTTATGATTATCATCATTATTTAATGTCTCATAAATCTTTGGCTCTATATCTTTTATTTTGCGATATATAGCTCTGACATCTTTCATTACCTCTTGTCTTTTTGTTTTAGAAATATCTGTTCCTGTTACAGAGACAACCAATGAGTGTGCCTTTTCTAGTAAATTACTTGTTCTCTTTTTCATTTTCTATTTCTTTTTGTAAATTAGCTAAAGCTCTCCATGCTACTTTTGCAGAATGTCTTACACCATCTGTGTCTATTGTACCTGCATCTAATAAGTGTCTTGACAAGGCATCTAGCTCATCACCACTTTTACTTCTATCCCAGTGCAAAGGTTTATCAGGATTGTGTTGTTCTTGACCTACAAAGCTGCATCTAGCAACTTCAAGTATTGCGTCTGGAAAGTATTTGAGTACGCCTGTATATACAGGCTTTTCTTTTCTGTCTTTGGAAACCAATCCTAGCTCCTCTTTTGACATTTTCATCTTTGGGTTTATCATATCATGTATAATTTTTAGTTTATCGTCTCTATTCCTTGTGTAGTCGTAGTAGTATTTACTTTTTTTCATTTGACAAATATTAATTTTTTTGGTAATAAATTATTACAAAACCAAGCCACTCCAAAATGGGGAGAGCCCTTACCAGTAAAGTCAATTCTTTTGTTTAATACTAATAACTCTATTCCATACATATCAAATAACTCACCCCTCTTTTTCCCTTGTATTGAAGAGACTGGTAATAGTAATGCAAAAGGTTTGTTTATGTTATAGCATCTTTGAATAAAGTTATCTTTTTTTGAGTATGGTGGATTAGTTAAAACAACATCAACTTCACTTGGTATATCATCTAGTAAAAAATCTTTTCCTTTACTAGCGATACAATAAAATCCATTACTAATTAAAAAATCAACAATATTAGAGCTAATATTACTTGTGCAGTCATAATAGGTCAAAGTCTTATCTAAATATGGTAACAAAGGTAAAACAGCCTCAATAGGAGTGTAACATTCATCAGAATGTAAATTGTTTCCAGTTATCTTTAACATATTAATATTACTACTTGCCATTATAATGTTTGTTATGTTTAGTAGTTTGTAAATCCATATTGACCTTCTATAATGTAATCTTTAATTTTAATATCAACTTCATTTTCTTTCTTGCCAATTTGCTTTAAAACTTTTTGCTTAATATGTTCAAGTATTTCTTCTTTATTTTCTGACAAAGCAAAGGTATCAATATAACCAGTTTTTATTTTAGCTTTTATGTAACTGCTAGTTTTCGAGTTTCTATACTCGAACTTTACTAATACTCTGTATATTGGTTTTGGCATAAATTATCTATCTGGATATTTATCTTGAAATTGTTTTAAAAAATTAAAATATTCAGTTCTAAAATAATTTAATTCTTTTTCAAGTATTTCAATTTCTTTTCTAGTTCTATATAAAACTATTGCAGAACCTATTAATAAACCTGCCAACATTGAGGTAGCTATAGCTATTATTGGAATATAAATCATATACAATGTAACAAAAAGTTTTTCATAAAAACAAATTATATAAGCGATTGTTGCTCTAATTTTAAATATGAATTATTATTTTCATGTTCACCAATCTCAATGTACCTACCATTCTGTATGTTATACTTAAACTCTGCTTCTCCTAATTCACCTATGTGTCTAAACTTAACTTTTTGTACAAAAACTTTTGTTGTACTGTTTTCAAAATCTCTATATATTGATAAACCATTATCTACTTGATTGTAAAAATTAGCACTACCTGCAATGTCATATAATGTTGGCACTTCATATAGTTTGTTATCTTGTTTAGCCATTTTGCGTGGATGTGCTACAAGAAATATATGTATGTCATATTTTTGTTTAAATATTGTTAGCTTAGTAAGAAACTTATTAATGAAATTAGTTTCGCTATCAGAACCTAAATTAGCATCTATTTTATTATATGGGTCTATAACTAGGGCGTTTATACCATATCGTCTAATTAATCCTTTAGCTGCGTTTAAAATAGCATCTATGGTGTAAACATCGCTATCTGGTCTTATCCAATAAAAGTGTCTTGATATAAAGTCTTTTGCTGTACCAAGCTCATGTTTACTCATTCTGTTAAATTTAGTTTCTTTGCGAAATGACTTACCAATCAGCTTTTCAGCTAAAACAGAAAAGTGCAACTGCATAGGATAATGTTCAGGACTAAACACGCCAAACTTCCAATCATGCTGTGTAGCTAGTTTCATACACAAGTGTTCTAAAAAATTACTTTTACCATGTGTTGGTATACCTGTAACTACAGTTAATTGTGAAGACGCAAAGCTAAATAATTTATCAAACTTGCTATGACCAATTAGTTTACCTCTTTGTAATCCTGTTTCGTACAAAGAGTCTATATCTATGTCAAATTCTTTAACACTTAAAACACCTTCTAACGGATATGGCTGTGATTTAACTATACATTCTTTTACAACATCAATGTTGTTTTTGACTAAGACATCATTAATGTCTTTACAATCGTTAGGATAGCTTACTCTATAACAAATATCTCTGCCTAGTCTTCTTGACAATTCTTCTTGTAGCTTTAAACCTGGCTCATCATTATCAACTGCTATATATATTTTTTCTATATTTTCTGGAAAATCTTTAAGGTAATCCATTTTTAAATTACTAGCACCATTAGGAACAGATACGCAGTTTTTATAACCTGCTTCGTATAATGCTAATTTATCCATTTCTCCTTCGACTATTATAGCTTCTTTTTTGCCAATTAAATCATCTAAGCCATACATAATTCTTTCAGCATCTTTTACTAGTTTAAAGTTTTTAGCACCATCTCTGTATTTAATATTTACTAAAGAACTATCTCTATAGTATTTAAACTGTATAGTTGTAACTTCTTTATTCACCTGTGGCATATATTCTAAACCTTCAGCGACCCTGTTGCTTATAAGTGTTTGTTTTGTGATACCTCTACTGGCAAACCAATTTAAAAATTTATCTGTATAATTATAAGAATCATTAGTATTGGTTGGAACTTTATATACTATTTCTTTCATAAAATTATTATTAATTTTTAAACCACCATGCCATCCACAATTATGACAATTCCATATGCCTTCGTCTATGTTTACGGATAAACAGGGGTCTGATTTCTTTTTTCTTTCGTGTGAGCATTTTGGACACTTAGTTTTAACTTGTCCATTTATCTTTTTTACTTCAATGCCATAATCTAAAAAACTCATTAAAATACCATATTTGTAAAGCCATTACCTGTAAAGCCTTGATTACTATTATTAATTATTTCATCATCCCAACAACCTTGATTAAGCCAAGTGCTTGGGTGTTTTTTGTATTTTATATCTACAATAGAATTAGAATATTCTTTTGCCTTAGTAACACACTTTTTGCAAATTTCAATATCTAACTTAATAAATTTATCATAACACAGCTTTCTGCTTTTCTTGTAATTATATGCCTCCCAAAACTTTTCAAACAATTCTTTCTTTTCATTTATATTATTACTATTTATAGTATTATGCTTAACATTTTTGTTAAGGGGGGTATTAACATTTTTGTTAAGGGGGTCTAAACATTTTTGTGAATCAACTAGAGTAATCTTTCTTTTATCTACGTTCTTTTTTTCTTTAACTAAATGAATTTTTATAAAACCATTTATAGATAAGTTTTTTATATTTCTACTTATGCTATTAGGATGTTTTTTAAACAGCTTACTAAAGTAATCATTACTTGCCCAACAGTAACCCTTTTGATTACATAAGGCAGTTATTTCAGCGTATAGTAGTTTTTCTGTAGAATTAACTTTATCGCTATATCTTATATTAGCTGGTATTATTGCGTAATAGTTAGGTTGATTTGTCATATTAGTTTTAGATTATAAAAGGGAGAGCAAAAAATATTCACCCTCCCTTTAAGTTAATTTAAAATGGTAAGTCATCTTCTGACCCCACTTCTACAGCTTTTTTCTTAGTAGGCTTCCAAGTGTCTACATAAGAGTAGTGAGTAACACCTGTTTCTGATGCCTCTTTTCTTCTAGCAACAATTAAATTAACCCAACCATCAGTGTTTAGAGTTTTTAGTTGTTCAACTAAATCATCTACTTTGATGCTAAGTTTTAATTGTGTACCACCATTATCAAAAGATTTCTCCTTAATAATCATTCCATTTACATACTGTTTTTCTGACATTTTTAAATAATTTTAATTAATAATTAGTTTGCTTATTTTTAATTACATTTCAACAAAAGTGCTTTTATATTTATCTATTGTGTCTTGCATAATTAATAATTCTTTTTCCATTGCTTTTACTGTTCTTACTCTATGTGTAGTATAATGTTCAAGGTTACAATATTCATATAGCTTTTTATAACCTGTTTGATATAATAAATTTTCTGTGTGTTTTCTTTTATAATGTAGTATTGTTGCGTGGTCTCTATTAATAATTTCACCTGCTCTTGTTAAACTACAACCTATTTCATTTAACATTATGCCTAAAACACTTCTTGCTAAAACATATTCTTGCACTCTTGTTTTTGACCTAATTGCTTCTAATGTCAAGCCACTGCACATTATCACTGCACCACACACAACCTGTTCTTCTATTGTTAATTTTAAATCTTTATATTCAGCTATTTGTAACATATCGTTCATCGCTTAATTTTTTTGCTTTACTTAATAATTGTATTAATTCATTTTTGCTTAAATTATCTTTTAAATATTTTAGAGCAGCTATAAATCTTGTCTTGTTATTTTTATGCTTTAAAAACATTGGTTCTTCATTGTTTAATGTGTCATTTATATCTAAACCAACTTTATCAAAACACAGTTGTAAATACTTTGTCCTTACGTTTGACCTGTGTATTTTTTCACCTAAAAAACCTAACGCATCCCAACATAACTTATCTATGTTATAATAAAATACAGGGTTATCACACCATAATTCTAAAGGTACAGATTTAAAAAAATCAATAAAATAATCTATAGGAATATGATTATTTATACCTATAGGTATTATTGTTGGTATACTGTTTTTACTTATTCTAACGACTTCTCTTATTCTCTGCCAGTTATTAAAATATCCCTCTTCTCTGCATCTGCTTAAATTGGTCTCTAGGGTCTTTAGGGCAATCGTTCTCATAGAGATGTCTAATGATTTCTTCTGCGTCATAATAAGTTAGTTCGTTAAAATTTATATGTTCATAAAATATATTAGCACTAGATGTAACTAAAAGACTTTCTATCTTACCTATTTGCCATAGGGAACATGGTTCGTCTTCTAGTATATCATCTATCCAATCGTGCTGTGTCATTTAGTTTTTAGATTTAGAAAAATCATCAGCTTCATCTTCTCCAAATATTCCTAGTTCATAAAAACCTGCTAACATAAGTACAATTCTTGACTTTGCTCTTTTCTCTGCCATAGCTACAGGGTAAGCATTTTTATTGTTCTTTGGTGAACATTCTCCATAAGTTTGTATAATCTTCTCACCTCTTTTACCTAAAGCCTTTACAAGACAATGTGAATGGTCATCTGAAAGATTTACAATATCATATTGTATTTCTATATCATTAGCTGCCATAATTTTATCTATACCTGCTCTTGTAATTATAGTATAGTGTGCGTGTTTAAACACATCTTCTTTTACTAAATTGTTTTCTATAAACAATCTTTTTAAAGTTTCATTCTTAGTTTCTTTTGTCATTTTTCTTAGGATTAAAATTAGTATTTGTTTTAATTAATGTTAGGCATATTTTCTCTACACCCATATACTCTGCAACCTTATAAAGGTGTGAGTAATACTTAGCAACCTCATCTTCATGTTGGTGCTGTAAATCTACAATGTTTTTAATTTTTGACATAATTTTTTTTTTAATAATTAACGTTCATCTCTATCTCCATCAGATTTCATCTCATCATAATGGTCTTTCATGTTTTGTTCGTATTCGTATTCTTCTATCATAGTGTAACAATCTTCATCATCGCCACATTCTGTACAAATCATATATTCATCTGCGTGTTCTTTACATTCGCCACAAATATCAGTGTTTGCCCAAAATTTACTATTACAACAATTACTTGCTTCGCTACTCTCTTCTTCAACACCACAACAAGATGTTACTAATCCATTGTTATAACCATCATCTATGGGGTTGCTTAACTTATAGTTATCGTAATTCATATCTTAAAAGTTTACTGTTATAATTTTAGTTTCAAAATCTACCTCTATATCTTTAGGTTGTACGCAATCTCCAAAGTTTAAATTAGATTTCTCTAACTCTATTGCCCACTTAGAACCATCATGCTCATCCATACTGCTATCTATTAATATTGGTATAGGCATTGAATTTTCATCATCCCAGTAATTAACATCTATTTGACCACAAACCTTATTTACATATAAATACATAGATTTTACACCCCACTGTCTCATTTCTGTAACGAAAGACCAGTCTACTATAAAGCTAGGCTCTACATCGTGGTTTCTTTTGCTGACGTTATAAACTGTTACGTTGTTTCCTGATAGTTTTGTTTCGAAATTCATAGTTTTTATTGTTGATTGAAATACAATGTAACTAAAGAAAAATGACATAAACAAATTTTATTCCACTAATTTCCATACTGTCTCATATATATTCACTTATATTGTATCAAAGTTTAAAAATGGCTAAAACCTACAATGACTACCCACAATCTGCTACTAACAATGCCAAGAGAGCAATTAAGTACAAAGAAGAAAATGGTAGTTCTTGTGGCACAAGCGTAGGCTGGACTCGTGCAGGGCAATTAGCACGAAGAGAAAAACTTTCTCGTTCAACTATTGCTCGTATGGCTAGTTTTAAAAGACACGAACAACACGCAGATGTTCCGTACTCTGAAGGTTGTGGAGGTCTTATGTACGATTGTTGGGGAGGAAAAAGTGGAGTTAATTGGGCAATAAATAAATTGAAAGAGATTGACGGCATGGCTAAAAAAAGAAAATATAAGTACAAAGGAGAAGAGTTTGACTTTAAATATGATTTTAGCGAATCTGAAATGAAAACTTTGCACGATAAAGGTGAATTATATATAACTACTAAAGATGAAGATGGTAGTGAAATGATTATTTTATTCACATTTGAGCATGAACATGAAGAGGAAAGTGCAAAAATTAAAAACTTAGCAAAAATGAATTGGTACGATATAAAAAATATAGCTTCTGATAATGTAACAGAGGTAATGATATATGATGAGATTGGCAAATATGGGGTTGATGCCAAATCTTTTATAGATGAAATGAAGAATATCCCAAATGGTACATCTGTTCTTTTAAGAATAAACTCACCTGGTGGTTCAGTAGTAGATGGTTTAGCGATTTATGATGCTATTAGCAGGATGCCACAAAAGGTAACTACTCGTATAGAAGGTATCGCTGCGTCAATGGGAAGTGTTATTGCACTTGCTGGTGATGAAGTTATAATGAGTGAGAACTCACTTTATATGATACATAATGTATGGGGAGGAGAAGTTGGAGACGCAGGTGATTTAAGGAAAGCAGCCGACCTCATGGATAAAATGGGCGATAGGTTAGTTAGTATATATATGTCTAAGAGTGGGAATAGCGAAGAGCAAATCCGTTCTTGGATGAATGAAGAAACTTGGTTTGATAGTTCTGAAGCAGTAAAGTATGGTTTTGTAGATGTAATCGAAGAACCTATAAAACTAGCTGCAAGGTTTGATATAAACAAGTATGATTACAAGAATAAAGCTCTTGTAAATAATTTATTTAATAACATTAAAAAAGAAAGTAAAATGGAAAAAGAGTTTGATAACTTAAAATCTTTTATCGCTGACCTTTTTAACAAAGAAGGCGATATGAAGGAAGTAAAAATTCTTGATAATGATGTTGTTGTTGAAAAAATGAAAACTTTAGAAGAGTCTATTGAGGAATCTGCTAAAGCTATCGTTGAATTAAATGGCAAAATCGTTGAAAAGGATGGTTACATTGCAACTTTAGAGGATGAGATTTCTTCTTATAAAGTAGCAAAAATGGAGGGAACTCCAAGTGATGTAGTACCTAGTAAAGACCCTAACCCAACTCCAGATGCTAAATCTGAAAATGCGTGGGATGTACTAGCTAAAAGCATCAGCGATGACAAAAAAGTTTATTTTAAAAATTAAAAATTAGAAAAAAATGGCAAACGTAATTAATACAAGTTTAAGCTGGAGTCAAGAGGATGCTAGAAAGTATTTCCTATCTCCACTCTTTTACGAAAACGACCATCTTAAAGGGATGGAGGTTATTTCTGATATTTCTGGTGCTTCTATTAAGTTAGACAGATATTCAGCATTAAAAGATTTAACTAAATCAATGAACACAGCGTGTTTCTCTGCTGATGCAGACCAATCAACAAACAGCATTATAGAGCTAACTCTATCTCGCTTAGAAGTTGAACACGCACAACAGTCTACTTCTTTATTATCTCACATTAAATCTCAATTATTGAGACGAGGTATTAGTCGTTACGACTTATCAGGAACTATCTTTATGGAAATCGTTTCTGAATTAGTATTACAAGGTATCATGAGAGATATGTCTACAATCCTATGGTTTGGAGATACTGCAAATGGTGCTGGTACACAAGCACTTGCAAATGGTGTATGGAAAGCTCTTGATGGTGCTGTAGGTGGTGCTTTACCAGTTTCACAAACACTAACTCAAGGTGCTACTGCAACAATCGCACAATTAGAAGCAATGTTAGCTGCTCGTTCAACTGAACTAGCTACTGCTGAAGGACAAGTTATTTACTGTTCTCGTGCTTTTGCTGATTCTTATGCTGCTGAATTAAGAGCTTCTAATGGTTCTCATACTGCTGCTTACGCTGACTTACAAAATGGTGTTGGAAGTCTACGTTTCAATGGTGTTCCTTTAGTTGTTATCAACTCGTGGGATGTTGATATTGCTAACCACTCTGTAGCTTTAGCTGCTATGGCAAATGGTCTTGCTCCAAATGGAGCTGCTGAAACTAAGTGTGCTATCTGGACAATGGAAAACAATATTACTGTAGGTACTGACTTTGCTGCACAAGATGTAGATATGTGGTACAACAGAGATTGTAAAGAAAACAGATTCCGTATGCTTTACTCTTTCGGTGTAGCTGTTAAAGAGCCAGGAATGGTTGTTACTTCTACTGAAGACTAATAATAAAAATGTACGAGGGGGGGAGTAAAATCCCTCCTGACTACTTTGTTTAACAATATAATAAATATAAAAAAATGGCAATAACTCAAGGACACGCAATAGTATGTTGCGATAGAAACCGAAGAGGTGGATTAAAAAGAATTTGGCTTATGGAGCAGGGTGGATTAGGTGCTGTAGCTTATGCTGCTGCTGGTTCAGGACCTGGTGCTGATGCTGCTGGTGGCGAATTTAATTCTTTTGTATCTACAACTTGGTATGAATTTGAATTTGACAGAGAAACTGCTGGTTTCACTGCAAATGCTACAAGAGAGAATGGTTCTACTCTTGTGTCAGTAGAATTAGACTTCTACATTCCAAAAGTAACTGAAGAAATTAATGGTAGATTAAGAGAGCTTACTGAATCTTGTGGTCTATATGCACTAGTTGAAACATTCGCTGATGATTGTGATGCTGTTGCACCAGAAACATACTTCTTTATCTTAGGATATGACAAGGTTTTCGAAAAGAAAGCATTTTTAGAGTTCTCTTCAGGAGAGCAAACTACTGGTGTTGCATTACAGGATGCAAATGGTACTCAAGTAAAATTAGCTGGTGTTCATGCTGAATACCCAAGAGAAGCGTTAGTAGTAGTATCTGCTGCAAACGTAAACCCAAACAACGCAGGACAGATTGACTTATATCAAGCTGTAACAGGCGTAACACTTGCTTGGAGCTCAAACTAGTTTACAATAACTTTTTATAAGATTAGGGGGGAAATCCCCCTAATTCTTATATATTTACATAAAAATATTATATCATGATGAAATTTAAGTTCAATAAAGATTATTTTGTTTCTAATGATAATGACCCTGTTGTAGTTGTAGGACACGCTTTTGAAGTGTCTTTTGATTCTAAACTAAGCAACAAGGTGTTATCTCATTTATATAATCAAGGCAAACCTTATGTTACTTTGGAAAATGAAGAACAAGTTGTCATAGAAGATGAAATCATACAACCAGAAAAAGTTATTATAAATGAGCCGAAAAAGAAAGAAAAGTATAGAAAGTATAAGTCAAACAAAAAAGAGTCCTAAGATATTAGGATATTCTTTTTCTAAAGACTTATCTAAAGAACCACCAAAAGAACCACATCCGTATAAACAATTACAGGATGATTGGATTCCTTTTGGCATTAACAATTTATTTCCACAAGAATTGTCAGAACTTTCACGTTCTGCTTCTACGCATAGAGCTATACTTAGCACAAAAACTACATTTTCTGTAGGAGAGGGTCTTAGGACTAGTAATAAAAATTTACAAGGCATACTAGAAGATGTAAACATCTATGGTGAATCTATGGATGATGTTGCTAAAAAAGTTTTTGCTGATTATTGGAAACTAGGTAATGGTTATATGGAGGTTGTTATTGGAAGAGGTTATTTAAACTTTTTTCATCAAGATGGAACAACTGCAAGGGTTCATAAAGATGGTAAGCATATATTGTTGCACCCTGATTGGGAACACGCAAGACAATATCCAGATGATTTACGAAAAATACCAAAATACCCAGAATACAAAGAAGAAAATGGTGGTGCTATATTTAGAACTATAATACATTTTTCTGATTACGAAAGCACATATTATTATTATGGGATGCCAGACTATTGTGCTGCTTTAGACCATATAAAAATAGCAAATCAAATAGGTGTTTACAACCTTACTAGATTTAAAAATGGTTTTATGCCTAGTGCTATTGTTGAGTTAAATGCTGACATGGGAGAAGATGAAGCACAAGACTTTATTGATGACGCTGTAGCAAAGCTAACAGGTGCTGGTGATAATTCTAAGATATTATTTATAGCTAAAAATGGTGATGGTGATGCAACTAATGTAAATATAATAAATGACACTAGTGATGGTTCGTTTATGGAGTTGCAGAGAATAACCAATGATAATATAATTTCGGCACACAGGTGGAATCCTGCATTGTCAGGAATACAAGTTGCTGGACAGCTTGGCAATAACCAACAGATACTTACTGCTTATGATATAGCAATGAGTACAGTTATAAAAGAACCTCAACAGATGTTCTTGAAGATATTAAAAAAGATTTTAAAAACCGAAAGAGGTATAAATGCCTCTGACCTAACATTTTATACTAAACCACCAGTGTCATTACTTGGAGCAATATCACCTTCTGAATTTATATCTATAAAAGAAGGTAGAGAAATATTTCATTTGCCAGAGCTTAGTAAAATACAAATGGAAGAGTTGCTAGAGGAAAAGGCAAAGTCAAAGCAAAATGAAGCAAAAGAAAATAATAACGATATAAACGAAGAAGATGCCACTAATAACTAAATCAGAAGTAATATCTAGGTGTATAACAAACGCAAACTTTGATACACATTTGATTAAAGACACATTTATAGAGATAGCAGAGTTAAATCACGTTAAGCCTTTTTTGGGTGAAGATTTATATGATGCTTGTGTCGCTGGTGGCTATGTTACATTAGTAAACGATTATATAAAAAATTATTTGGCATTTTGCGTAAAATTTGAGATATTGCCAGACATAACTTATAATACAACATCACAAGGTGTTGTTGATAATTTAGCAGACTTTACAAGTCCTGTAGACCCATCTAAGTTAAATTACTTGAGACAAGAAACCTTTAAAAAGGCTGAAACGTACAAGAAAAAAATGGAGAAATACTTAGATGATAATACAACTTTATATCCTGAATGGAAAGGATGTGATGGCTGCGATAACAAAACAAAAGGTGGAAATGTAAGTAAAAGACATGGGATTATAACATACTAGATAAATGAAGCACCATAATAATTTAACTGATTCCCAGATACATAATCCAAAAGGATTTGCTCCTGCTAGAAAACGAACAGTGTCCACTAAGAATGGGCAAAGTATAGTTGAGTGGGTAAAAGCAAACTATACAAGCACACTAACCATAACTCCCATTGCAGATGTTGCTGGTAATTTACACCATCAATATTTATGTATATATAATAGTTATGATGAAACTAAGTATGCTGTATATTTTCAAATCATAAACACAAATGTTATTTCTACTCCTGCTGGTTATGGAGGTGTTATAGCAGTAGACGTTACCAATACAGGTATAAACTCTACAGCTATAGAGGTAGGAACTGCTTTACATGGTGCTTTAGACGCACACGCAGACTTTGTGTCATCAAAAGACAGTAGTGGGGTAGTAACTGTAACAGGATTGACTACAGCCTCCCCTGCCCTAGAAAATGGAACAGGATTTGGTGTTAGTATCGCAGATGTAGAAATTACAAATGAAGTGCTACATACCGATGCAAATGGTAACATAAGATTCACTCCATTTTCTACGATATTAAATAACACAGGTGTAAACGATAAAAACTATGTGCATAATCAAAATGTTGCTAGTGCAACTTGGGTTGTAACACATAATTTAGGTAAAAATGCTAGTGTATCTGTTGTAGATTCGGCAGGTACATTAGTTCAAGGTCAAGTTGATTACGATTCGCTGAATCAGGTAACACTAACCTTTAGTGGAGCTTTCTCTGGGAAAGCGTATTTTAATTAATTAATAATAAATAAAAAAAATGGCAGAAATTAAATTTTTAGTCGATTTAGATGTACATGGAAACATAGATTTAAACGACCATGAGTTGCAGAATTTTAAAATTCAGCACTTAGCAGCAGACCCTTCAGGTGTTGAAGGGCAAATATATTATAACACATCACTAAACTTACTAAAGTTTTATAACGGAGGTAGTTGGGTAACTTTATCATCAGCAGTTGGTGATATTACTGAAGTTATTGGTGGTAACAACATTGATGTTTCAGGTGGCTCATCTGGTGCAGCTACTGTAAACCTTGATAGTTCTACAATTAGTGCAATTAGTGCTAACACAGCAAAGACTGGTATTACTACAGCACAAGCTAACGCTATTACAGCCAACACTGCTAAAGTTGGAATAACAACACAACAAGCAAGTGATATTACAGCAAACAATGCTAAAGTAAGCAACGTAAGCACCAATCTATCTGTTACACAAAGTGGCACATCATTAGTAGTAAATTCTAGTGATGGTACAAACGCAAGTTTACCTGCTGCTGATACAGACAACTGGGGTGTTATGACTGATGAAATGTTCGATGCAATTCAAGCTAACACTGCAAAAACAGGTATTACTAGTGGAGAGCAAACTAAGTTAGGACACATTTCTGTTAGTCAGGCTGTAGACTTAGATACTATGGAGTCTAACATAGCTACTAACAACTCTAAAATATCTTATACAGATGCTTCGGCTGTAGCTGCTAACACAGCAAAGAACTCTTATCCAAGTGCTGATGCTACTAAAGTAGGTCATATATCTGTAACACAAGCTGTTGATTTAGACACTATGGAGTCTAATATTGCAACTAACAATGCTAAGACAGGAATTACTGCTGGTCAGGCAAGTGCTATACAAGCTAACACAGCTAAAGAGACAAACGTAGACACCGATTTAGGTGTTATTACAAATTCAACTAGTTTTACAGTAACATCATCTGATGGTAATAATGCTTCTCTTCCTGCTGCAAACACAACTAATTGGGGTGTAATGACAGATGAGATGTATGATACATTACAAGCTGCTGCACCTAAAGCTAGTCCTGCATTAACAGGTACTCCAACAGCACCTACTGCTGCTGCTAACACCAATACTACACAAATTGCAACTACTGCATATGTACAAACAGAGATTGGTGATTTAATTGGTGGAGCTCCAGGAGCATTAGATACTCTAAACGAGATTGCTGCTGCCATCAATGATGATGCAAACTATGCTGGTACAATTACTTCTGCTTTAGCAGGTAAATCTCCTGTTGCAGGTAGTAGCTCTATAGTAACTGTAGGTACTATTGGAACAGGTGTATGGAATGGTACTGCTATTGACCAGGCTTATTTAAGTGGTCAAAGTGGAACTAACACAGGTGATGAGGTTGCTGCAAGTACAACTACTGCTGGTATTGTAGAGAGAGCAACTAACACAGAAGCTGCTGCTGGTACTGATACAACTAGATATGTAACTCCTGCACACCTAGCTGCAAGAACATATCAAGCAAAAATTGGTGATGGCTCATCAACAAGTATTGCTGTAACTCATAACTTAGGAACAAGAAATGTTATTGTACAAATGTATGATGCAAGTACCTATGAGACTGTTTATGCAGAAGTTGTAAGAAATTCAAATAACCAAATTACTATTGGCTTTAACGATGCTCCAGCAACTGATGATATTTCAGTTTTAGTATCTAAAGTAGGATAATAATAAATTAATAAACTATTATGGCAAGACCTTATGAAAAAAGTAACGCTAAAGTATTTGCAGTACCAGGAGGTTCAGCAGGTACTCACGATGGCGATGTTACATTTTTAGGAACAACAACAACTACAACTGCTGGTCGTATTTATACACCTTTAATTGTAAGTGGAAATAGTCCTATATGGGTTTCTGCCGACCAAGATGTAGCTGGTAGACACGATGGTCTACTAGCTGTGGCACTAGGAACAAGCTCCACTCAAGACGGAATGCTCTTGAGGGGGGTTGTTACTATTGGTCAAACACTTAGTGGTATAGGAGACCCTGTATATTTAAGTGATAGTGGTTTATTTACTATGGAAGCACCAACAGGATTAGGAGATAATGCCAGAGTAATTGGTTTTCTTTTATCAGAAAGTCAAGTGTTTTTTAATCCTGATAACTCTGTAGATGCAAGAAAGGTAAAGCAGATTTCTACTAGCGACCACGCATTTTATATGAATAGTTCTAGTACAACAGCAGACTTTTTCGTTCCTTTTAATAATCTAAATGAATCTAGTAATCCAACAATTTACTATACAAGGACATTAGCTCCTTATACTGGTAGATTGTTAAAAGCTATTGTTAGGTCATCAGGAAACATTGGTTCAAACTGTAAATTACAATTTCATAAAATAACCAATACAGCAGTAGGCTTTGGCTCTACACCAACTGAAGAGGTTACAGGAATTAATTTAAGTGTTGCACAAACTAGTAGAACTGCTAACTTTAGCAATGCAACTTTTAGCGAAGGAAACGTAATAGGCGTTTCTATAATAAAATCATCTTCAGGAGTGGCAAATGTAAATGTTACTCTTGTTTGGGAATACACAATATAATTATGGCACTAGGAGAAAGAAAATCATCGGATATATTTAATAAGAATACAGGAGAAGATAGAGATTCTAAAACAATAGACACCTCTACTGAAACTGAAATTAGAACTAAGTTTAATAATGGAGACCACATACTTGATGAAGGTATGTTTGAGAACTTAGCTCCTGCTTTATATGCTATACAACAGCTTTCTGAAGATATAGAAGAGTTAAGAAGATATATTCAGGCAGAAATTACAAGTATTACTGAAGCACAAGCAAGTGCGATAACAGCTAATACTGCTAAGACTGGTTTAACTTCTGCACAAACATCTATATTAAGTAACTTAGCTAATATGCCAACAAGAGCTGGTGCAAGAGGGACTTTGTATAATGATAGGGGTATAGTAAAAGTAGCATAAAATAATAAATAATTTTTTAAAAAATAAATAAATGGCAACAACAGTAACAAACGCAAATTTAACTGTAACATTGACTGACAATGTAACATTGAATGGTCAGTCTTATGGTAACACAAACACCTTAACAATAGCTGATATTGATGAGGTTTATAGCAGAGTAGTAGAAGTTCCAATTTCTGCATTTACTCCTATAGTAGAATTAGGTTCTACAGGACAAGGTTCTTTAGTGGCTGCAAACGTAAAATATATTAGAGTTACAAATTTAGATGACACTAACTTTGTAAACCTAAAAGTATTTGGAACAGATGCTATGGTAATCAAATTAGAAGCAGGTAAATCTTTCATCATGGGTGGTGCAAGTTTTGATGCTGACAATGCTGATATAGCACAAGGAGCAGTTTCTCATAACTCAACTTTTGTAATGTCTGCTGAAGCAAGTGTAGCAGCTTGTGATGTAGAAGTATTTGTAGCGTCTATCTAATGAAACTCAAGGTTCTAAGGTTTAGTAGTCAGGCAGACTGTACAAATGGTTTGCTTTTTGAAGATAGCGACATAGGCTTATTGTTTATGGCGTATACCTTAGAAGATGAACATAGAGTTTTAAAGGTCAAAGGAGAAACAAGAATACCTGCTGGTACATATAAAATACAATTTAGAAATGAAGGTGGATTTGATGCGAAGTATAAAAAAAGATTTCCTACAATCCATAAAGGTATGTTGGAAGTATGTAATGTACCAGGTTTTGAATACATACTTATCCATTGTGGTAACGATGATTCTCATACTGCTGGATGCCTTCTTTTGGGTGATTCACAAGAGAACAATAAAATCATCAAAGATGGCTTCATTGGAAAGTCCACTAATGCGTATAAAAGAGTATATCCAGATATTGCGAAAGAGCTAGAGAAAGGAAATGAAGTAACAATAGAATATATAGATTTTGATAAAGTAAAATAATGGCAACTAATAAGGACATTATAAAGGAAGTAGCATTAATGGAACAAAGAATAGACTCTATGGAGGATAAATTAGACAAGGTGGTAGCTAAATTAGATATGCTCACAGAAAAAGTATTAGACCCTGATTTGGGTGTAGTAGCTAGAGTAAATCGTAATACGTCTACTAGAAAAGTCATGAGTAAATCCCTTTGGGTAATCTATGTTGCATTGGTTGGTCTAATAGTTAAGATGTTTCTAGGGTGATACAAAAGGACTTAACAATAAACATAGGTAACATTATATGGATAATAGGTATTATCTTTACTATGGGTATTGCATACAGTCAAATAGGGCAACTAGGAGAAGACATAAGCGTATTAGAACAAAGGCTAGAAAAGAAGATAAAGATAATTAACGAGTGTGAAGATAGAATTGTGGAGCTAGAAAAAGATTTAGCTACATATAAAAATTGTAAACATCATAGGTAATGGGTATACTATCAAAAATATTTTCTAGTGGAACTTCTGAACTTGTCAAAGAAGTTGGTGGGGTTATAGATAATCTTACGACAACACAAGAAGAAAAGTTACAGGCAGAGCAAAAAATAAAAGAGCTTTTTATGGCTCACGAAGCAGAAATGCAAAAACAAGTAACCCAAAGATGGGTTTCTGACATGAATAGCGACTCTTGGTTGAGTAAAAATGTACGACCAATTATACTTATATTTATCGTTTTATGCACAATGCTATTAATTTTCATAGATGCTGGAGTTTTAGCATTTAAGGTAGAAAACTCATGGATTGAACTAATAAAATTGACTTTATTAACAGTCATTGGTTCATATTTTGGAGGAAGGTCTTACGAAAAGGTTAAAAAATCTAAATAAGTTTGGCTCATGCCTAAAAAAAGAAAATTAAATTCAAAAAACCCAAAATATCTGAAACCATCAGAAAAAGACCAAAAAGAATATACTAAAGTTCTTATAAAAGAGGTCAAAGGGTGTAAAATCTATGGAATATGGGAAAAAGATTAAGATTAAACGATGAAGAGGTTGATTTAATATACAAGCATAGAGCTGGTGATTTAGATAACCTTAATTATAACCTTACACACAACTCTGCACTAGACAAACACCTTGCTGAAAGAGGGATTGACAAAAATGATGTCGTTTCTGTAAAACATTGGCAAAATATGTCTGGTGAATTACGTTTTAGTGTTGTTACAAAAACTGGCTCTGTAGACGAGAAGAGTGTTTTTGATAATGTACTACAACTTATAGAAGATAATGCCCCTAAGTACCCTAAAATCAAGTATAAAGGGGGAGACCATCTATTAGTTATAAACCCTGCTGACATTCACATTGGCAAGTACGCAAATAAAGAGGAAACAGGCGAAGAGTATAACATGGATGTAGCAATAGAAAGAGTGCTATTAGGTGTAAGTGGTCTCATAAACAAAGCAAAAGGTTTCAATGTAAATCGTATTTTATTTTGTATAGGGAATGATGTGCTTCATGTCGATAATGT